>Ga0105099_10000310_pt1 | contig 33559 bp, 31 predicted proteins | sample PPLLak3cmMay2015_2_FD_79138 | JGI IMG/M metagenome (GOLD analysis project Ga0105099, IMG submission 79138) | Freshwater sediment microbial communities from Prairie Pothole Lake near Jamestown, North Dakota, USA - PPLs Lake P8 Core (1) Depth... | ecosystem: Environmental > Aquatic > Freshwater >... | reverse complement strand
GGGTATCGCTTGGGGAATCGCTTGCCTGCTCACTTGGTGTATCACTTGTGGCCTTTGGAGTCTTACTCGGGGTCTCGCTTGTGGTATCGCTTGTGGTCTGGCATTGCAGACAAACTTAGGGAGAGATACGAAGATGAAATTGAGTGAATTGAACTATTACAGAAGTGAGCTTGGCAATCGCTTGGGGTCTCACTTGGCGGCGCGCTTGGCGGTTCGCCTGTGGGATCGCCTGTGGTCTCGCCTGTGGTCTTGTATTGCAGACAAACTATCGGAGGTCTACGACGATGAGGCTGAGTAAATTGAAAAATTACAGAGATAATCTTAGCGACGATTTGTTGTCTCGCTTGCATGGCGTGGGGGATACCGTTGGGTATAGCTTTTGGGATACGCCTTTCTCGTTGGATTATTTTTGGTCTTGCTCGTGTGATTGCCTTGAGGATCGCGTTTGTTTGGATTGTTTTGATAATCGCTTGCGTGATCCGATTACACACAAACTATCAGAGGTCTACGAAGATGAAACTTAAAAAGGAGATGTATGTTTAATATATTTTGTTGGATGCTTTCAATGTTGGAGCGCGTATTTTTCTTTGCGCTTTCAATCGCGTTATTTTTATTCATCATTAGCGCAGGGATATTAGCGATAATGAAAATTGTTAACCTTTTAGGATAAATATGAATCCAAAAATATTACCGACAATTCTTATCGCCATTGACGTTTTTTCAGCAATCCCATATTTTATCTCAGGAGATTGGCGACATGGCACTTATTGGCTATCGGCGGCAATGCTAACATTTACTGTTACCACGTAACAGTGGTAACAAAAGGAAAAAAAATGAATATTATTGGAAAATCAAAAATTGGAAGTGACGATTCTGTCATTGTTAACATCCAAGTAAACGAATTGGAACGTGGAACGTTCTACGGCAAGTGTATTCCTGGGCTTAGCATTCCAGTTCGGGAATTAAAAGTTGGGCAAGAAATTAACATAAATGAACTTTATTCGATGACATTTGATTTAGTGGAGGCTAGTAAAGCTTTTAAAAAAGCAAATGAGCAATTTGAAAAAACGTCAAAAACAATGTTAAAATTTGCCTCTATGATTGTAGAAGACGAAATAAAAAAGGAAAAAATAATCAAATAGTATTTTTCAAAATGAAAATTTTTTTATATTAAAGTGAATGAATATGAAGACAAAAAAAAATAAATTAAAACCTAAAATTTTTATTTCTCTTGTTGAGGGAAACGAAAAAGAACGAGAGGAAATCGTTGAAAAGGCTAAATCTTTAGGTCTTCCCGTAAAAGAATTTTTATTGCGCCGAGGCCTGATGAAATAACTATACCAAATAAAAAAAAAACAACTACAGCTGTAGTGTAATTTTACATACTAAAAAGGAGAAAATAATGAAAATTAATCACGTTAGAATAAAAAATTTACTTGGCATTTCTGCTTTAGAGTTTGATGCTGGTAAATTTGTAGAAATTAAAGGAAGAAATGGAACTGGCAAAACATCGGCGATTGAAGCCCTAAAATGCGTATTTCGTGGAGGACACGACGCGACACTTCTTCGAAATGGGGAAGAAAAAGGCGAAGCTGTGTTAGAGTTATCTAATGAAGAGTCACTAAAAACAATGGTTACAGCTTCATCTACTGATAGATATATACACAATGGGAAAAGAAAAATAGGATCAGTTTCAGACATAAAAAATTTAATTGATTCAATTTCAATTAATCCTGTTGAGTTTTTAACGGCATCAAAAGACAAACGTGTGAACATTTTATTAGAATCACTTCCGATAAGGATTGATTCAGAAATTATCGAAAAAGAAATTAATCGGAAAATTGATAAGAATATTTGTGATTTACACGCATTAAAAGCAATAGATGTTATACGTAAAGAAATTTATGATGACAGAACAGATACTAATGGAGCAATGAAGCAGGCTCTTGCAGGCAAGGAAAGAACTCTTGCTACAATGCCAGCGGAGAAAGAAAATAGTAACGCTTTTGACGAAGATGAGCTTATAAAAAAAAGAGAAGATCTTCTTTTGCAAAAAGATGAAATATCGTTATCTATCAAAACAAAATTAGATAACATTAAGAAAAAAACAGAAAAAGAAATTTCTGAACTTTTTTTAGAAATTGATGCAATAAAAGAAAAAATTGCTGAAAAAAAAGAGTTCATAAACGAACAAGAGAAAAAGGGAAACCAACTTCTGTTTGAAAAATGTCAAGAAATAAACGATTCACTTTCAAAAGTGAATGAATCGCTTTCTTTGATCAAGAAAGACATAGAAAACGTTCAACGAATAAAAATTGCAAAAGAGTTTTTATTAAAAGCAGATAATGATATCTCTGTTTTAATGGAAGCATCTAAAAAAATGACTTCAAATTTAGAGTTTTTAGATGAATACAAACTATCTTTGTTGAAAAAGATGCTTGTCAAAGGACTTGAAGTAAAAGAAAACGATTTATTTTTCAATGGCATTCCTTTTGATCGCGTTAATACTGCGAAACAAGTAGAAATTGCAATAGCAATTGCAATTCAAAGAGCTGATGATCTTCCAGTTATTTTCGTCGATGGCATTGAGCGTCTTGATGAAAAAACTTACGAAGAATTCAAAAGACAAATGCTAAAAACTGACTGTCAAGTTTTTGTATCCAGAGTTTTTGACTCTGAGTTACAAATAAATAATTATTAAAAAGGGGAAAATAATGAAGTTTTTATTTGACCCAATTGATCCAAGTCTTTTAATGCTTAGCGAAGTTGATTACCACGCAGATACTAGCGCGATAAATGCCAGTGGATTGAAAAAAATAAGATTGTCCCCAGCGCATTACATTGCTTCTATTGAAGAGGAAAAAGATCCAACTCCAGCAATGGAATTTGGAACACTAGCTCATGCTTGCGTTTTAACGCCGAAAAGCGTTAAAGAATTGTGTAGTAGTTTATCTGCAAAGACATTGAAAGAGCTAGAAAAAGCTGAAAAAATAGCAAGCGCAGTGAAAAATAATAAAATATCTTCCATTGTTACAACTGAATTCGGAGTTGCAGAAGCTTGTATTTATTGGACTGAAAAAGTTTTGGTAAATAACGAAGCTGTTTTAATCAGATGTAAGGCTAGACTTGACTGGATGTCGGAACCTACAAATATTTTTCCAAACGGAATTATCTATGATTTAAAAACAACGACAGATGCTACTCCTCAAGAGTTTAGTAAGGCGACATATAATTTAGGATATCACATTCAAGCGGCGTGGTATCAAAGAGCATTTTTTGCATTGTATGGAAAAACTCCTCCTTTTATTTTTATTGCCGCCGAAAAAAAAGAACCTTTTGGAATAATGAATTTTGAAGCATCAAAAGATCTTTTGGATTCTGGAGAAAACCTTTGCGTAAAATTGTTAACGTTATACGCAGAATGTAAAGTTAATAATTCATGGCCATGCTATGAAGAAAAAATACAACAATTAAATCTGCCTTTATGGGCTAAGGACTAAAAAAATGAACGAAGTAAAATTAGTAGAATCAACTTTTGTAAATAAAACAGAAGAAAATAAAACATTAAATCATGCCGCAGTGGCGATTGAATCTGACAGAGCGGTGGCAGAAGCAAAAGGAAGATTATTTTTAGCAAAAAATTTTCCAAGAGACATAAATAAAGCTCACGCGGAATTCATGGAGGCGTGTGGCAATTTAGCTTTTGCGGAGAGTGCTTTTTATTCCGTTCCAAATCGAGGTTCTGGACCATCTATTCGATTTGCAGAAGAATGCGCAAGATGTTATGGAAACTTTATTTACGGACATAAAGAACTTTCAAGAGCTGAAAATAAAAGCGAAATAGAAGTTTATGCGTGGGATGTTCAACAAAATAATATTTCTTCTAGGCAGATTACGGTCATGCATATTCAAGACCTAAAAGATGGAAAAACGAAAAGGCTTATTTTGCAAGCTGACATTGATAACAAAATAGCAAATGTTGCAAGTAAACAAATGCGCGGACGAATCCTAGCGCTTGTCCCTAAATGGATTATTGCTGATGGCATTCAAAAATGCAAAGCGACAATAGAAAATGGTGGGGGTAAAGAAACCATTGCTCAAAGAATTAGGAAAATGTTAGATGTATTTAAATCATTATACAACGTTTCTCCAGAAATGATTGAGCAGTATCTTGGAAGAAAAACAAATGAGATAACATCAGACAATCTTTTCGATTTGCAAGGAGTGTTTAACGCAATAAGAGAAGGTGCTAAGCCTTCTGAATATTTTGGAAAAAAAGAAGAACAAAAAGAAGAAAATAACGATTTAGAATCGGCAATCGATTTGGCTAAAAAATCTTTTGTTGAAAAAAAAATAAAAAAAGATAATGAAAAACAAATTATTGATGATTCTAATCATATAAAAATAAACATTGTTGACGATGGAGAAACATTTTGACTTGTAAAAACTACGAGCTTAAATGTATTATGATGAAAGATAACATACAAATTCCAGTGTCAAGGATTGGAATTCATCCAGACATTATAAAGGTTAGGATTGAAGAAGAGTTTAAAGGATATAAAATGATGCTTATTGAAATTATTGATAAAAGAAATAAAATCTATTCTTGTCCAGCAACTTATGCAAAGATGAAAAGATGAAGCTTAGTGAATTGAACCGTAACGAATGGAAGCTTGGCGACAACATGTGGTATCGCTTGCGTAGTCGCTGTCCGTTTCTCTTTCGGCATAGCTTTGGGTATCAAATTAGAAATCAATTTTGGTATCGCTTTAGTGCTCGCGTTATTAAACGCTTGCATGACAAGATAGCAGACAAACTATCGGAGGTCTACGACGATGAGGCTGAGTCAATACAACTATTACAGAAGTGAGCTTAGCATGTTATTGGAGGTTCGCTTTGGTGACGGCTTTCAGAATTACGTGTGGAATTTTATGTGGAATCGATTGCAAGACAAGATTACAGACAAGCTAGCGGAGGTATACACTGATGAAGCTTAGTGAATTTTCTCAGTACAGATTGGATTTTAGTAGAAGCTTGTGGTGTGGCTTGGGGTCTCGCTTGGGGAATCGCTTCGAATCTCACTTGTGGTATCGCTTGAGTTCTCGCTTGTGGGACAGAATCACGCACAAACTCTCGGAGGTTTACGAAGATGAGGCTGAGTGAACTAGACAATAACAGATGGAGGCTTAGCAATGACTTGTGGTTTCGCTTGGTGGCTTGCTTATGGTATCGTTTGAAGCATGATTTTTGGTATTGCATTAAAAATCGTCTGAGGTCTCGCTTTGAGGATCGCTTATTGGACAAAATCACAGACAAACTAGAGGAGGTTTACGACGATGACAAACTTAGAATTTAAAGAGATAAGAAAAAAAAATAAAATTTCTGCCGTATCACTTGCTAAAATGTTAGGAGTGACAAGACAAACGATTCACTCTTACGAAAGTGGAAAAATAAAAATTAAAAAACAAGTAGAAAAATTATTTGGAATTCTTGTTCCTAATGAAAATAATCACAATACAGAGCATACAAAAGCAGTAAATGCTGTTTTATTAGCTCTTGGATTAAGAGATGATTTGAAAGTAATAAAAAGAGATGTTGGTTGCGCAAGAGCAATTAACAACCCGAAGCAAATAATAAAATTCGGTAGAAAAGGAGAAGCCGACATTGAAGTAGTCTTAGCCCCAAGAGGAAGAGTTCTTTATCTTGAAGTAAAAACTGGAAGCGGAACACAAAACGTGGATCAAATAAATTTTAGCAACTACATGAAAAAAGTTGGCGCACAATATCATGTGATTCATACAGTTGAAGAGGCTTTGGAAATCGTAAAAAATGCAGAAAGGTAATTTTTTTTTTCGAAATGAAAATATCTTTTTACTTTTTACTATATATAGTCATATATGAAAGAAAAAAGAATCAAATTGTTTCGATTATTTTGCGGAAAATTTCCAACTAATAAAATGGCAGTTTTATTTATCCAGTCTGTCTTACATGTAAACGCTGGAACTGTCATGCTTTGGAGGTCTAAAAAATCAATGAGACCTATACCTGAAAAAAAATTTAATCTTTTAAAGGAAGCTTTTTATGCTAGAAAAAAAAAGCATTAAAGCCGAATTTTCATCTAACATTTTAGATATAATTCCAGACTTTTTAAAATCATTGAACCGATGGCTTCTTTGGGAAGCAATAAAAGATGATAGATTTCCTGAAAAAAAACCTAAAAAAATTCCTTTATATGTAAATGGAAAGCAGAGATCAGGAGTGCTTGGAGGAGAAGAAGACTTAAGCTGCTTAACTTCTTTAACAGAGGCTGTTGAAGAGGCGAAAATAAGACAATGTGGAATTGGCTTCGCCTTTATTGACGGAGATAACATTACTGGAATAGATCTTGACAACTGCATAGATCTCGAAACTGGTGAGTTTTCTGAGCTTTCTTTAAAAATTTGTTCAGCCGCAAATTCTTACACAGAAATTTCACCGAGCTGGAAAGGACTTCACATCATCGTGAAGGGAAAATGTGATTCAATCAAATGCTCTGAAATAGAAATGTATTCGCAAGGGAGATATTTTTGTTTTACTGGAAATCGATTAGATGAATATTCTTCTGATGTAAACGAAGTTTCTGTTGAATTTTTAAAAAAACTTTCGAATACGGCAAAAAAAAAGAGAGATGAAGAAAGAATAAGTAAAACAATTGAAAAAGAATGGAAGCCTATAAATAAAAATTTTAGCGATAATGATCAACAAGATATTGATCTTATATGCGAAGCATTAAATGTGCTTAACGCTGATATTTATGATGACTGGGTTACAACTGGAATGGCTCTGAAGGCAAGATTTGGAGATGCTGGATACGATATTTGGTATCGATGGTCTAGCACATCTTTGAAATTTAAAGCAAGCGAAATGACAAGAAAATGGATTTCGTTCAAAAGAACCAATGGTATTGGCATTGGTTCTATTTTTAAAAGAGCTGAAGACGCTGGATGGAAAAGACAAAAACAAAAACAAAAAAATATTTCAAAAGAAACGTGTAACACAACATTACATATTGAAGGCGAAACTAAAAATATAATTCTTAGTGAATGGCCTGATCCAATTGATATCCTTAGCGACGTTAGGCCACCAAGTGTTAAGCTTGAATTGATTCCCAGCGTCATTGCTGATTTTATTTCAGACCAAGCGGAAATGATTGGATGCGATCCATGCGTTATGGTTGGCGCATGTTTAGTGGCTTGTGCAGGAGCACTTTCAGACAACGTAAAAATCTCACCGAAGAGATTTCATAACGGATGGCTTGAACGGGCTTGCCTTTGGGGTGCCTTTGTCGGGCTTCCATCAGAAAAAAAAACGCCTGCGATGAACGCGGCTTTTCGTCCTCTTCGAGAAATTGAAAAAGGGCTGGCAGAAAAAAGAAAAATTGAAACCGAGCGTTACAATGATGAGCTAGAAGCATACAGAAGAAGAGGAAAAGATTCTTCACTTGAAAAACCTGTGCCACCAGAGCGAACGCAATTCGTTGTAGGAGCCGCAACAATTGAATCACTACAACAAATTATTGCTGAAAACAAACGCGGTGTTACGGCGGTGTATGATGAACTTTCAGGATGGTTTGGTGCGATGGATGCGTATAATAAATCGGGTTCGTCTAAAGACAGGCCTGCATGGCTTGAGCTATACAACGGAGGAGCTAAAAGTTTTAATACAGTGTCAAGAGGAGAAATATGGGTTTCAAACTGGTCGGCGTCTATTTTTGGAAATATTCATCCTGATGCAATAAAAAAAATTTCTTCTTCGCTTCCCGAAGACGGGTTGTTACAAAGATTTTTTGTCTTATGCAATACAAAGTCATCTTCGGTTGGCGTTGATAGGCCACCAAAAGAAGAAGTGAAAAAAAAATATTCAGAATTTATTCATTGGTTGCTAAAAGTTGACGGTGATGAATATTCATTCATTGAACTTTCAGACGAAGCAATGGCCGTCAAAGAATCATTGTATGAATGGGCTAGAGGAATGCTAAGAGCTGAATTTATAAAAGGAGGAATAGCCTCTCACGTAGGAAAATACGAGGGGCTATTTGCTAGACTATTAATCATATGGCATTGCGCTGATTCTTTTGAAAAAAGAAAATGGACTAATGTTGTGTGTAAAGAAGTTGCCGAAAAATGCGCAACATTTTTAAAAGAGTTTTTATTTCCTCACGCTGTGTTTTTTTATGCACGAATTCTAAACGGAGAGGCTTCTGATCACTTAATAAAAAGAATCGCAAGAACATTACTTACAGTTTCAGAAAGTAGCATAAACAACAGGGGAATGGCTAGAAAATGCAGAGAGTGGCAGAAAATGACGGAGGCGCAAAAAGCAGACACTATGCAAGCACTAGACACGCTTGGCTGGGTGTCTGCTGGAGAAATTCCACTTGGAAAAAAGATACCAAGAGAGTGGAGAGTTAATCCAATAATTAAAGAAAAATTTTCTGATTTAGTCAAAAAAGAAACAGAAAGAATTCAAGAATCAAAAAAAATATTGCATCGAATTTTTCCTGAAGAAAAGCATTTAATGGATTTCGTGAGAGAAATCCCCTAGATCTTTAGTCTAGGGGATGAATCGAACAAATATCAACCCTGAGATTCTATATATTTCTTGATAGTATCTGTACTGGCATCACCAGTAGAACAAACAAAATAACCATCAGACCAAAATGTATGCTCTACCCAAAAATGTTTCTTGAGTTGTGGTTCATACATCTTCCATAATTGGGTTGTTGATATCTGCTTGAGCCTACGAACTATAGACACAATGGCTAATGTAGGTGGAAACTGAATCATCATATGAATGTGATCTTTGTCCACCTCCATACTGACAATATCGAAATCATATCTATCGGAGATGTCCATGAATATCGACTTCACTACATCACCATAGGTGACAAGCAACCGCTTCCTGTACTTGACACAAAAGATCAAATGGACATGAAGTAGATGCTTAGAATGACTATCATGAAAATATTTTGATTTTTTCTGCATAATAATCAAAAATATAGTCTATATTGTATAGTAGAGATGAAAAAGACATACGAATACAGAATATACCCAACGGATGAACAGAAGTCGCTTTTAGCGAAGCACTTTGGTCATTGTCGTTGGATGTACAATTATGCTCTTTCTCGTAAGATTTCACATTACAAACAGACAAGTAACACACTATCTAGGTACGATATACAAGCCGAGATTCCTGTGTTGAAAAAACAAGAAACAACTGAGTGGCTAAAGGAAGTGAACTCACAGTCATTACAGGCTGTACTTATCCATCTTGATACTGCGTATAATAAGTTCTTCACTAAGTCTGGTGGTTTCCCTAAGTTCAAAAATCGTAAATCGAAGCAGTCCTTCGAGATACCTAAAAACCTTACAGTCGATTTTGATAAGAATATCATTGAGCTGCCTAAGTTCAAGGAACCAATAAAGACCGTATTTCATCGTAAGTTCATAGGTGAGATTCGTACATGTCATATCAAGCGTTCTAATGCTGGTCGTTACTTTGTAACCATTCTCGTAGAAGATGGTAAAGAATTACCAAGTAAACCAGAGATAACTAAGGCAACTGCTATTGGCATTGATGTTGGCATCAAGTCCTTTGCTGTAACTAGCGAAGGTGAAGAGATAGATAACCCAAGACATTTTGTTACCTGTCAACGTAGACTAGCTAGTGTGCAACGTTCATTTTCGAGAAAAATCAAATCGAAAAAGAAAGGTGATCCGCTATCTAAGAATGCTGAGAAACAGAAGGTGAAACTACAGTTGCTCCACGAGCATGTAGCCAACCAAAGAAAAGATTTCCTTCATAAAGTCACTACACGACTGATCCGTGAGAACCAAACGATCTGTATAGAAGACTTGAATGTAAAAGGAATGATGAAAAATCGTAAACTGAGTAAACACATCCAAGATGCTGGTTGGGGTATGTTCTTCCAATTCCTTCGCTACAAGAGCGATGGGTATGGAAGTAACATTATATCAATCGGTAGATTTGAACCTAGCTCGAAGACATGCTCTAAATGTGGTTATATCAAACACGATTTGACATTGAAAGATAGAGCATGGGTATGTCCTATTTGCGGTGAACGCCATGATAGGGATGTCAATGCTGCTATCAATATAAGAGATTTTTCGTTTGTAAATACTGGGTCAGATAGGAACACCCAGAAATCCAAGTCTGCAAAACATGGGATTGCGTTAGCAACCAGTGCAGAAAGAATGTCAGCGATGGCATTTGAAGCCCCTGAGTCTTTAGCTCAGGGGTAGTTCACATCAAACGCAAAATTCACAAAACAACATACAAGCTAACGTTCTACAAAAATGTAGAATCAGCGTTTTTACGTTGACAACGCTGACAATGCAGGCAAAGTGAGTACAATTTTGTCTACATTTTTGTAGACAATTTTGTAGACAATTTTGTCTACATTTTTGTATGAGAGTGAAAATACTAAAAATGTGTGATATCCATCACACCCTACAAAACGTTGACAGCCCGTTGACAACGTTGACGTTTTAGTTTCTTTATGTGAGCTAGCTAGTTTATGCGTGTTTTGTCAACGCTGTCAATTGGGGTGTCGCAGAGTGTCGAATTTTTGACTTTTTGCCTCCCAAATTTTGTTTTTGAAAAAAAGCGGCGATTGTTGCCAGAATTCGACACCTCGTTGACAAAATCCATTTTTGGGGGGGTGCCACTGCAAAATTTGTCAACAATGTCACTTGCGCGAGGGAAAGTAAAGATTCGATTAGCAAAATTTATTTTATTAAAAACGCCATTTTTAGACATTTCGGTAAACGCTTACCCCCCACTCCCGTTGACAACGTTGACAACGTTGACAAAATATAAAAACGTAAAGTCGCTTTACACTTTGTATGTAATATAAAGAAATATATATAGCCCCTCCACCTCACTGGATGAAAAAAAGTACTTTTGAAAAGTGATGAAAAACAAAAAACCGGATGCCAATTTTACACATAAAAGAAGTTTGCCTTGTAGGAGCGCGAATAAAGGCGGTTTCATGTTTACCCTATCAAGTGTATCACCTAATGTATTAAAGTGCCGCATTTGCAATCTCTGTGCAAATGGAGAGGGGTTAAGAAGTCTTGCACAGTTTACATTGAGGAATTATGAGTAAAGCAATTTTAAAAGGCGTGTTTGACGATGATTTTGACGATGATTTTGAAGCTTGCGAAATTTCGATTAAAAAAAAAGTCGAAGAGGTTACTGAAGAACTATCGCTTGAAGAACGAAAGCAGCAGGCGACCCTAAAAAAATTAGAAGCAAATGCTTCGGCGGCAGAAATCGAAGAAGAGCTTTTGAAAATATCTCTTTTAGAAAAGAAAAAAAAACTTGTCGATGCTGAAGAAATGGAAGATTTGTTATCTGAACAAATTGCTATAGTTAGAGATTCTTTGTTGTCGATACCAAATTCATTTCGAGTAACTTTTCAAGAAGCTCCTGTTTTGTATGTAGATTGGATTGATAATACAATAAAATCTGCATTAAGTTCTTTTACTTCTGATTCTAAAAAAAATACGTAAGCTTATGTTAAATGGATTTGCAAGCGCAAAAGATATCATTTTACGCACATCAAATATTTGGGTTCCACCTAAATTTACTGGGATGGATGTTACAGAGTACATAGAAACTAACTTAAAAGTTGCAACAGAAGATGACCCACCACTTATTGTTCCAATGAAGTTTAATCCTGTTCAAAAAAAATTAGAGAAGCTATTAGAAAAAATTGAATCTCCAAAGACTTCTGGAAAAAGAGTAATGATTTTAAAATCAAGAAGAATGGGTGTTACGACACTTTTACAAGCAGTTTCTTACGCAAAGATGAAAATACAGCCTGGATTCAAATGTGTTACTGTAGCACAAACAAAAGATGTTGTAGAAGAAATTTTTGAAATGGTAAAACTTTTTCATAAAGAAGATAAAAATTTTATACGCGCTTCTAAAAATTCTACTACAGAGCTTGCTTATGCGGCACTTAGAACTAAGTTTTCTGTGGCTACGGCAGGGGGAGTTGCGATAAAAAGAGGAGATACACTGCATCGTGTGCATGGATCTGAAGTAGCTTTTTGGGAACTAAATGACAAAGATTCAGAAAATCTAATCGCTTCTCTAGATAAAGCTGGAAATAAAGGAGAAATGTTTTTAGAAAGTACGGCAAATGGAACTGCGGGGATTTTTTATAATCTCTGGGTTGAGGCGGTTTCTGGCAAAAGCAGATGGAAGCCGCTGTTTCTAGGATGGCATTTAGATGTAAGAAACTCAATTATTTTAACAAATGATGAAGTAAATGAAATTATTGATACTATTGATGAAGATGAAATTTTTTTAGTAAAAAAATTTGGATGTAATGCAAATCAACTTGCTTGGAGAAGAGAGCAGGTTGGACATTCTGAAAAATCAAAAAGAATTTTTAAACAAGAATATCCTGCTTTTGCTGAAGAAGCATTTGTTTCGACAGGTCATGGATATTTTGATTCACAAATGCTTGAGTCAAAAATAAAAGAATGTTTAGAGCCAATTTATAAAAGTGAAGAGACTACTATTTGGAAAAGGCCAGAAGAAGGCCATACCTATATTGTTGCGGCAGACACTTCAGAAGGAAATGTTGATTCTGATCCAAGCCCAATTGTAATATTAGACTGGAATACAGGAGAACAAGTTTATATGAAAAATTGGTGTGTAAGACCGCAAAGACTTGGTAAAGAATGTGTTAAGCTTGCCAAAGAATATAATGGAGCAATAATTGCAATTGAAAATAATAACACAGGACATTCAGCAATTAATACTGTAATGAATCAAGAGCTATATCAAAATGTATATTTTCATGAAGACGACGTTAGGGATGAAAGTAAAAAAGAGCATTCTCCTGGATGGCGGACTGATAGAAAAACAAAACCAATTTTACTAGGAGATCTTGATGATGCTATAGAAAAAGGACACATGAAAGTAAACGACAAAGTTTTTATTGAGCAATGCAAAACATTTATTGATAAAAATGGATCGGCAAAAAGTTCAGGAACTAATGGGCATCATGGAGACTTAGTAATCGCTTGGGGTATTGCTTGGCAGGTTAGAAGCTCTAAGCAAGTAATTACAAAATCTATTTTCGTATAAGGCATAATTTTATGAAATTAATAAAGTCAATAGCTACGGCTGTAAAATCAATTTTTATTCCTTCTCAATGGTCTAAAGTTTATGTTGGTTCTGGATATGGAAATGGAAATGTTAATTTCCTTGATTCCATTTGGTTAAGCCAAGGAGTCGAAGACAAAGCGCAGACAGTCGCGTCATTACCAATAAAGTTTTTAAATGTAGAAGGACTTGAGCTAGGATTGATGACAAATGAGCAAAGAGCTTGGGCTTACGTACTAAATAATCCTGACAACGCATTACTTGGATGTCAACTTTGGGAATTAACTGTAATGTTGTATGACACTGATGGCATTGCATATTGGGTTTTATTTGATGATTATGGGAATCCAATTGCAAATCCGCTGCAAATCCCGTCTAGGATTTTGTGTTTTGGGAAAAGATCAATTAATCCAATTTTTGACACGACAGATGTAACGCGCGTGTTAGGTTGGATGTTAACGGATGGAGGTGTAACAAAAAGACTTAGGAACTTTCAAATAGTTCGTTTTTGGAAAACAAATACTTTAAGCTATAAATATGGTTTGTCTATGATGGATAAAATTGGATTAACTATGTCATTAGATAAATCAGCAAAAAAAACAAATTCAAATTATTTTAAAAATGGCGCAAGACCTAGTGGAATGTTGAAGCAAGTAGAGCGAATGAACGAGGATCAAGCTAAAGAATTTGCGTCGGACTTTAGAGATAAGTATTCAAGTCCTGAAAATTCTGGAAAAATTCCTTTAATACCGCGAGAATTTGATTTTAAAGAAGCCGATGGCATCAAAGACATGGATTTTGTTAATCTTCACAAATCAAATAGAGACGAGTTTTTTGCTACTACTAGAACGCCAAAACATCATTTAGGTGTTAATGATGATTTAAATTATGCAACAGCAGAGATTACAGAGAAAGTATATTACCTATCTGTAATTCAGCCAATGGTTACAGTGTTTGAACAAACAGTAAATAGCCGTTTACTCTTGGGTTCTGGAATGAAAATCTCATTTTCATTCGACAATATTCCATCAGTTCAAATTGATAGGCTTAGAGTTAAAGAGCAAGAAAATAAAAATACAAGAGAGCTAATGAGGATTGCTACGTATTTATGGAAGTTAGGTTATCCGCAAAATTGGATAAACGAATACTTAAATCTTGATCTTCCAATGATCACAGAGTCTTGGGCAAAGAATCCTCATGATCCAATTATCTCTGAGCAAAATGTTAGTCCACAGGTAGAAGATTCAACAAGTGAAAAAAAAATATTTTTTGATTTATCCCCTATTGCAAAGTGTATTAAAAAAAACAAATCGATAATAGACTTTGTAGAAGAAGGTAATGAAGATGAAATGGATCTTTTTTGCAGATCCGTTGAAAGCTCATCCATTGGTGAAGTTATTCCTAAATTTGAAAAAGCAATGAAGTCTTATTTTGACAGACTAGAAAAAAGCCAGATAAAAAAAATAGAAGCATTTGTTGAAGGCAGTTCTTATGAAAACAAATCTACTGGAGAAAGAGAAATAAAAAAAGAAAACGTAGAGAATGTTTTATTTTCTAGACAAAAGTGGGATGCGATTTTATTACAAGACACTCAATCTTTTTATGTATCAGCTTATCTAAGTTCTTTGTCTGTAGTAGAAAAAGAGCTTAACGGATTTGATGTTTTTTCTTTTACTGATAATCAAGTTGTTGAAACGGCTAAAGCATTACAAATAAACGTTGTTGGAATAAATGATAGGTTAAGAAATAATATTAGAACGTCTATTGTTAATTCTCTTGAAAACGGAGGTTCTCTTGGAGATCTTGTAAACGCTGTAAGATCACAATTTAAAGCTTCTCAAGCTAGAGTTACTACAATAGCAAGAACTGAATGCGGAATTGCTATGAACGGTGCTCGTTTTGATGCGATTAGTGAAGAGGTTGAAAAAAAGTTATGGGTCTCATCAAAAGATTCTTTTGTTAGGGCTTCTCATAAAGATTATTCAAAACTTGGATCACAGCCGATGAATTATGAGTATTCAGACGGCTTGCGTTATCCGCAAGATTCAGAATGCGGAGACGCTGAAGAAGTGGTAAATTGTCGCTGTACGCTAGTTGCAGGAAGAGGAGGTAAAAAATGACAACACCTCAATGGTGGGAAAAGGCAGATAGGTTTTTTGGAAAAGAAAAAATATATGATGATGGTGTTTTTTCTATTTACAAATACGGAAGTTTATGTGCAAAAAGATTGTCATATTTTGTTGGCGATTCGAAAACAAAACGAATTTTAAAACTTTCATTTTCTTGTATTGAAGATGCAAAAAAATGGATTCAAGGCAAACAAATTAATTTATCTTTTAATATTGAGGAATAAAAAAAATGAATAAAACTCTTGAAGAATTTTTATTAGAAAGAAATGGGCATAACGATTCATTTCACATTTTTGGCAAACTGATAAAATCAGTTTTATTAACTGATGAGGAGTTAGAAGATGTTAGCAAAACTCATGGAAGAAAGCTTATTAAAAGCAAAGAAGATGTTGATGAAGCTAATAATGATAAGCCTGTTTTTTATAAAGAAAGATTTTTAACATTTATCGCATCCGATGAAACCGTTGATTCTTATGGTGACATTTTAAGAGTTGATGGAGTTGATTTGTCGCGCTTTAAATCTGGAGCTTCGGCATTTATTAAGTCTCATGATATTTCTGATATTTCTGGAGCATCTGGAATCATTGTAAAGGCATGGAAAGGAAAAAATATTGAAGGATGTCCAGAAGGAAAAGCCGTGTTAGTTACTGTGTACTTTCCGACTGGTGAAGAAGACCCTGATTCGGATTACATTTTTAAAAAATATAAGGCTGGAACGCTTAGAGCCGTTTCCGTTGGATTGACTGTATTAGAATGGTACTCACCGTCTAGTAGCGATGAAAGAAAAAAGCTTGGTCTTGGAGCTCATGGAATTGAAGTAAAAAAGTGGCTTCCGTTTGAGCTTTCAGCAGTGACAGTAGGCGCAAATCCTAATGCGCTGATAAAAAGAAGTATTGAAAAAGATGTAATAAAAGATGTAATAAAAGATGTAATAGAAGAACTTAAAAAAGAACTTAACATTAAAACATTAAACAATTCAGAAAACAACAATAATTCTTTTGTTGATAAAGAATTAAAGCTACGTTGTTATATTGATACGTTAGATGTAAAAGTTAATTTATAACCAAAAAAAAAGGAAAAAAAATATGGAACCAGATGAATTAAAAAAAATTCTTGAAGATGCTTCTAAAAGCATTTCAACTCAAGCAAGTGAAATGGCTTCAAAGTCTGCTTCAGAAGCCGCGACAAATGCTGTAAAAGTTGTCAAAGACGAGTATCAAAAGTCTTTGGAAAAACAAGGTGTTGAGATAAAAAATCTTAGTGATAGTGTAGAAAAATTATCAAAGCACATTGAAGTGTCGTTTAAAGATATTGGCGCATCATCAAAGCAAATCGAAAAAGCTTTAGAGCCAAAATCAAAAGCCAAAATTTTTAGAGGAATTGTCACTAACAATTGGGGTGGAGCCGAACAGGAAAAAACGTTGATTGATGCTGTTCAGCAAAAGGCAATTGAAGCTGGCGATTTTGCTTCAGGTGGTGCTATTCTTCCGAATGAATTTTCTCAAGACATTGTACGCCTTGTCCGTAATGGTGAAGTTTTTCAACGTCTTGGATGCACCATGGTGTCTCCAACTCGTCAAATTTTTAACATCCCAAAAATTCTTAGCGGCTCCACCGCTTACATGGTCGGTGAAGGTAAAAATATTACTGAATCAGACATGAAGTTTGGGCTTGTGAATTTGACTCCTCGAAAAGCCGCCGCATTAGTTTATGCGTCACGTGAGATGTTGAATGCCGCTGATCCTGCAATCATTCCTATCATTGAGCAAGACATGGCAGAAGCTCTTGTTGAGCTTCAAATGCAGATGGCTCTTTATGGAAATGGTGGAGCAAATGAACCTGTTGGATTGTTCAATCAAGCAATTCCAAGCGCAAACCGTTTAGCCGATGGTGCTACTGGCGATTCTCCAACTCAAGCATTTTTCCGAAAGCTTCGGTCAAAAGTTGCGGAAAAATACAACGCTGAAAATATGAAGTTTTTAGTAAGCCGCAATACTTCGATGAAAGCCGCTTCTGTTCTTGAGACTGCCGTTGGTGATGCCGCAATTCTTTTAACAGATGACCAAAAAGCAGAACGCACCTATGGTATGCCATTTGTTAGTTCTGGATTGGTTCGAAGCAATAAAACAAAATCTTCTGGCACAAACTTGTCAGACGTGTTCTACGGAAACTTTGCACAAATGGTTGTCGCTCAGTGGTGGGGTGGAATGCGAATTGACGCTACAGATGTTGGTGGAGATGCTTGGAAACAAGATTTGTATGGTTTCCGTACAATTCTTCCATTTGACATCGGAGTTCGTGACATGAATCAATTTGCAATTGCTGAATTTGTTCAGACAATTAATAGTTAACGTAATTAGGATGGACTACATGTTTTATGTGTAGTTCATCCTTTTTTAACTTGGAGAAGTATGAAAAAACGTTTTCGTGTTTTGCCTTATTATTCGTATCATGAATTTTTTGAAGGAACAAATATCATTAAACGGTCTTTTTTGTCTGGTGAAGAGTTTGACGCTGAAGAAGATGAAATCAGTGAAGATCAACGCTTTCGCCTTGAAGAGTGTGAATCTTTAAAAAAAGAAAATGTTAAAAAAGAAAAAAATTCTAAAAAAGAAAAAGAACATGAACCAATTATTACAGAACAAGAATCAAAAAAAATCAATGAACGAAGATCTGCACAAGAGCTGCTTAGAGCAGGATCTTTTGCCGCAACAGAAGAAGATGAAAATTCCGAAGCAGAATCAATTTCCGATGACGAAACGTTTTAACGGTTGTATGTTATGATTTTGACTACTGCTGATCGATATTTTACTTTATTTCCAGAATCTTTTCAGTCTGCTTCAAAGCCTTCTGAAGTTGCTAAAATAAATATGAGAATCATTTCAATTTCAAGAAATGTTGAAACATATTTAGGACGTTCAATTTTAAAAATGCAAAGAACAGAATATTTTACGCCAGAGAAAGGGAGTGGAACAAAAAGCGTTAGGCTTCGTGCGTATCCTGTGGAATCTATTGATTTACTTACAATCTTTGAAGATGAAATGACAGATGATTATTTTAGAGTAAATAACTTATCTGGACAAGTAAGTTTTTCTTTTCCTGTTGAGCGGTTGGAATTGCATTACGAAAATGCAATTGTTGTTAAGTACACAGGTGGAATGGCTGAAGATACAGATGATTTTATAAATCAATTTCCAGATATTGAAATGGAAGTGTTAATGCAAGTAAATTTTGAAGTCAAACGTTCAGCAGATATCGCAATGAAATCAGTCGCAAACGGACAAACAACAAGCCAATTAACGCCGTATGGTTTTTTAGATTCGTTGATTGCTGTTTTAGACAGACATAAAAAATCTTATGAGTCGTAATAAAAAAAATAAATTTTCTGATCTAGAAAAAACTTTATACGAAATTCGGCAAAGAATAAGAAAATCTTTTGTCTCTGGCGTGTATCATATTCATGCTGGAATTGTAACAAAATTTTACACGGCTTCTTCAAATAGCCTTATCGGACTAAGAAGAAGAACTGGAAAAGCGGCGAAGTCTTGGAAGGTTAGTAAAAAAGAAGATAATAATTCTATTTCTTGTTCAGTTTATTCCGCTGGTGCTCCTTATGCTGGTGCGTTCATGAAAGGAATGTTTATTCGTCCAAAAAAAAAGAAATGGCTTGCTATTCCAGTTGGAGCCGCATTAACAAGCGCGGGTGCTCCTAGATATCCAAATGGACCACGAGAGGCTGAACAAAGTTTGTCTTTGCCTCCATCAAAGGGGGGAGGTTTTAGAAGAAGAAAAGCTGGTGCTAGAAGTCCAATTTCTTTTTATAAAAAAGACGAAAGAACGGCGTTTCTTTTTGCAAAAGATGGCGTAAAAGGAACTGGATTAACAAAAAATAAGCGTCTTCTTTTTGTGTTAAAAAAAGTCGTAAAAAGACAAGGAAAAACATCAACAATGTTTCCTTGGATTGATAATAAAATGACGGTGCTTACAAGCAGATTAACAAAAGCATCAGGCTCATCATTTAGTATTTAAAAGAGTTTATATGAAATTTACAATTGAACATGAAATTTTTGATTTAATATGCGAACGATTAAAGCAACATTTAGTTTGTGGTGCAATGATTGAAATTCCAGAAAGTAAACCTATTTCTCATTATTCAAAAATAGAGATTTCTGGAACGCAAAATATTCTTTATCCTAGGACTTTTGAAGTTTCAATCACTGGTGAAAATAAATGTACTATTTCAGAAAAAACATTATTTGCTGATTTAGGAACGTCTGCGCCTATTCCTTATTTTCAAGAGATTGATTACGTTGCGGAAACTCCTTTTGAAATTGATTCTACTGGAATTTATTTGTTAATAAAAAGTTCCGCAGAGATTGAAGATGAATGGCTTATTAGAATTGGCAATGCTTATTCTAGCGTTGTAGTTTATCCGCATCCATTTGATTATTCTGGCCTTCCCGCTCCTAGCCTTGGAGTATATGCCACTGGAAACTCAAGCTCTCCATTGGTGCTTGAAAAGCAAGAAAGTGTAATGGATCTTGACATTGTGTTGACATTGTCTAAAGAGCAAGTTGAAAATGGTGATCACTTAGAGATTCTAGGAGATATTAGAGATTGTATAAACCGCGATCAAAAGTTGTGGAATGGAACCTCTTGCCTTTCAGAAAATTTAATTTATATGAGTGATGTTTATTTAGAGCAAACTGATCGAGGAAATTCTATTTTTGTATGTAGCGCACAAATTACATATAGAAGTCAATTAAAAAATGCGAGGTTAAAATGAGTGAGTGTAATCCACTATTATCTAGAATAAAACAAGTTGGTGCTGCAATTGAAGCTTCTTGTGGTCAAGGTGCAACATTTACTGCTTCTGATTTTAAGTTAAGAATTTCTTCTGCAAGTGCAGAGCCTTCGATGTCTCCAATTGAAGATGATACTCTTAGCGCGTCTCTTTCTCCAAGAAAGCTTGCAATGGGAGAGAAAACAGTTGCCGTACAAATTACATCTAAACTTGTTGGTTCAGGAGTTGCAGGAACATTGCCTGAACATGACGTTTATTTGAGAGGTTGCGCAATGAAATCGCAAGTCATGAATCGTTCAGCAATTGGTGCTATTACTGGTGGTTCATTCATTCCAGGTGAAACTATTACTCAAGCAACAAGCGAAGCTACTGGCATAGTAATGCAAGCGGCGTATAATGGCGATTCGTATTTGTATTTTGTTGTATCATCAGGAACATTTAATGGAACCGATGTTATCACTGGAGGAACTAGCGAAGCAACCGCAACTCCTACAGCCGTGCCGACAGCGGCTGGATTTGCTTATCATCCAGTTACTAATGAGCAAGAATCAATAGCAATAAGAGCAGAAGAGGATGGAACTTTTGTTCTTTGCTATGGTGCCATGGGGTCGTTTTCAATTTCTAGCGATTCCTCTGGTCCAGCAACAATTGAATATACTTTTAACGGAAAGCTTCCTTCAAACGGCACTGGTGATGCGGCTTTAACGTCTGGCGTAACTAGATTTGATACCGCTTATCCAAATTTTGTAGATGCTCAACTAGTTTTAGATCGAGGTCTTGTAGATGAGTTTATGCCTGTTGTTCGTTCAATTGCGGTTGACATGCAGCAAGACGCAGTGGTAAGAAAAGACGCTAATGATTCTGCTGGATTAATTTCTGCGAAAGTGACAGGAAGAACTCCAGAAGTTACAGTGACAGCAGAAACAATGAAGGCCGCTAGCTTTGATGTTTTTTCAAAAATGTCAAATTCTGAGTCTGTATCAATCGGCTGGCGTTGGACTGCTCCAGATAATAAAGTTTGGATGTGGGGAATAAATGGTCAAATGACATCGGCTCCAAAAGGAGACTCTGATGGATTTATGACAAACGACCTTACATTTAGAATGAATGGTGCGTCAACGATTGGAAATGATGAGCTATGGATTGTTTTTTCAATTTAAATTAACTAAAAAAAGGAGTTCGATATGAAAAGAGATCTAAAATTATTTACTGCATTTGTTCCATTATCACGGGCATTAGCAGACACGCAATACAATGGAACTGCTACAGTAGCAAGTGCCGTTGGAATTGCAATGGGAAGTGCTAAGACAGCAAACGTATTGATTAGCCTCGGCGCAGTAGGAGCGACAAGTGTTACTTATTCGCTAATGGTTTCAAAGCTGTCAAGTCCTGCAACTGCAGATGATCTTCAAGCGGTTGCAGAAGCGACTATTGCGATTGCGTCTACTGACGCTAATACACAGAAGGTTGTATCCGTTCGTTTAGATCGCGCGGCTCTTAACGAAGCATTAAAATATGACAATCTTTACTTGTATGTAAAGCGAGTCCAAGTTGGTGCTGTTGCAACTCTTGATAACGTATCAATTGCATTAACTGATCATCAGGAAATTCCTGTATTAGTAAATGCTGGTTATGCGGCAAATGTTGAGGCATTAGGGTAAAAAAAAAATAGCGGTAGCTTTCTCCCCTCTATTTCCACTAAGAAGAAATTCTTAGTGGTTTTTTATTTATATTTTATATATAAAGATTTCAAAAAAAAAAGGAGAAAATATGATTCAATTAAATCCAAAAAAAATAACAAGGCTTGTTCTTCCATTAGAAAAAGATCTTCCTGAAAACGAACAAACTATTTTTTATTTAGCGACGTTGACGGTTGAGCAAGAATCTGAAATTATGGATTCTTTATTTACAAAAGATGGTCGTAAGCCATATCGCCAATACGACAAAGCGTTTGAAATTGGAGTAGTTAATGTTGAGAATTTAATTGATTTAGAAGGAAAAATAATTCCTTACGAACCAACAAAAGAATTTATATGTAAAATTCCTCGATCTGTTAGAGATGAAGTCGCTCTTCGAGTTTTGCAAAATCTTGAAAGGACAATTGAAGATACAAAAAACTTGCAGTCCTAGCTCTTTTACTTGCTGGAGAGCTAGGGGATACAAAGCATGTTTGTTGTGATGCAACTAGCAAAGAAGACCGTTTTGGATGTAATTCTGAAACAGAAACGATTTCTTGGAGTATTCTTTGCCCATTTTGTTTCGGCGAAGGTTGTTCATTTTGTAAAAAAAACAATGGTCTTTTTCCTTTTTATCGTTGCGTAAATTTTTGTAAAAATAAAGCTTTAACAGAACTAGGGTTATTTTTTCGTGCTTATCGTTGGATGAATGAAAAATCTATTTTTCCTGTAGATGGTTCTTTACTTGCACAATCTTTTTCTTTTATCAGTGCTTGTGATTTTATCAATGGTTATACGGCTGTGTATAAGAAAAAGAAAAAAGAAGTTAGCGATAAGTTTAAAAGAATAAAAGGGCGTGTGCGATGAGTAATGCAGACAAAACAGTAGAAGTTTTATTAAAGCTTAATGATCAAATGGCCAAGCAGTTGAGCGTTACAACTGATGCTATGAAAAGAGCCAATGACATGATGGATAAAATGAACGCAAAAAATAACGCTGTTGATTTGAGCTCAAAAAAAGTGTCATCATCATTTGGTTCATTAGCGATAAAGTTAGGAGCAATGGTTACGGCTTATGCTTCCGTTCATTCAGCGGTAAACGCATATGAAAGTGCGATAACATCTATAATCTCAACTGGTAGTCAATTCGAACAGACAATGGCGAATACAAGAGCCATTCTTCAACCAACAGAAGCCGAATTTAATGCGCTTTCAAAATCGGCTCAAGAGTTAGGAAGAACTACTGTATTTACAGCTTCTGAAGCTGGAAATGCTTATACGGAGTTAGGAAAGTTAGGTTTTGATTCCTCACAAATATTAGCCGCTGGAAATGATACTTTAGTTCTTGCGGCAGCAACAAATCTTGATTTAGCATCAGCAGCATCAGCGGCGGCAACGGTTATCAGACAATTTAATTTAGATGCAAGCGAGACTGGTAAAGTAGCTGATATTATGGCAAAATCGTTTTCGATTTCTGCTTTAGATGCTGAAAAATTTACAGGAGCAATGAGATATGTAGGACCAGCGGCAAATGCGGCTGGAATTGATTTATCTGAAACAACTGCCGCAATTGCGACATTAACTGATGCTGGAATGCAAGGCACACAGTCTGGAACGGCGTTAAGACGAATAATCATGGAGCTAAGCAATGAGGGAAGTAAAGCTTCAAAAATTATAGAAAAAATTAATCCAAACGCAAAAACACTTGCAGAAAAATTTGAAGCATTAAAAAAAGCAGGTATTGACAATGCTTCTGCAACAAAACTATTCAGAATGGAAGCTTCTACAGCGGCACTTGTTTTAGCGTCTTCATCTGATAAAGTTGCCGATTACGCTAACCAATTACTTTATGCTGAAGGAGCTGCTAAAGGATTTGCACAGAAAGTTGCAGATGTTCAATTGGACACGTTTCAAGGAGATGTAAAATTAGCAACAAGTGCTCTTGAAGGAATTCAAATTTCTTTTTTTGAGGCATTTGGTGAAAGCTCTAGAAGAGCAATTCAAGGAGTAACTGAACGTCTTCATAGATTATCAACGTGGATTGAAGAGAACCCTGATAAACTTCGTGAGTGGGGAAAAACGGCAGAAGGAATTTTTAATTTAGCGGCGGCTTCTGCTGAAAAAGTATTAACTGTAGCGGGTGCATTAAATACTGCTTTAGGAAAAATAGTACCACAAAAAATTGAGTTTGATCCAGCGAACTTGCTAATAGAGTCAACTGATGAAATGACAAGCCTTGCAAAAATAATGGATGAGCAAAAAGAAAATGGGAATTATGATGATGCCACTGGCACCGCATACAATAAAGCAAAGAATTCTATGCGCGAGTATAGAAAAGAAGTAGAAGAGTTAATAAAAAATGAAAAAGCATTAAAAAATTTAGACGAAGTAAAGCGATTAGAAGAAATTTATTCTGCAACTGAAAAGGCTATTCTTGAAGAAAAAAAGTATAAAGATGTCGTAAACGAAACGGCATTAAAAAAAGCTGAAGAATTAAAAAAAGAACAAAAAGGAAAAAAGTTAAAAAAAGGTGTTGTTGATGACGTTTCGTCTGAAAGCATTGACGTTCAAGCAATGAAAGATGAAGAGACCGCTGCAAAAGAAGCGGCAAAAAAAGCAGAAGCTCAATGGGAAAAATTATATAGAGAAAAAGAACTTTCAGGACTTGATTCTCAAAGAAGATCATTAAAAGAAATTGAATATTTTTGGGATGACGCGATAGAGCTTGACAAAGCTGGTGGCGCAAAACATATAAAAGAACTCACAGAGTTACGCGAAGAAGCAATAAGCGAATTTTTAAAAATAGATTTTGAGATTCCACAATCAACTTTTGAGGGAAGAGGAATTGCAACTTCTTACGATCCGTCATCAATCAAAACAACGGAAACAGGAGGACAAAGCGCGGCTGATTCATCGGCATTAGCAAAAGAAGCGGCAGACAATGCTTACAACGAAAGAAAAAGATCTGCTGAACTTCTTGAGAGAGAAACAAAAGAAGCAAGAAAAAGTGATTATGAATTGGAAATGGAAAATTACAATTCAAAACTTGCTCTTTTAGAAGAGTTCAATTTAAGCACTGAAGAGCTAACAGCAGAGCATAATGAACGAATGAAACAAATGGATATTGCTCGTTTGCAAGCGGCAGGGAACTTGGCAGGCGGTCTTTCTGCATTGATGTATGCTACTGCTGACGATAACAAAAAAGCGTTGGCTATGTACAAAGTATTGGCAACAAGTCAAGCGATTATGGATACATATGCGGCGGCAAATGCAGCCTTTCTTGCAGGTGGGGGATGGCCAGTAGGCGCAATTGATGCGGCGGCATCTGTCGCCTATGGTTTAGCAAATGTCGCGATGATAAACGGAATTCATTTTGCAAAAGGAACAAAATCAACAGATGCCTCATTTGGACTTGTGCCTGGGAACTCATATTACGGAGATAAAGTTCAAGCAAATTTAAATTCTGGAGAAATGGTTTTAAGTAGAAACGAAGCTCAACGTTATAAAGAAGAAGTGTCAAATAACAGTTCTATGACGATAAATTATAGCCCTACTTATGGAACAGATGTTAGCGCATTACAAAAAAGATCTGATTACAGAGAATTTAGACGCATGATGAAAACAGTTTCTAACGACCGTTCCTTTGGCAGAAGTCAAGCTTCAATTTTGTAGAGTAAATATGCTTATTACAATGAAAGATTTTACTACACATAACGTTTCAGTTAGAAATATTCAACCATATTTTGAAAGCGGAATGAATTGGGTTGAAGTTGGTGGAAGATGGAAAACTAATTACAGAGGTGAATTAACAAAAAAATGGACTTCTGATGTGACTATTGCAGGCGTTGGTGTTGAGATCGGAAATGCAAGAGCTGCATTAAAGCTTGCTGAAAAAAATGGAGAGCAAATAAAAATTAATTTTGCTGAATATGAATCTATTTTTGGAATAAATATTCCGTGTAATAGTGCTATAAATTGCGTGATTATTGCATCTGATAATTCATTTGATACCGCTAACTTAAATGAAAACGCAATGGTAGAATGGACTTTTACTTTACTTGCAGTAGATAATTTATATGATAGCACAATTTCTGTTTCATTTCCAAGGTTAAGAATTCAAAGTGTTTCAAGGCTTGATGGAACAGCATCAGCAAGCTTTGACGCTGAAACGTATGGAACGCTTTCAGGTTTTGGGTTTAGTGCGCCAACTGCTGAAGTCGTTTACGAAGGCGATAAAGAAGATATAAAAAAAGCATTAGACTACTTATGTAAAGGATATGAGACATTACTTTTTAGATCTTACTATAACGTCTGGCTTTTTGATAGAAGTGAACTGCTGTCTTATGGGACATATTTTAAAGTTTTAAAATTTGAATACAATGGACAAGTAGATAAAGCAGGAATAATTTACAGTATTACAATTTTGTTTGGTAAGGATAATTAAAGATGTCAAAGATATCAATTTTTGTAAAAATATTTAATGTTACAAACGGAACAACGAACACGACGATTGGTCTTATAAGCGGTGATTTGCAATGGTGTAGCCATTCAGGATTTGAAAATTATAGCAGTGGAATGTTTGATCAAAATTTGATAGATATTGCTCCTCAATCTTGTAACATTGCCGTAGGAGGATGTCTAGGCGGTTTTGATGGATCAACAACGTTAACTGCAATAGATCAAACATTTAGAAATTCTGTTTATTCTGGAAGTATAGAGCTATTAAATAAACAAATTACAATTCATGTTGGAATTGATATTTCTAGCATTGATGAAGCTGTATTAAAATACAATGGTGTCATTTCATCATTTGATTATTCAGACGAAATTCGAACTGTTATAACATGTGATTCGTCAGTATCTATTGATTTAAAAAAAATTCCGTCAGTAGAAATCACAAAAGAAATGACACTAAATAATGAAGATAACGATTCTATTGGAGAAAATATAACCCCATCTTATGGTCGTTATGTTTATTACCCTCTTTTTTATTGCGACTCTAGCAATAAAAATATTTCTCTTTCGTTATCATCAAACGGAAATATTGTGACTGATAATAGTGAAACATTACTTTATACAACAAGCCCTCAATTAGTAAATACATTGGATTTGCAATTCATGTCAAAAAATTACACCTTTTTTAAAGGAAAAACTTTATTTGAATGCGTTGGATTGTATCAAGAAGGTGGAGATTCATCAAATGTATGGATTGCTATTTCTTTTAATGGATATGGAATAGAGGGAAGTGCATTATATAATTCGGATGATTTTGAACGAATTAAAAATGTTTTAATTGGTAAAAAAATAACTTGCGTAAAAGGAACAGGAAGTGGTACTTCTATTATAATTACATCTGTTGAATTTTCTGAAAAAGATGTGATTATTTATAAAAGTGGAGATGACATAGAAACTAAGGCTATTACTGCATTATGGCTTCAAACAGATATATTAGATATTTCTAAATTTTCTTTTTCATTAAAAAGAGATGATTCTTCAGATACTAACTCATATAAGAAACCAATTAATTGTCCTTTAACAGTGACAAGAAAAATGATATTTGCTGATAATTTAAATCTTAGAAAGTATATGATGATTAATGCTATCACTTCTCCTACAACGTTACAAGATAAAGTGTCTGGAGATTTTAGCGACAGTACATCTTTCTTTTCTTTTAAATCTTCAAATACTGGAATTTTTTTAGTAAACGTTGACGCAGACTTATCTGAATTTGAACTTTATGAAAATGTGGGTGAGGCTGAAGGATTTTCATTTGTTTCTAAACCTGAAAATGTTTCTGTTATTTATTCTTCTGAAAAATGGAAAATGATTTCTATAGAAATTAAAAATACATCAAGTGGTGATATAGGTGAGTTTACTCAATTTTCTTCAGAAGAAATTGAAACATATTTAATAGAAAATATTGAAGATACGACTAATAACAATTTAGCAGAAAAAGGAGTAAATTCTGTTTCTATACCAGAATTTGGTAGGTTTAAAGATCAGCTTTCAGGAGCTGACATTTCTACAAGATTAACGAACATTCCAAAATCAACAGAACCTATAGACTATCTTGCATTAGGAAATCTTATTGCAGTGGTAGAAGGGACACCTTTTCATAATATATCGCTTAACAATGCGTTTTACAATTATATCAATGGAAATGATTATAAAGAAAATTCAATTTCTTTTATGCCATGTATTTTTACTTTTTTTATCAAAACAGATAATGTTGCATGTAAAATAGATGTTAGTTTAATTGTATCATCTTATTTAATTGTAGAAGGAAATATTGTCTTAGATAAAAAAACAAGTGAAACAAATTTAATTTATGACATGTGGGATGGATCGACCGTACTACAAGAAATTGAAGTAAAAATTGATAATATTAATAATCAATTATTAATGAGTGAAAATTGTCGTTCTGGTACATCGTCTAAAGAAATGTATTCTACCATAATAAAAGCAATTTCATTTTCAATGGATGATTATGAAGAACAGCTTTATCAAATAACTGGAATTTTAACAAATGTTGAAATTGTATATAAAGTTGCAGATAGTCAGCTTTTACGAGACGATATTTCTATTACAAAAGTAGTCAAAACAGCAAGAGTAATAAGATCAAAAAAAGCGAATAAAGAAAAATTATATTTAAGATGTTTAAAAGATAATTCTGTTTTTTCTCCTGTGCATATAGCTAAACAAGTTGCCTTAGAAAATGGGTTGACAGTTGGAGATACATTTATTGAAGCATTTGCTAATCAAAGTAATTACATTCCAGTTCCAAATGATTTTGATGGAATGTACCAACCAGAAGCGGATCAATCTGTTTCAGATGTTTTAGATGATATTGCTAAGAAATCAATGACGGCTATTTATCAAGATGCTGCAGGAATATTACAAGCAAAGTTTCTTCCATCTACTCCATCTTCTATTTCTCATGAATTTTCTTCAACAGATATTAAAAAAGACTCAATGACATTTTCAATGCCTAAAAGTGGATATTTATTTTCTGATTATGATTTTTCAGTTAAAAAAAATATTGTTTGCAAAGAATCAATCATTTCAATTGATACCGACGGAACGGAAACATTTCCCGCAGATGGAGATTATAAACTTGGAGACATTCTTTATTCTTCGAATGATTATGATTTTGAAAAAAGTACTTATATGAATTTTAGTGGATTAGATATTATTGAAATAAGAATTCGAGGTGAGAATGATTTTTTATTTGCAAACTTTATTCCTGGAACGAATTGGCATTTCATTACTGACACTACTCAATTAAGAGTTACATACACATTAACTCTTGATAGTGTAGCCGAAGATTTTTCCTGTCCAGTAGATAAGAAAGGGATTCGATTAGGCTTTAGAGTTTTAACTAGAACTTCAATAGAACTTTAATAGGTATTTAATTTATGTCAAATGAAATATTAAGAACGTATGGACCAAATCAAAAATGGACAGAATTTGTTTCAGGTCTTTCAATGGATAATTATACTCTTGCTGTTTCTATATGGACAAATGCAAAAGCGGCAAGAGCAAAGCTTGGTCGTGAACAAAAAATTTCGTCTAACGTAACTACATTAGACCAGCCTATTTGGGGCTCTACAAATCAAGCGATTTCAAAATGGGTTAATGGCGTTGTTTACTACGGATCAAAGCAAAAGTTAGTAATTAAATTTACGTCTATTCTTAATGCTGAAACTAATTTAATTGGATTAATGGATTATGTTTCTTTTGCTTGGGGATCATTTAGAGGAAATCCTATTAATGGATACGTGGTTGATATTGAATTAAACTTATCTTCAGCAACAATTAATTTTACTCTTTTATGTTTAGGTGATTTTTCATCATTACCATTAATTCTTACAGAAGAAGGAGAAGCAGTAGAGCTAGAAACTGGTGAATTAATAGAACTTGAAGATATTTCTCAAGCAAGTAAAAAGATTTCTGAAATGAATGAAATTAGTGCAGAATCCGCTGAAGCTTCTGGTGCTTATATTGCAACAGCAATTAGCAGATTATCAAATTATAAAGTTAGTTTAACTTCTATTTATTCATGGATTGTGAATCCAATTAATCAATTAATTAATTCTTTATATAATAGTATTGCAAATAAAGTAGACAAAATTGAAACTAATTTACAAACAATGTCATCTGCTTTAAAGATGCCGTTTTTATCTCTTTATTCGCAAACATCAGCTCCTAGTACTATAAACTCTAGTTCATTATGGTTTAACTCTTTAATTAACAGACTTGTTTTACATACAAAAGAAGTAGCTCTTATTGAAGATACTTATAATCTTGGCATTGTTACTAATCCAACAATTACAAAAGGAAGTAATGGAAGTATTACAATTTCTAATGATGGCGAATATATTGTATGTGAAAATGCAGATTATTCAGGACGAAAAATTAAAGTTTCAAATCCTAATGGAATTACTTTAAATCTTCCATTAGATGGTTCAGAAAGAATTATTGCTTATGCTTATGGCACTGGATATGTTGCATTAGAACGAGATTATGCTAATTGGGCGAATGGATTAATTGTTCCAATAGGAATTTTTTGGTTTGATTGCGAAAGAATTCATTCGTCAATATTTACAAATTTATCTTATGGTCAATCTGAAAAATTAGTAGTTAAAGAAGCATTAACTAGATTTTACGAGAGAGTAGATAATAGCGGTCTTATTATTACAATATCTGGTCTTGTTCCATCAATAAGTAGTGCTTTAGTTTATAACGGTTCTTACATAGAAAATGTTTTAGCATTTGACGGATCAACTGATAGTTTGTATAAACGAATTATTTCAAATGGTGTTTGGTCTGAAAGTGTTGTTAGTGGAATTGATACGACAATATACAATCCCTCAACTGGTGAAGAATCTTTGCCTTCTGGAAAATATACATGGTTTTATGTATATAGATCAATTGGTGATGATAAAGAAGCATTTATTGTTTATGGAAATGAATATTTTTCAGATCGTCAAAAAGCAATAGAAGGCGCAAGGCTTCCATCAAATTTAAGTGATATGCTTAAAAGACATTGCATTCTTGTTGGATTAGGAATATTTCTTCAAAATGATTTAACTATTTTAACAAAAAATTATTTTAGTTCATTTGATAATTCTTTAGGGCTTAACGCTAGTTTATCAAATCATAATGATCTTGAAGGTCTTGACGGTGGCGACCCATCGAATAACTTCTACGGTCATGTAAGTGCTCTTGTACTTAGCATCCTTACAAAGATGAATTCTCCATTAGGTGTGCCAGTGCTAACAGATGGTGGCTACTTACACGAATCGCAGAATGCGGCAACCCTTACGGACGCAGAAGCAGGAACGACACTTCCAGCCGCTGGTGTAACGACGATGGTTAGAAATTTACTTCAAAGTGTTCGGAATAATTTGAAATATTTGTTTGCGTCGGTGTCGTCGCTTTCGACAGAAGTCAGCACTATTCTTTCAAATGTAAGCTTACTTTTTACTACAAAAGTAGATTCACTTTATACGTATGAGACACCAGCAGTTCCTTCGCATGGCGTTGGCACTTGCTACAAAGTATTTCATGTTAGCATGAATAGTGAAAAACAAGAAGTCATCCGACTTGAAATACAGAGATATCATTCGTCAAATATTGATGTAGTGCTGTCTCAAACTATTCAATGTAATGTTACACTAAGCGAAGGGATTAGAGATATTAGTTCTTTTGTGTGTGGTGATTCTGGATCAAGTCGTTTAATGGATTCTAGCTGGTACCCAATTGATTTAGGAATCTGGAAAAATGCTTCTGGTAGCTTTGACATTGGTCTTTTATTATCTGGCAGTTATGGAGCAAATGACAAGTTTAAAATAAAATTGTTAGCTTATACTCATTCTGATACCGTGTTTAGCTCATCAGAACAAGTAGAATGGGAAAGTACAAATTATCCTAATACTTCGTTTGTTGTAAATGCTGGCGGCTCTTCTGGCAGAGGAGTAATGTACACAAACGTAGGGAATGTTCCAAAACGAGTCGCTACGGTAGACGAGATACCATCTTCAATGGCACATAACGATCTTGTAAATATTGACGGTGGCGACCCATCAAATGATTATTATGGGCATGTAACGGAAGCTCAAAACTCATTACTGACAAACGCAGGTTTAGCAAATGGGGTGGCTGTTCTTGATTCCAACGGTTATTTGCCAGAGAGTCAAAACGTTGCGATCCTTACAGACGCAGAAGCCAGTACAACTCTTCCAACAGCGGGAACAACAACGTTAGTTAAGACGTTATTGCAAAGTGTTCGGAATAATTTAAAATCGCTATTCGCGTCGGTATCGTCGCTCACTACAGCCGTAAGCGGTTGTGTTGTTAAAGCGGGGACTGCGCAACAAACGATTACAAGAACCACTGAGGCCGTAGGTGTCTTAGGGATCGGTGTTGCGGGTGAAGCCGTTCCTCGTGTTAACTTTTTAGCTAACGGAAGAATTAATTATTCGGCCAATGGTAGTACTGTTCTTCGAACGTCAAACTGCGCGGATTTGGACAACTTAACAGGAACTACGTGGGAGAATTGTGCAGGAGAATCAAGTAGTGCGACGGAAGGAATTTTCGCAGAAATTGAATTGACAGGAACGTCAACAAGTGAATCTAACTATTTATTGCAGGTGACAACAGTTGGGTCGAATAACACAACAAATCAAGGCACCTATTTAATACAAATTGTTCTTAAGCGGCAAGGTACAACGTTACGTTCGCCAATAGTCTCAGTGCTTGCTACAGGAAATAATTACAACGCAAGACCGTTGCTGTATTACTGGAACACCACAACGTCAATTCTTTATCTTGCGTGCTATAAGCCAGCTTATGCTACCGTCGCAGTGAGAGCCTTGCTTAAACCAAGAGCGGGAACGGTATTAACCGTTTACTCAACGCTTTCCACGCCTAGTGCTTTTGAGAACTTTGGAAAAGCACCGTGTCAAATGAACTTGAATCAAGTCTTAGTGACAAAGTCTTCAACAAGTAATCTTATACTTACAACAGCAAACTTTGTAAACATAACTGCCGCAGGAGGAACGCTCTATCTACCTGTAGGTAGATATCTAACGGAAGGTGACGAAATTACGTTACTAAACTACAGCGGATCGTCACAAACTGTCATGAGTACTATAAATAACATTCAATACAAATCGACTCTTGGAACGTCGTTTTCTTTTGTGAATAGTTCTCAATGCAGACTGAAATTATTAAACGATGTTTGGTACTATATTGGGACTTAAAAGCTATTTTTGTATAAGGAATTTTATAATGAAAACAATATTACCCATACTAAAAAAACGTAGCTTAAAAATTGTAGGACAAGGCGCATTGCCAAATGCGTTGGAGTATCCAATTGGTGTTTGTTGGGTAGACACCGCTAACATAATTTGGATTCACAAAGGGGATATTTGGGTTCGCATAAATGGCGACTATCCCAAAGAAGAGGTGGTAAATGGCACGGCGTTAAACTGGTATTATAGTACAGATATAAACGGCATGTTGTATGTAACAGTTTACAACGGCTCGATTTATCGACTTAATCCAACTACTGGAGTTTTAGAAAATCTAGTGGTAACGGCTAGAAGCTATTCAGGCATAGCATATAACCCTATTGACGGCATGTTGTATGTAACAGTTTACAACGGCTCGATTTATCGACTTAATCCGACTACTGGAGTTTTAGAAGATCTAGTCGTTACGGCTAGGAACTATCGAGGCGTAGCATATAATTCGACTGACGGCATG
>Ga0105099_10000309_pt1 | contig 33601 bp, 33 predicted proteins | sample PPLLak3cmMay2015_2_FD_79138 | JGI IMG/M metagenome (GOLD analysis project Ga0105099, IMG submission 79138) | Freshwater sediment microbial communities from Prairie Pothole Lake near Jamestown, North Dakota, USA - PPLs Lake P8 Core (1) Depth... | ecosystem: Environmental > Aquatic > Freshwater >... | reverse complement strand
GCTTTTGAATACTTGATTATAGGCTTTGCGGCATAAGTGTCTGTACGCTGACTTATCTACGCTTTGAAAATATCTACTCGTATTGCGTAGATAATTCAGCTACAGACACTAACCCGGCAAAGCATCCATCGACAACGGAATGATGTAATCGTTGAACACACCATTTTTTATCCGGCTATATCTTACCCAGCGGCATGATATACAGCGGCACTTCGTTTTGGGATACCGGCAGGACTTTTTTTATCGCGTTGTCGTCAAATGCCCCCACCGCACAGGTGCCGATTCCCAGCGCATACGCCTGCAGATATACATTCTGGGCAGAGTGACCCAGGTCCATGCAAACATATCGCTCCTTCCCCCTGCTGCCGTATCGTGCGGTTGTCCGCTCATAAACAGCAGTATAAATAATAGAAGCTGGCGCCTGCTCAATCATATCCTGTCCCCAGGCAGCTTTGCACAAAGCAGCCCTCTTATCTTCGCCGCTGATTTTTAGCAGGGAATGGTCTTCAGGTTTGTACCGGTAGAGTCCCAAAGCCAGGTCAGTGACGTTCCCTGCAACAAGATACATTTCCAGGGGATACGTTGCGCCTGCGGATGGCGCGGTTTTCAGGCCGCCACCGGATACCGGAGAGATTTTTGTAACCCCGTATGCAGCCCAGAGAATCTGGGAAACTTCAGCAAGCGTCAGCGGCTCTTTTTTGTATGACCTGACTGATCTTCTCTTTGCAAGCGCCTGTTCGAGGGAAACCGGGCCTTCCAGTTTCGGGGGAGGAAGAGTGATTACCTGCGGGGTGTTCTGCGCTTTGTCTCCGCTGCCGTAAGCGGCATTGGCAAGAGAGACTGCGGTTATAAACGAAAGAAAATGTTTCATACAAACCTCCGTGTTGACTTTTTTATAAAAATAATCCTATTTTGGTTGAAAGCCAAATTTCTGCCGGAGGCGGGATTGTATACTAAAGCAAAAGTCCTCGACGCATATAACGCTCTGTACGAACAGCTCTTCAGAAAGCTTGATGATGAGGCTTTCGAGAGGTTCGGCGAGCGGTATACAAAATCCCATAAGTGGCGCTTTGTTAACGATATCCTCATGCTGCCGGAGGTTAAGAAAGGGGACCGGGTTCTTGAGATCGGCCCCTCCATGACCTCGTGCATTATCAGGGAGCTCACCCACGCAACAGTTGAAACCCTGTGCATCGACGACCTGAACAGGAACTTCCTCGACCCCCTGAACATACCGCTTCATATATGCGATATAACAACCCGGACGCCAAACCTCCCCAAGAACGCATACGATCTTATTCTGTTCTGCGAGGTGTTCGAGCATTTTCTCCTCTCCCCTGAACGGGCGCTGAAAAATATCCTCTCCCTGCTCAAACCCGGAAAACAGATTTTTTTCAGCGTGCCGAATTTCGCCACCATCCAGAAGAGAATCATGCTCCTGCGCGGGCAGAACCCGCAGGATCTCCTCTCCGACAAGGTTCCGTATTACGCCCATATACGCGAACCGGTGTGCGGTGAAACAAAAATCTGGTGGGAGCAGGCAGGCGGTACAATCGTGAAAACCGGGTTTACCAATTATGACGAGACGCAGCCCAAAGGATTGGTATCACGGCTCTTCTGGACCGCGCGGTTTCTTAAAATCCGCAACTGGTACGGCCTGGCGCATATCTGGTTTCCGAAGACAAGAAGGTTTTTTTATTTTATGGTGACGAAATGAACGTGATTGTTACGGCTCGATCCCGCTCATATCGCTATTTTCCGCAAGTCGCTCCTCTGCCAAAAGCTGCTTCTGAACGGCAGTCTGTTCCGATGGCTTCCAGGCTTCCTGTTCTTTGACCGATTTCTCAAGCTCGCGTATCCTCCGCGACTTTTTTAAAGATTCGGCAGTGCCCGAGATAAAGGTGTACAAGGCAACACCCAGGCCCACAAGCAGGCCGAGGCCGAAGGCTCCGGCTATATAGTAGTAGACCGGTATCTCCGGGGTGACATACCCCACGATGCGTGCCGAGGCCGTCTGTTTGAATACCTCCTGGGAAAAGGTAAGAATCATAATCAGCGAGATTATAAACGCTATGATGAAAATCAGCGTCCATTTTATCAGCTTCATGTTTTTTTCCTTTCGGCGATTAAGGTCATACCGGTACTCTGCACAACCGGTAGCGTTAAAATCGTTCCCGCCAGAGTATCCTGGCAATAGAAAAGAACGCGTTTGCACCCGTAATCCTGACCCATCCAGGCCTTGCTTTTTCTCTCCTGCTTGTGGGTAAACAGCACCTCGACTCTTTTTCCGACCATAGCGGCATAGTGCGCCTTGGTAATCTCCGTCTGCAGATCTACCAGAATTTTGAGGCGCTCTTTTTTGACGTGTTCAGGCACCAGCTCCTTCAACGCCGCCGCTTTTGTGCCGGGACGCAGGGAGAATGCGAACATGAACGCGGCGGTAAACCGTACCTGCCTGAAGAGATCCAGGGTCAGCTCAAAGTCGCGGTCTGTCTCGTGCGGAAAACCGACCATGACGTCGGTCGTGATATCGACGCCGGGAATCCGTTTCTGTATGGCGTCGATTCTTTCAAGGTAGTGCTCTGCGGTATAGCCCCTGTTCATCAGGCCCAGAATCGTGCTTGAGCCTGACTGCACCGGCAGGTGAATATGCCTGCACACACGGGGAAGGCCGGCGATGGTGTCGATCAGTTTGTCGCTGATATCCTTGGGGTGCGAGGTCGTGAACCGGATGCGCGAAAGGCCGTCAATGGCATGCAGCAATGCGATAAGGTCCGCAAAATCAGTCGAACCGTCCCGGTATGAGTTGACATTCTGGCCAAGGAGCGTGATTTCACGGGCGCCGCGGGAGACCATTTTTCGGGCTTCGTCGCAGAGCTGCTGCGCCGGCAGCGAATGCTCCCTGCCGCGCACATAGGGCACGATGCAGTATGCGCAGAAATTGTCGCACCCGCGCATGATGGGCAGAAAATCCGTTATCCTGCCGGAATCCGGCCGCGATATGGAGCCCGGGCGGCAGGTCTGATCAAGGAGCGTATCGATGTCGCTGGCGATATATTCGAGGCTTTCGGCGCCGATAACCAGGTCAATGCCGGGAATCTCCTTTTTCAGCGCGTCCCCGGCCCGCTGCGCCATGCACCCGATGACCCAGAGTCGCTGCCGTTTTTTTTTCTGCCGTGCGAACTCTTCGATACGGGTCTTTGCACGGTGTTCCGCGCGCTCGCGCACGCTGCACGTATTGACAATAATAAGGTCGGCCTGCAGCACGTTTTTTACGGTGGAATAGCCGCGCTCTGCAAGCAGCTCTTCGACCATAGTCGAATCTGCGACGTTCATCTGGCAGCCGAAGGTTTCGATATAAACAGCAGGCATAGGTAGTTTCATTAATACGGAGAAAATGATTTTTTCGGATATATTGAAGATATAAAATAAATAAAAGACCGGAATAGCCAGCAGTTGATTGATTAATGTTTGCGGTCCTTCATTTTAGTCCAGGTATTAATTGATTGTTTGTCGACACAATTATATAATAGATACCGGTGTACCATGTATAGTAAAAAGAATGTCAGTATTTCGCTGATAGCGATCCTGCTATGGACGTTTTCATGGAGTTCCGAAGGCCGGGAATCGATAAAGATTGCCGTTGTTTTTGCGCGGACCGGCATTGCCTCTCTTGAGGGGCTTGATTTTTTTCTGGCAAACTATCTGGCGGTTGAAAACATCAATAACAGGGGTGGAATTTTGGGGCGCCCGCTTGAAGTTGTTGATCTGGACAATAAAAGCAGCGCGCTCGGGGCGAAAGCTGCGGCGCAGAAGGCGGTAGAATTAAATGTTACCGCTGTTATCGGCGCCGAATGGAGCACCTATTCACTGGCCATGGCTGCGGTGCTGCAAGAGGCCTGCATACCCATGATTACTCCTCTTTCGACAAATCCGAAAATTACTCAAACAGGGGATTATATATTCCGTGTCTGTTTTACAGACGAGCTTCAGGGAAAAGCGATCGCATTGTTTATACAAGACGACCTCAAAGCGAAGAACGCGGTTATTATAAAAAACGTCAACAGTGACTATTCCCTGGGTCTGGCCGAATCATTTCGTCGGAATTTTGAACAGACGGGGAAGCGTATTATCTGGGAAGGCAACTATGAGGAAAAACAGGTTGATTTCACGGACATTCTGAAGAAACTTAAAGCCTTGAATACCGATATCATTTTTCTGCCCGGGAACGAAAAAGGCGGCGGACCTATCATTAAGAAAGCCCGGGAGATGGGGATCAGCACACCCTTTTTCGGTTGTGACGGCTGGACTGATCGGATATATGAGTCCGGCGGCGCCGCGGTTGAGGGTTGCTACGCTACGACTCTCTGGCATCCGGACAGTACTGATGGGCGGGTGAAACAGATTCAGAAGGAGTACCTGCGTAAATACGGTAAAAAGTTGGCAAGTGATCAGGTGCTTGTGTACGATGCTGTTATGCTGCTTGCCGATGCAATATCGCGTGCCGGTGCAGTTGATAGAAAAAAGATTCGAGACGCGCTGGCTGCGACAGACAAATTTAACGGTATTACCGGCACAATCAGTTTTGACTCACACGGCGACCCGAAGGGCAAAAAGATTGCTATTGTAAAGTATGAAAAAGGTGGCAGGTCGCTGGTTAAAAGAATCGGGCTCTGATCAAAAGAGCACGGCGTGCTTGGAGGCTCCGGCCGGAAGAATATATGCTATGAAGTTGACAAAATCGCTACAGTTCAAAATATACGGGGTTATTGCGCTGATCGTTTCAATAATCGCGGCAATCTACAGTATAATTCTTTTTCCTCTGGAGAAACAGCATCGAAAGAATCTTATCAATGACCGTGAATCCGCAATCAATTCATTTGTTGTTCAGAATGAAGACGACCTTGCAAACGAGATATTCCTCAACCACAAGGAGGCGGTAGAACTTATTGCTCATAAGATACTCGGGATGAAGGGGGTCGCCGCGGTTTCGGTTTATGACAGGGAAAAAAACCTGTTTTACAGCACGGATAAAGCGTTTGCCCGAACGGTTGACGCTTCGTTGCGCAGCGACAAACTCAAACAGAGCACCTTTCTGGAAGAGACGGTAAAAAACATGCCGATCATGACCTATACCAGATCAATTGCGGCCAACGGCGAACATGTCGGATATATAAAAATTTATTGCAGCTTTTATGCGATCATAAAAGAATCTTACCGCAGCCTTGCTGTTCTTGTCACGTTTCTTCTGGTGCTCCTGTTTTCGTTATCGTTTCTTATGAACATATTACTCAATCGTGTCGTTATCCGGCCGGTTCTCATGCTGAGTGACGCCATGAAAAAAATTCAGCAGGGTAAACTGGGCGAACAGGTGCGGCTCCATTCGGAGGATGAGATCGGCGAAATGGCGCGGATATTCAATACGATGTCTTCCGAGAACGCCAGGATGTATACAGAGCTTGAGGAGGCATCTCATACTCTGGAAATGAAGGTTAAAGAGCGAACCAAAGAATTGGTTATGTCCTCCAAAACCACCCTCGATACCTTGAAAGACCTGGAAAAAGCCAAGACGTATATAGAAAATATCATTGCCAACCTTCTTGACACTTTGATTGTGACAAGCGCCGGGGGGGTTATTCAAACGGTTAATAATACTGTTTGTGAGCTTTTACAGTATAAAGAAGAGGAACTTATTGGAAAACATATACGAATAGTGATTGATGATGAGCCGCTCTTGGAAGGAATCCTAAGAGAAGAAAGGGTTATCAATCATGAAGCCTGGTATCGAAAGCGGGACGCATCATTAATTCCTGTGCTTATATCCTCTTCCCTGATGAAAGGTAAGGATGGAAACCCCCTCAGTATCGTGCATGTAGCCAAAGATATTACCGAGCGGAAAAATTTGGAGCTTGAACATTTAAAAACCCTCAAGCTGGAGTCCTTGGGTTATCTTGCCGGGGGCATAGCCCATGATTTTAATAATATTTTAACGGTCATTATCAATGCGATTTCTTTATCAAGGATGTGCATGGATCCGAACGACAAGGAAGTTTCTGAATTGTTAAAGAACGCCGAAAGCGCATCTTTTGAGGCGATACATCTGACTAACCAGCTGCTGACATTCTCAAAAGGGGGAGCGCCGATCAAGGAAATCTCCTCCATTGCGGATTTGTTGAAAGAAACAGTTGGTTTTGCCCTGCGCGGCTCCAATACAAAGGTTGAGTTTGCCCTGGAAGACGGGCTCTGGTTATGCGATATTGATTCGGGCCAGATCAGTCAGGTGATTCAAAATCTTATCATCAATGCCGACCAGGCCATGCCCGATGGAGGCGTTATACGTATTTCGGCAAACAATGTGCTACTTGATAAGACGTCCAACATCCCCTGTCCGGCAGGGAACTATGTTACAATAAATATTACCGATGAGGGAATCGGCATACCGGAAAAATATTTATCAAAGATATTTGACCCCTATTTTACGACTAAAAGTAAAGGTAGCGGGCTTGGGCTTTCAACGAGCTACTCGATCGTGCATAAGCATAATGGCGCTATCACGGTGGAATCTGAAACAGGCCGCTATACGACGTTTCATGTGTATCTTCCCGCGTCAGAAAGCGCTTCGGTCGGTGAAAAACAAAATAAAAATGAGATCGTTTTCGGCAAGGGAAGGATTCTTGTCATGGATGATGAGACGATTGTACGGGAAAGTATATGCGAATTATTAACGTGTTTAGGTTACGATGCATATTCTGTTGATGATGGAACCAAAGCTGTTGTGTCTTATAAAGAAGCGAAGGAAAAGGGAGATCCGTTTGACGCGGTTATTTTAGATTTAACCATTCGCGGGGGAATGGGAGGCAAAGAAACTATTGATGAGTTGTTAGCAATAGACTCCGCTGTTAAAGCAATTGTTTCCAGCGGATATTCCAACGATCCCATAATGGCTGATTTCAGAAAATATGGTTTCTGCGGTGTTGTTCGAAAGCCGTATCGTATTGAAGAGATCAGTAAGGTGTTGCAGGATATAGTACGGTGACCTTGGCATAAAGCGTCTTGTTTTCCTGGGTGCACAGAGTAGTCCATGCGTCAATAAAGGATATGTTCCATTATGATCTCAATTTCGCTATTGATATTTCCGGAAACTCCGACTCACGGGCGGTATCCATTATTTTGATGATTTTATCGTAGAGAACACCGTGGTCCGCCGCGATGATTATCGCTTGTGCGTCGTCAACATCAGGATACCTGTTTTTGACGGCCATGAGCCTGCATTTGAGTAAATCATACGCAGAAACCTTTCGTTTCTTCACATCGCTTTTTTTATATGCAATAAACGCACGGGCAGGGTCGCCCTGCAGCAGGAGCGTGTCGCCTTCAGCAATGGCAGCCGCGGGATTTCCGGCAGCGTCGGTTAAGAGTTCATTGTCTTTTGTATAATATCCGGACAGGATGGCATGGCTGTCATCGGTCGCATAGAGCCGGATATTCTGCCTTTCGTGTGTCTTCATCACTCTTCTGGAAAGCGGATGCAGAACCTCTGCCTTTGCCCGGTATTCCACCGAGAAGGCGCACTGGTCGTCGCTTGCGACGTATTCATGGAACTCTTTGTAGGGAATGCCTGGCAGAAAACCGTTTTTTGCGCCGAGGGTGATTGCCGAGTCGCTGATTATTGCCGTGAGCAGCAGCTTGTTGGAATCGGAGGTGTTGTTGCCATTGCTGTCTTTTTTGGTCGTATCAACACCCCGGCCGCGCGGGAGCTGCACATCAATGATTGATATTTTCGCAAATTCAACGGAGATTAACAGTATTGGTATCAATACGACCATAAGATTCATGAAAGGCTTTAAATCAAGCTCCTCGTCGCTGTTTTTTTTAGAAAGCAGTTTTGGTAACATGGGTCCCTCCTTTGGTATCCCGGTTTTATGGTTCTCCCGTTTCTTGTTTGTTTTTTGGAAACAGGAAATTCCCCGGCACAGTCCTGATGCATCAGGATTCTGCACGGGAAATGCAATCCCGGCTCCTTTACCTGGTTGGCGGTCTGCAACCTATGTATACAACGTAAAAACGGGAGAATACGTTACAGGGGAATAGTTTTTTTTATTGTTCGGCTGCCAGGGAAGTGAAATTGACAAAATGGTATGTCTTCCGTGTCGATAAAAAACATACTCTATATCGTTTTTCGATTGTTATTTTATCCACTATATAGTATATTGAATTCAGGTACAAAACAATTAACTCAAATGGAGGTTTATCAATGGCAGTCAAGAAAAAGGCAGCAGCCAAGAAGACCGTCAAGAAAACAACCAAGAAACCGGCGACCAAGAAGAAGGCGTGCGGCTGCAAATAACTGCACGGAGTTGGCGCACGGAAAGCGTGCGTGCTATTCAAAAAAGGTGAAGGAATGACAATCGTTCTTTCACTTTTTTTTATTGTTGATGCGGCCCCGGTTTTTTGTTTTTCTGTCCGGGAAAGGTTTTCTTTCCCCGGTTGAGAACATCGAATTTCATTTTTCCCAGCATGTTCTTTCCCACCTGCGGCGCTCTCTGGCGCGGCGCGAAATTCTCGCTTTTACCCATAGGTATTTTTTCCTCCGTATGATAAAAATATAATCAAAGGCCGGGATTGAAGGAGAGTTATAGTATCGGATGCCGGGTTCTGTGCAAAACGTATAAACAGACATGCACGGCAACACGCCATTGTGCAATCGTGCAGCTTTAAATAGTTTTTGTATCAATACAGGTACCGGAAATTTGAATAGTGTTTCATTTTTATAAACGATAAAGTATATTTTTTATCTTCATTACCATCGGCGTATTTGTCAGGGAGTGAAAAGTGTGTGCCACCGGTGCACGGTGTAACGAGACGGCTTAAAAAGGGACAGGGTATATATGCAGTATGAAGTCTATACCAAAGGCGTCTATCAGGTAGTTAAAATTACCAAACCGCTCAGCCTTGTTTCCGACATTACCGGCCTGGAAAATGTTATTCATGAGCTGCTGAAAAAAAACAGGGTGCACATTGCCGTTCATTTCATGTCCGGATCATATCTTCATTCCGGTACCGCAGCATGTCTTATTTATTGCTGGGAGATCATCCGGGAGCGTCATGGCACCCTGGCGCTGGTCAATGCGAACGAGGATATCCTGAACTTCCTGAAAATAATGAATTTCGACTCGAAGGTGAGAATTTACAACACCGAAAAAGGGCTGGAGCTTGATGATTTTGAATAAGGTATCCCGCCTCAGCAGCACGTAATCGTTTGTTAAGCCAGACGACAGAGCATTCCCGCCTCGTAACCCTGCCGCCGAAAACGCTTCCCGTATATACAATCACCGGGGCATTCCGCTGCATACGTTTTTATGGATACTAAAAGCCTCAAAATGGTATACTATGGACATGAACCGTTTCCGGGGGGCGGTTTTTTAAAAAGGAAGAATGAATGACCATCATGTATGGTTTGCATATCAAAAGGAAGAGAGACTGCATCTGGGTCAGGCTGCCCAATCTTATTAAAAAAGAGAATGTCACCCTCGTGGAAAACAGAATAGTATCTGCTGTCGAAGGATTCAGCGGCGACGTGGTTGTGGACCTTTCTGATACGCTGAGTATTTTCAGTATTTTAGTCACGCTTATCATGAAAATCAGGAAAAAGGTACTGGAAGCAGGGGGGCGGTTCTATCTTGCCCATGTATCGAAAAAATGCGAGATACAGTTGCATGAGATGAACCTGGACAAGATATTACAGGTATTTACAACAAAGGAAGGGTCGCTACAGAAGAAAAAAAAGCGGCCGTCGCAGGGCGCTTTGTGAAAAGTGCCTGTCCAACAGGCCGGAGTGGTGAAATGAGGCGTCCCCTGAATTTTAGCGGATTCAGGGGACGCAGGATTTTCAGGCGGCAGCCGGCTCTCTCTTTTTGTCGTTTTTCAGCGTAATATACCGGAAGATAACCAGCGCGATTGCGGCGCTGAGTCCGATACCCACAAAATAGTACCAGATATAATGGGCGTGCGCATAATGCGCTGCTCTTTCAACTTCGCTCAACCCCACCGGCAGTGTCTTGGGATCGGGGCAGTAGGCGTCAAGCAGAAAGCCCGATAAAATGAAGCCGGCCAGGTTTGAGAAGAACGAGTGGAGATGACTGAACCCAAGATATAATCCTTCCTGTCCTTTGGGTGCCTGAAGGGAAAAATATTCAAGGAAACGGGGTGAAATGAAACATTCCGCAAATCCCTGGATTGCGATACCAAGGATCATCATAATTGTCAGCGGGTGCAATACCATCACCCCGAAAACCGATATGTCGGTTGTGCCGGCCACCCCCTCCAGAACGCCGCTCCAGGCCATGCAGAGCGCGGACAGCGGCATCAGAAGCATGCCTACGAGTATTGACGTGACCGCCTTGTATCTTTTCATGAACTGGGTCACGAACACGACGAAAATGACGACGGCCAGAGGATTGACGTTTGCAAGCCATTCGGGTTTTGCCCCTGGTCCCAAGAGCCGTAGAACGTATTTGGGCATGGTCGCGTACATCTGGCCCTGAATAGTCCAGAAGCCGGCCACGATCAGCGTAAGGGCAATCAGCCGGGGCGCCTTTATAATTCTGATAAGCGCCCTGCCGGTATCGGCGATGGATTTCTTCTCGCCGGTCCGTTCAACCTGCCTGAAAAGAATGATTGCGGTAAGCAGCGCTATAAATGCCATGCCCGCGGAAAAGAAATTGACATACTCAAGACCCATGCCCTGGCGTATATAGGGAACGAAGGTTTTACCGCTGAAAGCCCCGAAATTCACCACCCAGTAAAACAGGGAAAAACCGCGCGCCCTGGTCGCTTCGGTGGTGGTTTTTGCGACGGTGGCGGTAATGAGCGGCTTTATAAGCGAGCCGCCGACCATGACAACCCCCAGAAAGAGAATCACCATAAGTTTCGTATGGAACACGCCAAGAAAGAAATAGCCGATGCACAGCAGGCTGAATGCAAGAATCAAACCGTTTTTAAAACCGATTTTATCCCCCAGCGCGCCGGAAAACGGAGGAAGAAAGTATAACAGGGCGTAAAAGATGCCGACAATAACGCCGGTCTCTTTATCACTGAAACCCACGATATCCGTAAGATATACGGTCAGGAGAATAAAAAAACCGTAATAGGCGGCCCGTTCAAGCAGCTCCATGAAATTGGCCATCCAGAACTCCTTGGGAAACCGCCAGGTCATTGTTTCAGTCGTTGTATTCGTTGTCACAATTCCTCCTTATATATCGGGAGTGCATTAAGGTACATGAAAAAAGCAGCGGTGCTGTTTTGCGTTGGGCGTTGCTTGATAGCAGAAAGCCGCTGCTTGTATTGTGCGTATCCGGATTAACCAAAATAAATTATCGCCACCGCACGACAGTAGGCTCTTTTTTCGAAGAAATGGTAGCGGCGGCGTTGCACGATCGGGCAAAACCCTGCAACCGGTTTTGACGTATGAAGGCATGTGTTGAATACGGGGATTCCGGACAGCCTGGCACGGCGTATGCCTGCGCGCAGGCGCCCCGTTTTACTTCTTTGTTGTAAATTATTTTCTACCAGTATGGTCACGGTAAAAAGTATATTTATTGCGGTATCATGAGGAGGGACCATCTACCATGAAACAACGCGTATTGTTATTACTGGCTGTTTTAACCCTGCCGTGCATCGCCGGCAAAGAAGAGTTTATTCCGGAACAGGATATGGTTATTCCGCAAACCCAGGTAACGGTTTCGGGCTGGAAGGTTAAGGGGTTTTGTGACTCCTGCTCCGTGGTATGTATTTACATGGATACGGTGAAAGGATACATAATTCAGCTCAGAAGGCTGGATAAGAAAAACTTTACCATCAGGGATGTAGACCGGCCGGTCGTGGTTGATGAGATTATAGAGGGAGCGTATCTTACTTCAAAGTTTGCCCAGAAGAAGCTTAAGCTTACCGGCAAAACCCTTTTTACCGTCACGTACGAAGACAAGCGAAAGAAAATGATCATTGAGGTGAATAGCGAGAACGGAAGAGTGAAAACAATCACGTTCACGAAATAATACCGATCAGGCGTACCGATGCTGGCTCTACGCACGGCCGGATATACAAGCTTTTAAAAAACAAAGGGGAACGGTTACGTTCCCCTTTGCTGTATCTGCAGGCGGCGAACCGCCCTGTTTTTCCGCTGACTAAAGAATACCGGGTGTATTACTTTTTCTTGCCTTTTTTCTTTGCCGGCTTCTTTTTGGCTTTTGCGCCTTCATTGATAACGCGGTAGGTCTGCGAGATTGAAAGGTCGAATTTTTTCGCAAGCGCCGTTCCGGACACGCCGCCGTTGTATGCCTTGACTATCTTTTCGTTGCGTTCCGCATTCTTGGCTATCACGGACGCAATGCCGTACTTCTTACGCAACTGATGTATCGCCTGGCGGGTTATACCGAACTGCTCGCCGATCTTGGCGTCGGTTTTAAGCTTCTTCTGAAGCTTGACTAATTGGGCTTTGTTGATTCTTGCCATACAGAGACACTCCTTTATAGTTTAAAATTAAACACATGGGGTTTTTTCTATTGTATAAACTGCGGTAACGTATAGATACAATATAATATTAGAAAATGTCAATGGGGGAATATTTTTTAAAAAATTTTATACCGCTGATTGCGGTTCTTGCTTTTAGAGGGGATACAAACCGGGTGAAAATACATGCAAAGGCATGCTTTCCCCTGTGTATACGAGTGTAACAAGTTTTGGCGGCGCTCTGGTATGTGAGGTTGATAGTATTTATTTTTCTCATGCCATCCCGTTAGAACCTTAGAAATAATTTTCTGACATTTTTCACCCTTAAGGGTACTTCGAGGCAGAAAATTGTTTCGTGAAGGTTTTTATTCTGCTGCTTGGCATAAAAGGTTCCCTAAAGGGCAACAACTGGTGTTAATAAATTAACTACCAGTTGTTTGAAAGAATTTTAATCCTACGCTACGGTAAAATTTTTCCAATAAAAGTAGGACTAAAGTCCAGCTTGTCTGGGTTAGGTTGAATTATTTTTATAGTATCGCCTAAATGCACGGTCGTTTCGGCTACATTCATTAACCTGTTTAACGAGAGGTGTCTATGAAAAAACTCTGTGTCATTATTCTGCTGCTGGTGCCTTGTCTGGCTTTATCTGAAGTCTCTGTGGGCGTCAATCTTTCCACTGATCTTTCAACAACGATTGAAAAAGATGAAACGGGAAATCAGGATCGGGAGACGAAAACAACCAGATACAATTTTTATCTTGCGCCGACCATTATGTTCCTTCTCAATGACCGGTTTGAGCTTGCTCCCCATGCCGGAGTCTCTGTCACGCAGTCAAAGTGGGTTAGATATATCGACGGTGATAAGGATTATACAGAGGAGAATACCGAGATCGGAGCTGGCGGCGGCTGCGGTTTGTTTCTTCGCCTGGTTGATAAGAGTGTTTTCAGGCTCTCTATCGGCCCGGAAGCCTCTTTCTGGTTTAATAATCCGGAAGGCGATGATAACCTGTGGACCCGGACCTCTCTGGGTTTGCCTCTGAATATAGACCTGCTGATCACCGACCGGTTCTTCATGAGAATGAAATTCGGGCTTTTCGGCTTCAGTTACATCCACCAGGATCAAGGAGACAGGAGAGATTCGGATGCGATAACCTTTTTTAATATAGCAACCACCCCGCTGCCCGGGTTTGGATTCTATGTTACGTTTTAACCTGAAAATAAAAATCCCGCTGTTTTTCGGATACAAAACAGCGGGATGCTTATGCGGGATGCTTATAATGATCGATGTTTCGGCTATTCTGTTCAGCCCTTTTATTTAATACTCACACCTTTCAACTCACCAACAAGCATATCGTTTCTATAATATCTGATAATGAGCTGCTGGCTGGAGGAGAGTCCGTTCAGAGCTTTCTGAAATAGAGCAGTCGTACCTTTATAGATCATTTTCCCGTTCAACGTATACACGGCAACATGGGTCGGTTCGCCCTGGATAAGTTTTATCACGGTGTTTTTTATCGCGATATTCGGGTTGTACAGTTCAATGGTACCCAGATCGACGATTTCATTGGCTGGAATAGCTTTTCTTCCGCCTTTTGGCTGATAATCTGTTTTGGAGGCAAAGTATATCATCTCGTTAAACAAGGGAGAATTTTTGATATAGGGAATTTTTTCGTTGAAACGGCCGTCAGCTCCGGTTACAATCGAGTCAATGGTAATATCGCCGATAAGGCCCGATGTTATGACGATAAGCGCGTTTTGCAGCGGTTGTTTTGTTATTGAGTCAACGACCAGTCCCTTTACCTGCAGGGTGTCTTTTGCGTCCGCAATTGTTTTAAGAAGAATGGTTCCCAGATCAACCGAGTTGGGTATGCCGGTGATAAAGGGTTTAAACGCAGTTTTTGCCAGATAGCCTGTCTTATAAACCGCGGAGATCAGGCCTTTCGCAGTATCGGTTATTGTTATGGTCTTCTGAAACGTGCCGTCTTTGTTTGTGAATATGGTATCAAACGTGGTAGGCATAGTACTCATCGACAGGCTGCCCTCAAACAGCACTATCATTGCAGAATCAATGGGTTGATTCGTAGCTTCCGCTTTAACCACGCCGTTTACGGGAAGTGATTTGGCAAATCCGGAAATTATAAACCCGGCAACCGCCGTTAACAGAAAAGCTCCTATTAATCTCGTACGCCTCATTATGTCCTCCTTCATGGAATTGGTTGGAATGTGTGTGCTTATATATACACATATAATATAGCACAATATACCAGGTTTTGAGCAATTATTTTTTCCACAGGTTCAGTGCCGGCAGACTATACCTTTGCGTTCCAACCTTCCGACTGAAATAGGTGGTTTTTTTGGATGCCTGCAGAGTAGCAAACAGTTGTCATTATCGACGTTTAATGAATATTCGTTCGAAAAACCTTCTCCACCATCTTTTTCTTCTTTTACATTCCGAAGCAATTTTAAATCCGATGGGCGGGATGAAGGCTAATATCGGATTTGAGCTGCAACTGCCGCAGTATTCGGATGAGTCTACTTGGGGAGGAGCCATTTTGTACTCTACATATAACCTGCGCCGTGTATTATTCGTATTATTCTGGTAGTTATATGCCTCTGCACCCTGCTCATTCATACATACATCACCAATACGGCTGCCCTCGTGAATCCAAATCGAATCGCCATCCTTCATTAACTTTGTATTGTTTTGATCAACGATAAAAACAATACTGTCTCGTCTGGGTTGGCTTACCGGAGTCAGGAGGGGAGTAAAAATCAAGCCGTCTACATGACTCTTAATATAGAATGGCTCCTTTGACGTTATATATCTGATCGGCTCGGAAAATTTGACCCCCAGGGAATCCGATATTGTATCAACGTCATGATCAAATAATAATGCGCTTTTATCAGCCCAATGGATAATAGGCGCTATTTTATCATACAGCGGAGCCTTTTTACCCACCATCCAGCCGCCACCGGGAAGAACACACTGCTTTACTATCAAGCTGTCGTTTTTTGTTACATAGGTAGTAGGATTGTTGGTTTTGTCTTCAGCGACAAGAACATAGAAACCGCCAGGTGTTACACCCTGACCTGTAATAGACAGTTTTCTGAATGCCGGTAGTGCAATCGAGTCTTTCATTTCATTCACATGAGCGTCGGTAAGACCCCCGGAAATATCCGTGGTTGCCAATACATAAATACTGTCGACGTATCCGTCGGCATTGGTATCATAATAATATCCTTGTAAAATATCGATTGAATCCTCTGCTCCTGCATAAAACCTGTTGGGGTCGCTCATCGTCACTGAAAACGAGAATGAAAAACTGATGATGATTGTTATTATGGTTGGAATTGATGTTTTAATAAATCCGGTTTTGTAGTATGAGGAAGGCATTGTGTTTCTCCCTGACAAATTTTGTGTATGTTTGTACGAAGATTTTTCGTCCGGTTTTTATCAAAACTATTGATAGAACCTTGTCAGGTGATATAGTCGTTGGATTGGTGTGCGAGGTTTAATATTATTACTCCGGCGATTGAATAGGTGCAAAAATGACGGCTGTTCTCCTGTGAATTACTGCTCAGGCTTATGCATATTTAATTGCCGGAGTAAGAATAAAAAAGCGGAAAAAGCATTCCCGCCTTTTCCACTTTTTGTATCGCGTCAAATTCTGCTGTTACTTTTTTTTCTTTGCAGCCGCTTTTTTAGGTTTTTCCGGTGTTGGCCAGGTGCCGATAGCCGCGGTGCCTTTTTTTGCTTTCAGGCTGGATTTAAAAATCCGATAGGTCTGCGAATCCGAGAGCTTGAATTTTTTTGCTACCGCCTCGCCGGACATTCCAGCTTTGAATGCTTTCACAATACCCTGATTGCGTTCTGCATGTTTACCCATCAGGGCGGGTATTCCGTACTTCTCGCGCAACTGATGCACCGCCTGCCTGGATATCCCGAACTTCTGGCCGATTTTAAGGTCGGTTTTAAGGGTTTTCTGAAGCGTGATTAATTGTGGCTTGGAAATTCTTGCCATACCAACTACTCCTTATTTTAAAATTATTAGTAACAACGATCTGTTATAGAATATAATACATTGTATTGGCTGATAGAAAATGTGCTGTCGTGAAAGGGGAGTACAATATTCGTGACCGCAGCAGGATCGTGGGTTTCATTCGCCAGCGGAAAAGAGACAGGATGGGACTTCTACAACAACGCAACCGCAGCTACACACCACAAAGCAGCACAAGCCGTGTTTCTTGGCTGCAACACCGGCCTCCTGACCCTGGGCGCCATACTCATGCGCTGCGAAATAGCCTACAACGTCAAGACCCTGATCGGCAAGGAAACCGCGTATCCCCGAAAAAAAAGCATAACCGTGCCTTTACACCTGCTGCCAGGGGGATTTTTGGCGTGCGGGGAGTTTTGAGATTGAAATGGCAGGAGGGGAAGTAGCTGTTTTTTAGGGAGATTAAAGATGGTACGCCCTGCAGGATTCGAACCTGCGGCCTACGGATTAGAAATCCGTTGCTCTATCCAGCTGAGCTAAGGGCGCGTGTTTATATGGTCGGCATAAAAATAATATACAATAAAGCTGTACAAATATACATTTTGCTATACGATTTTTGTAATAGAAAAATAGTAACGGTTCAAGGTTCAGGATTAAGGGTTTTCACGTCAAGAAATCAAGATATGCTGCGGATTTTATCAAAAAACGGTGTTTTCCGCTCAAGCACGCATTCTGCTGCGTAGAGGTATAAAGCTGCTGACCATGTTTGCCAGTCCTGACCCATGGGCTTGCTGTTCTGGGCTTTGTGCCATTCGTTGAACCCGAATTCCACCGCTGCTTCGCGCGCGGGCGTAATGAGGCTGGTGAGGGTTTCGAGCTTTTTTTCGGCGAGGAGGAATTGTTTTGCAGCGACCAGGGCTGCGATATATAGTGCGCAGGCAAAGGGCCAGATACCGCCGTTATGGTATTCACCGGGTCTGTTGTAGATCGCGTAGCGTGGCCGCCAGTCCGGGTCTTTGGGTTGGATATAGGGAAAAAAGTTCGGCGGCAGGTCTATGGCGAGTTGTCTTTTTTCCTGCATTGCTTTGCACTGGTGTTCAACCCAGGTTATTATTGATTGTGCTTTTGAGAAAGAGGCGATTCCGGAAAGAATGGCAAGGCTGTTGCCGACAAGGTCGAACCGGTCGCTGTTATGGACTTTATAAGACCAGAAGGCGTAGTATGGTTTGTTTTTTATTGTAAAGCCTTCGTATACGTGGCGGGGTTGTGCGCCGGAGGTTATTGCCGGCTGGTTCATGAGGTCGCGGAGTGTTTTTGCGCGGCTGTTTTGATGCCAGAGGCGGAGGCCGGCGTAGGCAATGGTATTGACATACAGGCCGTAGCCGGTGACCCACTGTTCGTCGCGCCAGTCGCTGGTGGGCTGCTGGGCAACAATGACCCGGTCTGTGGGGCTTTGGTACTGCATCCAGGTCAGGGCTTTGTGCACGGCTTTTTCAAGAAAGAGCGGGAGGGGAGCCTGTTTCTGGAAAAGGCCGGCAGCGAAAAGGAACAGGGGTGTGGTGTCGCTTGCGCCGCGGTCTTTGGGGTCGTCAGCCAGAGAGGGGATATGGCCCAGCGGCGTCTGGTTTTGTGCGCAGGCTTTGAGCGTTTTTAAGAGCGTTGCGTTCAGTTTTTTGTTTCTGGATGCCAGCACACCGAGGGCGCTGATCATCAGGTCGCGGGTGTATGGTTCGGGATATCCCCAGCCTGCAACGCGGGGTAGTCCGTGAAAGGGGCCGACTGCGTTATGCAGCAGAACCCGGATCGCGGCCTGTTTTGCGTTTTCTATTTTATTGTGAAAGACGGCATTCATTGTAGTCTCTTATAGGCCCCCCGAATTGCCAGCAGGGCATTTTTTTCAATTTAAAATTTAAAATTTAAAATTTAAAATTACCTTACCCCCAGCTTATCCTGAACAATCTGGACAAACCGTTTTGCGACCACGCGGTAGTCGAACTTTTCGACGACCCGTTTCCGCGCTGCGTCTCCCATTTTTTTACACAACTCCGGGCTGTTCATCAGCTCCATGAGGTAGTGGGCGATGTCATGGATGCTTGCCCGGTGATCGACGACGCGCGGCGTATCGAACACGACGCGCCGGGGTGTATCCGCGCCGCCGTCTTCGCCGAGGATGGTTTCCCGCATGACAATCTCCGACGCCACGTTGGCGCAGAACGCGGTTTTTTCGTGGACCAGGGTGTCGAGCATGCCCATGGCTCTGATGCCGATGACCGGTTTACCGCACGCGCCTGCCTCGACCTGGGGCATGCCGAATCCTTCAAGGCGCGAGGGCGCGGCGTAGATGTCGCAGGCGCCGAGGAGAAAGGGCATGAAGTTGCGCGAGATCAGGCTGGTGATATAGGTGACGTTTTTATCGATGCCGAGCTGGGAGGCAAGCTGCAGGTCTTCGGTATTCTGGCGGTGCGTGCGTGCCTGGGGCCACACTTTGCAGATATATTTCCAGTCCGGGGCCTTGGTGTCGATAAGGGCGAGGGCCTGCATGACCTCCTGCGCGCCTTTGGACGCTGCGTCGCCGCCGACCGTAAGGATCATGATCTGGTTTTGCGAAACCCCGAGCGCTTCGCGCACGGTGCTGATTTTCGGATCGTTTTTGTCGCGGGGTATGAAAGAATCGGTGTCGCATCCCACGGGCAGGACCTCGATGTTTTTACCGCTGATGCCGTCCCTGACATACATATCCTTGACCCATGTTGACGTTACCAGAATCAGCGGCAGGGTGTTGAGTACCTCGTGGTAGTTGGCGATATACCCGTCGGCGACAAGCCACGGTATGGGCTGCACACCGTAGCGCTGGGGGTGCAGGATGAGGTGGGGGGCGTGTCCCCAGTAGCCCACGCCGACCACGATATCCGGCTCGAACCAGCGGTAATACCACTCTTTTTCGGGAGCGGATTCGAAGTGCACGGGGAATACGTCGACACCCATTTCTTTAAGACCGCGGTACAGCAGGTCTCCCTGGGTGGCGAGTCCTCCGGGTGATGGGGGATAGTCGTAGAGTATCAGAACTTTCATGCGGGTAAACCTCCGTTTTGTAACCAGGTAAGGGCGCTCTGTTTGTCGGTAAACCGGAAAAACGCCTCTGCGCGCGGCGTGGTCTGCGCCTCGAAGCTCCCTGCTTCAAAACCGTAGGTATCGGTGATAAGCCGGTACTTTTTCCGCCAGGTGCGCTGCGGTAATGCATGGAACAGGGAGGCTGTTTCTATCGGTTTCGGATTATATGCTCTATGGTTGTCTTCGTACGCGAATGTCCAGAGCTCGGAAGCGTCAATCGCGCCCTGTGTCCAGAGCGTGATGACTGCGTGCGCGGTCTCTTCGTGACGCAGGTGCCGGGTATATTCGCCGCTGGGATTATGCGTAATAAGAAGGTTTAAGGGGGTGCGCGGAACAAGGGCGGTGATTGTTTTGCGTATCAGCGCCGGATCAAGAGGCGTCTGATCCGGGCCGTCGTCAAGGTCGGCCATTGCTCCCTGAGCGCCGAGTATGGTGAGCGCGGTATGGAATTTCGGGGCGCGGTCAGGGTCGCTTGCCCTGCAGAGGCATATAATATGCCAGGTCCAGGAGGGATGGGATAGAATGGTTCCGCCGGACCACAGGGTCTCGTCGTCGGGGTGCGCCACAATTACCGCAGCGGTATAAGGTTTTCTTCGCATAGCATTTATGTCTTGCCGAATCCTTCCGTCATAAGCTCTTCAAGGGTTGTGGTGGCTATGCAGATGGAGGTGTCCGCAGCGCCGTAATAGATTTTCATCGCGCCGTTGTCCCCGATGACCGCTCCACAGGCAAAGCATACATTTGGAATATCGCCGATTCGTTCGTAGTCTTCACGGGGTGAAAGTATGGGATCGTCGCCCCTTTTAATGACTTTTGCGGGATTGTCAAGATCAAGCAGGGCAAGGCCGATTCTGTAGATGGGGCCTGCCGAGGTCATTTTCACGCCATGATAGATCTCAAGCCACCCTTCGGGCGTTTCGATGGGCGGGACGGATGCGCCGACCCGGTAGTCGTCCCAGTATCCGCCGCGTGGCGGAATAACGACCTTTGACTCGCCCCAGTATTTCAGGTCGGGGGAATAGGATATCCAGATGCTTCCCTGACCTTTTCCGATGGGCCGGTCGAAACGCACGTATTTGCCGTTGATTTTGCGGGGAAACAGGATGCCGTCCTTGTTGCCGGGCTCGGAGATCAGTCCGAGACGCTCGTAATGAACGTAATCCGCTGTTTTTGCGAGTGCTATCCGGTGCCCGAAATCGCCCACCGCCGTATACACGATGTAGCAGGTATCTTCCAGGAAGGTAACCCGCGGGTCTTCGATGCCGTTACTTTCATACAGGGCGAAGAAGCCTTCGGTTTCCGGGAGCATGGCCGGTTTTTCGTCGACGGTGAAATGCAGTCCGTCGGTGCTGCGCGCCAGCGCGAAGAACGAGTGTCCCCTCATCCCCTCGATGCGTATCAGAAGGTAGATCGCCTCCGGGGTGACGATGGGACTGCCGTTAAATACCGTGTTGACCGCAAAGGGTATGTCTTCGGCGGTTATGGCGGGGTTGCCTTCCCACCGGTGCAACAGGTCTCGGTGCGAATGACGCCGGTATGTATTCAAAATGCTGCCTCCTCCTGCATGGTGCTTTCAATGATTGTTTGTATGCTGACGGTGCCGATATTGATGCAACTGTCGGCAGCGCCGTAGAAGATGACCAGGGTTCCGTCTTCCTTGAGCAGGGCGCCGGTCGAGAACACGCTGTTGGGCGTATTGCCGATCCGCTCGTAAATTTCGCGGGGCGCAAGAACCGGTACGGTACAACGCCCGATAATATGGGTCGGGTCGTTTTTATCGATTATCGCGGTGCCCAACCGGTACAGAGGGCCTGCGGACGTGTCCTTCGCGCCGTAATAGATAAGCAGCCAGCCCAGGTCAATCTCTATGGGCGGCGGACCGATGCCGATCCGGCTGCAGTCCCAGCCGCTCCGGGGCGGAAACAGGAATTCGCTGTCTCCCCAGAAGATCAGGTCTTCGCTGTAGGAGATCCAGATGCCGCTTCCCTCCTGGGGGCGTTCGAGACGCGCGTATTTGCCTTTTACTTTTTTGGGAAAAAGAGTGCCGGCCTTCATGTCGGGCTCCGATATGAGGCCCATGCGCTCCACGGTCTTGAAATCCTTTGTTTTTGCAAGACCGAGCCGGTAGCCGTGTTCGCCGTCGGTAAGATAGGTGATATAGTAGGTGCCCTTTATGTTTACGATGCGCGGGTCAAGCACGCCCATGGATTCGTGTACGCCGTATTCGGGATCGAGCGACGGGCTTAAAAAAGGCTCCGTTTCAACAACAAAGCGGTTGTTTTTCTCTTCGCGCGCCAGGTGAATATACTGGCACCCGGACAGATGCTGAACAGTGACCAGAAGAACGATGCCTCCTTTATATATCGTGGCGCCCGCGTTTCTGATATCAAGGCATTGAAAATCGAGGTCCGACACGGTAATTGCCGGGTTCCCTTCCCAGCGGTGGACAATGTCCCGGCCCGTAGCGCGCTTGTATTGTGGCATGAGGATTACCTTTTTTGGGTGTTGAAGGTGTTAACTAACTTGATAATAGTGTATAATAAATCCCGGATTTATTAAAGGAAAAAAATAAATATTTTTTCCTTTAATTTTTCGCTAATAGAATATATAATAATGTGTTAAGCGGAGGGCTCGTAATCGGGCACTCCGCTGTTACACAGAATTATCCCGCAGCCTGTCGGAGGGATAATAATGTGTTAAGAGGATGGTTCGTTGTCGGGCCGTCCGGACTTGCCGGTTTATAAAAAGGGGCTTGTTTGTAATAAGGAAAACCTGTTTTAATGCAAAATAGTATAAAGAATATTGCGGTTATAGGCAATTATCTCCCCCGCATGTGCGGTATCGCAACCTTCACCACAGACCTTGTCGAGTCTCTATCGGGCGCTGCGCCCACCGCTCAATGTTCGGCTGTTGCCATGAACGATGTGGCGGATGGTTATCATTATCCGTCCAAGGTTCATTTCGAGGTTAACCAGAATGTTCTTCTGGAATACCGGCTTGCGGCTGATTTTTTAAACATCAATCAGTTTGACGTCGTGAGCGTGCAGCACGAGTACGGTATTTTCGGCGGGACTCAGGGAAGCTACATCCTGAACCTGCTGCGCAATCTCCGCATGCCCATCGTTACCACGCTCCATACGGTCTTAAAGGAGCCTTCGGCCGAGCAGCGGGACGTGGTGTACGAGATGTCGCGCCTTTCCGACCGCATGATAATCATGTCCGAGATGGCGCGGGAATTCCTGCTGGACGTGTATAAGGTTGACAAAGAAAAAATCACCTTTATCCATCACGGCATTCCGGACACGCCGTTTATCGACCCGAATTATCACAAGGACCAGTTCGGGGTCGAGGGGCGCAAGGTTATCCTCACCTTCGGCCTGCTTTCGCCCAACAAGGGCATTGAGTATGTGATCAACGCGCTGCCCCGGATCGTGGAAAAGCACCCGGAGGTCGTGTATCTGGTGCTTGGCGTGACCCATCCGCACGTCATGGCGCATGACGGCGAAGAGTACCGTATCGGCCTGGCGCGGCTTGCCAGGAGCCTTGGCGTCGACGAACACGTCATTTTTCATAATCGTTTTGTCGAGTTGAAGGAGCTCTGCGAGTTTCTGGGGGCCACGGACATCTATGTGACGCCCTATCTTTCGGAAACGCAGATCGTGTCCGGCGCGCTTATTTACGCGATGGGAACAGGCAAGGCGGTGGTTTCCACCCCGTACTGGTACGCCAAAGAGATGCTTGCCGACAACCGGGGGCGGATCGTGCCGTTTAAGGATCACGGGGCGCTGGCGGATCAGATTGTCGACCTGCTCGACAAGGACAAGGAGCGGCACGCCATGCGCAAACGCGCCTATACCTATTGCAGGAATGCGGTGTGGAGCGAAGTGGCGAAACAGTATCTGAAACTTTTCAGGGAGATCAAGGAGAACCGCATATCCTCGCCGCATATAACCTTCAACGCCCAGCCGCCCAGGCGTGAGGAGTATGCGCTGCCGACGCTGCGCCTGGACCATGTATTGCGGTTGACCGACAGCACCGGGATCATGCAGCATGCGGTTTTTTCCATTCCGGACCGGGAGCACGGGTATTGCACCGACGACAACGCCCGCGCGCTCACCGTCGCCCTGACCGCCCACCGGCTCCTTCCCGACGATAAGAAGCTGGAGCAGCTCCAGATACGGTATTTGAGTTTTCTGTATCATGCCTATAATATCAACAACGACCGGTTCCGCAACTTCATGAAATACGACCGGACCTGGAAGGAAGAGATCGGTTCCGAGGACTGCCATGGCAGGGCGGTGTGGGCGCTCGGAGTCAACTCCGTGCTTTCAAAAGACCCCGGCAGCCATGCCGTGGGAACCACGATTTTCCACCGGGCGTTGCGGTCGGTGCTGGAATTGAGAAGCACGCGCGCGATCGCCTTCTCTATTATCGGTATTCACGCCTATCTGCGAAAATATTCCGGAGACAGCGAGGTGCGCAGAATACGGAGAATCATTGCCGCAAGGCTGTATAAGAGATTTGAGGAGAACGCCACGGCCGAGTGGCCGTGGCTTGAAAACAGCATAACCTATGCGAACGGCTCCATACCCCATGCGCTGCTGCTTTCCGGGCAGTGGGTGCAGGACGAGAAGATGATCGAGAACGGCCTGCGGGCTCTGGACTGGCTGATAGAGATACAGACGGAAGATAATCACTTTTCGATGATCGGCAATAACGGCTGGTATGTCAGAAACGGCGTCAAGGCCCGCTTCGACCAGCAGCCGCTGGAGGCGCATACCCTGATCGAGGCCTGTTTTGAAGCGTACAACATATCCAGGGATGCGAAATATGTGGAAGCCGCCAAGAGTGCCCTGGCCTGGTTTCTGGGGCAGAACGATCTGGGCGCAAACCTGTACGATTATAAAACCGCCGGGTGCCGCGACGGGCTGCAGCCCGACGGCGCGAATTATAACGAAGGCGCTGAATCCACGCTCTCCTGGCTGCAGTCGCTTATTGCCATGTACTACCATACTGCGGGGGAGGATATGCTGAGGCCGGTGGATTGATTATCGTATATGCTGACCGAATTTGTAACCATTCACGCCCCCTAAATCTCCCACTGTTCGTGGGATTAAAACCCCTTCGAGGGACTTGTAATGACTGAATTTTATTGTAGTTATAAAACCTTTAACAAGTATAGATTGATTAGCTCATTTGTGAAATATTGTTTAAAAACCATTAAAACAGGCAAAAATACATAGCTTCTGTCAAACAATAAAATCATCAGGTAATTTAATAACATAATAAATATCAGCACCTTACAAGTCCCCCTTCGGGGGATTTAGGGGGCGTGAACGGTTACCCGAATTTTAATCAGTTAAATTTCGAATTAAGAACAGGCATTGAAAAAAGGCTTATCCTCATGCGCATCGCTATACTCGCGCCGATTGCCTGGCGGACGCCGCCGCGGCAGTATGGTCCATGGGAGCAGGTCGCTTCGCTGCTGACCGAAGAGCTTGTTGCGCGGGGGCATGACGTCACCCTGTTTGCAACCGCTGACTCCATAACCGGCGCGAAGCTAAACGCCGTGTGCGCAAAGGGGTATGGGGAGGACGCCGCCGCAGACGCGAAGGTGTGCGAGTGCCTGCATATAGCAAACCTGTTTGAGCGCGCAGAAGAGTTCGATATCATCCACAACCAGTATGATTTTCTTCCGCTGGGCTACAGCGCGCTTGTTAAAACCCCGATGGTTACCACCATCCACGGCTTCTCGTCTCCGCTGATTATTCCGGTGTATGAGCGTTATAACGGAAAAACCAGCTATGTTTCCATAAGCAATGCTGACCGCAGCCCGAAGCTTACGTACATCGCCACCATCCATCATGGCATTGACCTTACGCAATTCACCTTCAGAAAAGACCACAACGAGTTTCTTCTTTTTTTCGGCAGGATTCATCCAGACAAGGGAACGAAAGAAGCCATCGAAATTGCGCGTCAGGCCGGGAAAAAGCTTGTTATTGCGGGTATTATCCAGGATGAGGCCTATTATAGGGAACACGTAGAGCCCCATCTGGACCAGAAACAGGTTGTATATGCGGGGAGCGCAGACCCGAAGATGCGCAACGAGCTTCTCGGACAGGCATACGCGCTGCTTCACCCCATCAATTTTGCCGAACCCTTCGGTTTGTCCGTGATCGAGGCAATGGCATGCGGCACGCCGGCAATCGCGTTTAACAAAGGAAGCATGCCGGAGATCATAACCCCGGGGAAGGACGGATTTCTGGTTGAAACGGTTGATACGGCGGTGGCAGCGGTCCGCAGGGTCGAGACGCTTGACCGTTCCGCGTGCAGGAAAACGGTCGAGAAAAAATTCACCGCCGGGCGTATGGCGCAGGAGTATGTCAGGGTGTATGAGAAAATATGCAGGTTAAAAAAACAGGGAGTATAAATCCGGAATCCGAAACAAGAAGAACATTCGAATGCTCACCTGTTCAAAACCAATCAACCTAAAATCAGCAGTTATGCCGTGCTCGTGCGCGTAATCGTAATCGATTGATTTGAAAAGTAGTTTAATAAATTGATAGCTTTACAGATTAAGCACCCTTTAGGTGAGAGGCTTTTATTGCTGTAGTTGTCGATTACGAGTACGATTATCCCATCGCGGGCTCTGGGACGTAGCGCGCACGAGCACGACTCCAACTGCGGAATATAGGATCAAACTCTTTTGGTATGAACCGTTTTAAATGTTGACAATCTCCTTACAGAGAGCCTCTACCGCGTATGGTGCTCCCGCAGACAGAATCCGCATCCGTCATACCCCACCGACAAACCCTCCTGCACAGAGCTGAAATACGCTTTTTTTGTTATGTACCGCGTCCAGGGGCAGCGGTCTTCGTGCAGCTCTTTTGTTCCCCGGTTACCGATAAACAGCGGAATCGCGTCCCGGTGATCGCGGTATACGGGCATTTCAGGATCTCCGTAGAGGGTGCACGAGAGTATGTCGAAACGGTGCATCCAGTCAGCAGCCCACATATTCAACCGCGCATCGTGCAGCCGGGCGAGGTGCCTGGTTTTTCGTAAAGCGTCAAAAAAGGCCAGGCGGCATTTGGGTCCGGGATAACCGATGGATGAGCGGGTGAAACCAACATACGCAACTGCGCCGCCGCCGGCATGCACCACCATGCGCTTGCCGAAAGAGTCGGGATTATCCATATCGGAGGTGGAGCATGAAACCGCCCATGCGACAAAGAGCCGGGTTCCGTTGTTCAGGCCGTTAATGAACGCGTTGTTCATCAGGCAGCACCCGCCGGGGCCTCCGTGCCCGTTCAGTGAAACGAAATGGGGTCCCTGCTGAAGCGCCGGGGTAAGCGTCGCGGATGTCAGGTGGCGGACCGTAGCCGGCACCCCTGTTCCGGCGGTCCAGCCCAGATCCGGCTCGTCGGTATAGAGGCAGAGGCGCTGGTCGATGAGCGGGAAATCTTCATATACCTGCACCGCAAGCTCGTGCGTGTCGGCGATCGCAGGGTCGAGATCGTTGCCGTCGAGAACGAAATGCATCGGGGTGAGCTCCGCCGCATCCTGCGAAAAAACAGCTACAAACTCGGTAGGGACCGGGATGATGATGCCCATCATTTCGAGAAAAGCATTGGTGAGTATGGACGGTTCCGGGTCGTATAAGCCTTTTGCATAGTACCAGCCGCGCCGGGTCGGCCCTGCGCTCGTATCAAAGGGAATGCGCCGGAATTGGTCTGCGTCGATATGGGAGATGATTTCATCTATGGCGCCGGTAGCCAGAACTTTGGCATGCAGCATGGTGCGGCCAAACAGGTTCAGGTAGTAATCAGCGTCAGAGGCCATACCCAGGGTAAGCGCGGTGATACGCCGGAAACTGCGGTCTACATGTTCCGCAACATACACTACCGACCGGTATCTCTGCTGCTCTGCGGGCCGCTGCGGGGAGAGCTCGTAGTCGATCACTTTCCGGCAGAAGATCATTGCCTGGTCGGCATTGCGAATCGGGGCGCGGCCAAGACCCACCGATGCTTCGTAATCAACGCCGTCGAGGTTATCGGCGGCGGACCATTGACCGTAGATGCCGTTGTTTTGTAAATCCCAGTCGTGCCTGCCCGGAACGTTGTAGGTCGGCGCGTGAAGGCTTGAATAGTAGAGGTCTGTCGGGATGCGGTTGCTATACGTATACCACATGGCTTCGCTGTTTATCACCTCTGCGGGGCCCTCGACCCGTATCCATTCGGTAGCGACCGGAGATATCCCGGCAAACGTGCTGTCCGGCGTGTGAAACCACCGCAGCTTGGCGCCGCCGACAGGGTAGGAATCGTCGTAATCAACCAGCTTGCCGCTTCTGAGCATGGTCAGCTCGTGACGATCAACCGGAGGCCCTTCCGGTGGAAGGAACAGCGGCGGGATAGTGCCGATTTTTCCTGGGTTGACCCGCATGACAAGGCAGTTTCCCTTGAACTCGACATGCCCGAACACCCCCTCGGGAATCGGGTTTGTGACCGTGCCGAGCGGGAGCTGGTATGCGCCGCCGGTCGCAACAGCGTACCGTGCCGGAATGATGTTGATGTCGCCGCCCAGCAGAACCCATTCTACGCCGTGGCGGGGGCAGAAATCCTTCAGAAAATTTCTCAACACCTCCTGCAGATCACGGGCGCCGGCTTTAAAATTTCCGTACTGCCCCGCGACGATGTTGCTCACCCGTGCAACATGAACCCGGTAACCCCGCTGCTTTTTATGAACGGCCAGCATCGAAAATGCGTCAAGCATTTTTGCACCGGCAGTATCAACGCTGGCGCCCGGTGTGATGGTATAGGCATCCCACGCGCAATCATCGGTGATAATCAGATAATCAACATCCGTGGGCACAAGCGCGGCAGCGCTCCTTTTGGCGGAGGGCGTCTCTGCTGCCGGACTGCCGGACAGTGCGGGCGCCGATTTTTTATAACCGAATGATGTACAGTCCACATCTTCGGGATTGACAGCATCGGCAATGGCTTTTTTTATCCGGTAATTACGCATCCCTCCCTCGGCGGCGCGGAATCCGTCGATTGCCGTATACGAGACGGTGATCTCGATATCCGAGAACAGTTCGAGAAAACCCTCTTTTGAAACCCCAACGACGCTCACGGCAACTACCGCGGCCGGAGCAACGCCACTGCCTTCTGTGGCAACAAGCCGCGCGACCGTTTCATGGCTTGCGCCGTACACTGCGCGGTACGAAGCCTGGTTCGGGGCGGGCGTCCGTTCCTGGGTGATGGATCTGCCGTCCGGGGTGGTTGTTATTGTGGAGACCGGCATGGGCCGCACCAGCGTGAACCGGTCCGTCAGCTCGACCGTCCGTAGAACCTTTACGCTGACTCCTTTGGCCGTATGCCCGTCCGGCAGTGCGACGCGGATATACCTGCGCGGCAGAGCCGGTTCCCCGGGGCTCGCGTCATACAGAGAATCCCTGCAGGTGATGCGCATCCCCAGCGGGGTGTCGACCATTCGGATGTCTTTGCGCGATACAAAAACACGCACCGATGTAGTAGTAACGGACTTCGGCATATACCCTCTTTCTGATTAATGAAACAGATAGATGTTATTGTGTTGAATTAATATAAAAGGAGATTGCCTGCTGTACAAGGAAAAAAGAAAGTGTTGGAAAAATATTTGAAACATCAAATTCCGGCTTTGCCGGCTTAAACTCAATATTATAGTAAAAGGCATTTTTTCTGGCGAAAAATGGATATTGGTATGAGAGAGATGTATTTTAACGGATAGAACATGAATAAGTAGAGAGGTAAAAATGTAATGAAAAAGTTGAAGATATACCTTGATACTTCTGTTATTGGCGGTCCTTTTGATAGTGCGTTTAAGGCTTATTCTATCCGGTTGATAGAAGGTATAAAACGAAATAGAATTACCGGGGTTGTTTCTGAAATCACCATCAGAGAACTGGAAAACGCGCCTGATTTCGTAAAAAAGGATTTTGAAAGTTACGAAGGAAAATTGGAAGTTATTAAGCATACCCAAGAGATTGAGGATCTTGCTGAAAATTATATCAAAGATAAAATCGTGACAAAAAAATATTACGAGGATGCTCTGCACATCGCCTGCGCAACGGTATGTCAGGTTGATTTATTAGCCAGTTGGAATTTTAAACACATAGTAAATTTCAATAGAATTATTCAATTCAATGCAGTGAACATGAAGAATGGTTATAAACCTCTGAATATTTTTTCACCTATGGAGGTTTTAAATGATGAAGAATAAAAATATAGATTGTGTAAAAATGACAAGGGATATAAGGGACAAATTATATAAACAGAACAAAAACAAGAGTTTAAAAGCGTATGCCGGCGCTCTTGTAAAAGAGGCTCACAAAAGTCCTTTATGGAAAAAAATAAACCTTACTAGTAAAACCTAATCCGGCAAAGCCGTGAAGTCCCCTTTATGGGGGTAAACTTTTAAATAAGTTATTATATGCTCTCCGGCATAAGAGTCTGGTCAGCATGTGAATGAAATCTCCGGTCAATCACCTCAAAAGCAGCCGCGCTTGCCTCTTTTCTCGTCATTCCTGTCGTATCGATGGGTTGTAATACGGTCACTTCCGCTTGTATTGATTTTTGTTTGAGGAGACGTATCAGGTGGGGGAAGAAGGTCATGTCGCCGTAGTAGCACACGGCGTCAAGGTTGCTGCGGTCTGCGGAGGCTCCGTTTATCGACGTGTATTTGATGCAGAGCGGCAGGATTTTTTTTTCCGCCATAATGACGGATTCGACCATGGCGCTTCTGAACGGCAGGACACCCGAGCCGTCGGAGCTGGTGGCTTCGGCGAAGAGGGTGACGTTGAAGCCCCGCGTCAGTTTGTCGGCAACGGCCTGCAGCTCGTTTTTCAGCCCGGCGCGATTCCGCCGTTCAACGAACAGCGAGCCGCCAAGGCTTGATATAAGGCCCGGCAAACCGCTCAATTTGACCTCGACCGAGGTGATAAACAGCGTGGGTATGCAGGATGCGACGATCAGCACATCGGTATAGGAGACGTGGTTGGCCACGATCATGACGTTTTTTTCGAGCGACAACTTTTCCTTGTTGAACAGGATCGGGCGTATGTTCAGAATCCGTAACAGCAGCCAGCCGAAGAAGGTGTTGATGGTGACGCCGGCTTTGAGCCTTTTGTCACCCCGCAGAAAAAGGTGAAACGGCAGTGATACTGCGATATAGGCGATTATTGCGGCGGCGGTTACAAACAGTTTTATCGTGAATTTCATTCTTTAACGAACTTGTCTTCGATTTTTTTGTCGAGTTTTTGCATGTCCAGGAGCGTAAAAAAGTCAACGCATTTGAAATCCCTGTCGATCACCGGCTCGCCGCAGATAAGCGCTCCTACTTTCAGGTAGAATTTCAGAAGCGACGAAAGGTATTTATTGGGAAACGGGGAACTGGTGATGTCGAACTCCCTGCTCTTTTTCAGGCGCCTGCGGAGGTTTTTTATTTTAAATTTCCGCTTCGGATGCACGCGGCAGGTTTCGTCGGAAAAATGATTCTCCTGCAGGTATTTATAGATCGGGATTATTTCGTCCAGCAGGGTCGTCTTCACGCTCGAGCAGCCGAACAGGTAGCGGGTCTTCGTCTCTTTGATGTATTCGGTCAGCCCTTTCCACAGCATGGCGATGGAGAGGGTGTTGCGATAGTCTTTGTCGATGCAGGCGCGTCCCAGCTCCAGTTTGTTTCCCTCGAGCGCGAGGATGTTTTTTATGTTGAATTCCTTTGCGGAGTAGAAACGGTTGTTGAACACCGAGGCGTTAAGCCGGTAGGAGCCGACAAAAATTCCGGCGGCCTTGTCGTATACGGCAAGGTGATCGCATATCAGGTCGAAATAGTCCATGTCGATTCCCGAGGCCGTTTTTTTGTGCAGCAGCTCTTCGTAGTAGATACGGTGCCGGAGTTTCAGAATATCTTCGAGCTCCTCGGCGTTTTCCAGCGTTTTGATGATATACTTTTTATTCTCGATGTTGATTTTCACCTTCGGTGTGTAATTCTTCAGTAATGCATGGGGATGTTTGAGTATCGTGGTCTTATGTATGAGGAACTCTTTTACGGGAATGGGCCACCGTGATTTTTTTACCAGGTTTTCTACGAGCATTACATCTCCCCGGAAATGCCAGGCGTCGTCTATTCAGGTTGAGTTGTGAGAACGGGTATATGCGCGTTATCCTGTTTTATGCAATACCACGATCACGCTGCGGAAAGAATCTTTTCCGGCAGTTTATGCAGCGCGAATCCCATGGTGAAGGTATTGATAAAATCAGCGCAACCGACCTCTTTCATATATATGATTTTATTATCAAGATCAGAGTAAAATCTGTCTATTTCACCGTTTTTTGCGTAGCCTTGCTTTTCATAAAAGCGTCTTGTCGGCTCGTAGACATCACGGGATGACGTCTCGATATAGATCCGCTTTCCGCCAGCAAGAGCAACCTTTTCTTCGGTTTTTTTCAAAAGCAGTCTGCCGACGCCTTTGTTCTGGAATTTTTTGTTTACCGCAATCCAATAGAGGTCAAAGCGGTTAAACGTGCAAGCTATGGGGCCAAAGCAGGAGTAGCCTACCAGGTGGTTTTCCGCCTCTGCAAAAAGAAAGGAGTAGTCGCTTTTTTCCTTGTTGAGAACGCCGTCGGCTACGAGGTCAACCGCGATGGCGATCTCTTCCGGGTAGAAAAGCCTTGTTGATTGCAGTATGTTTCTGACTTTGATTATATCCTGATGCGCGACTTTTTCCCGGATTATTATTCGTGGTGCTTCTTTCATAGGTTATTCTCCCAGAGCGCAGTTGGTTATTCTTCTGATTGTTTCAGCGTACGGTTTTATTCCGGCGTTTTTACACGCGGCAACGAAGCCGCTGTCCGGAGAGATGCATGGATTCGCATTTACCTCAAGAACCCAAGGATTTTGTTCGCTGTCCGTTCTGAAATCGACCCGGACATAGCCTTTGAGGCCGAAGGCGTCCCAGCACCGTTTTGAGGTGCTCATCATACCACGAAGAAGCGCGTCGTCATCGCGGGTAAACTTGAATGTCCGCGGCGTGTGTGAATATTCAAATGAATCTGTTTTCCATTTCGCGTCATATCCGACAATTTTCGGCTTATCAGGAGGGTAATCCTTGAACAGGATCTCTGCCGGTGGAAGTACGTCCACCTCTTTTCCGTTCGAGATCAGGGATATATTGAACTCCCTCCCGTTCATGAAACGCTCAACAAAATAATTCTTTTTTCGTTCGGGCGCTATGGTATCGATTTTTTTTAATAAATCTTTCTTTTCGTGAAAAACGGATGTATCGGTGATGTCGACGGAAGCATCTTCGTTTACCGGTTTTATGATGAAAGGGGCTTTGAGCCCAAGGCCGTCATCAATTATTGAAGTGACGCTCTGCCAGGGCGGGGTCGGTATGTTGTGAAAGGAGAGGAGCTGTTTGCAGATCACCTTGTTCGAGGTTAAAAGCATGGCGTCGGACCCGGACCCGGTAAAGGGAATATCAAGATATTCAAAAAGCAGGATGGGAAGGTGGACCATGTGGCTGCTGCCGCGGATCGATTCCGCAAGGTTGAAGATGAAAACCGGTTTGATTTTTTTCAACTGTTCGATGACGCGCGAAATGTCGGCATGGAACGGCACATGGACAACGGTGTATCCAAGCGAGTGTAATGCCTCGGCAACGGTCTGCGCCTCGGTAAGAATATCCATTTCATCAGCCGGCGCATAGGGCCCAACGTCACTGTGAACTATTGCTGCTGTTTTTGAAACACTCATCGGCATTGTTTCCCCAGAGAAGCATTACTGACAGGGTTTAAATATATATAACGGAAAAGCCTCTGTGGTTATGTGTCCTTTATCGTTATAACAGCTGCCTGATAAGGGGCGGATGCTTGAGTACAACCCCTCCGTTTTTACGACTGTTAGGAAATTTTAATGAAAAGTAGGAAATTTATTTCCACTTTAAATTATCCT
>Ga0105099_10000308_pt1 | contig 33645 bp, 27 predicted proteins | sample PPLLak3cmMay2015_2_FD_79138 | JGI IMG/M metagenome (GOLD analysis project Ga0105099, IMG submission 79138) | Freshwater sediment microbial communities from Prairie Pothole Lake near Jamestown, North Dakota, USA - PPLs Lake P8 Core (1) Depth... | ecosystem: Environmental > Aquatic > Freshwater >... | reverse complement strand
ACCTTCAAATGCAAAAGAGATCTTCTCAAAACCCGATGTTGACGGCGGACTTATCGGAGGAGCATCACTCAAAAAAGAAGATTTCACTGCAATCGTGGAAGCAATATAGGCGCTAAATAACTAAATATCATTAATATGTGGAAGAAGCTGGTAATTCTCAGTCTGGTACTCCGGGTAATTTTGCCGGCTGACCTTTTTTCACAGGCAAAATCGCCATTCACCGGCGACCTCTCCAAATTAAGAAATGAGCTCACACTGTTCATGGGGCCTAACCTCAACGATGATCAGAAATCAAACCTCAATACCTTCCTTGCCGGCTGGGATAGTTCAGCTTACAGCCGGGAAAACATGACCAGGATCGTCGATATCATGAGCCAGTTTTCGGCAAGATCAATGAGGCCTGTTCCGCATTTTAATGATTTCTTTCTTACACTCAGGGCATTTACCAACAGGGAAAACAGCGGAGAGATACTCGGAAACTGGCTGGCCGGACTGAGCGAGACGCTCTTCAATCCGCGGTTTACCACCGACAGGATAGCAAGGTATATTAAGAATACCGGGTTGATGATTGAAGAAAATATATTGTCGGAATCAACAGCCATTCGCTGGAAAGTCAAGGAGAGCCCGCTTAAATTTCTGCATGATACCGTATTCTTTGTTGAGATTACAAATGCCACGCTCACCTGCTACTCGCAAAAGGACAGCACAGAAATATACAATGCATCGGGTTTTTATTTTCCTGAGATCCAGCAGTTCCATGGCAGTAAAGGCATAATAACATGGGAAAAGGCCGGATATGCCAGGGAGGATGTATTCGCTGAGATTGAAGATTATACTATAAATATTGCCAGAAACAGCTTCACGGTTGATTCCGCAAAACTTACTCACAAAACATATTTCAGGGAACCTGTTTACGGGCAGCTGACCGACCAGTCCATCAGCTTCAGAAACAAGGAAAGAGCAAATTTCCCGGTCTTTGAGACATATATAAAGGAATTCAGGCTTGACAATATTTATGAAGGTGTCAATTATGAAGGAGGACTCAACTTCGAAGGGTCAAATGTAAAAGGCACCGGTACAAAATTCGTCCCCGCCAGGATCACTCTTTTCAGGAATGACACGCTTTACCTTAAAATTCAGTCGGATGAGTTCATCTTCTCAAAAAGCGGGCTAAACAGCTCTGAGACAACCATTTCGCTGTATCTCGGCACGGATTCGATATTCCATTCAAACCTTGCATTTTCATATAATGCCGAATTGAGGCAGGTTAACTTATTCAGGGGCAACAATCCCGTATCTAAAAGCCCGTATTTCAATTCCTTCCACAACATTGACATGTACTTTGAATACCTGTCATGGGACATGAAAAGTACGGACATTGTTCTTTCGCGCGCCAGGGGAGCAGCTCTCGGGCAGGCGCAATTTGAATCAAGATCATTCTTCAATGCCAACTATTTCATGAGGCTTGCAGGAATGGATGATTACCATCCCCTGTTCCTTCTAAAAAGATTTTCTGAGTATTACTATTCCCAGACATTCCCGGTGGAAGAGTTCGCCAAATGGCTAAACAAGCCCAGGGAAGCGGTCACATCGCTGTGCATCGATATGGCCAACAGGGGTTTTGTCTTCTACAACAGGAAATACAATGAGGTCACCCTTAAGAAAAAGGTATTTGACTTCCTGGATTCTTTTTCAAAGAAGCAGGACTATGATGTCATAAGCATTGTAAGTGAGACTAAGGCACCGCTCGATAATGCTGTCCTTGATCTCCGTAATTTCCGTCTTACCGTTAACGGTGTCACCGGAGTATATCTGAGCGATTCACAGCGCGTAGCAATATATCCCTACAAACAGCAGGTTGTGATCGGCAGGAACCGGGACCTTGAATTTGACGGAGTCGTTGAGGCAGGCCTATTTACTGTTTTCGGGCATAACTTCTCATTCAGCTACGATACATTCAAGATAAGGCTCGAGAAGATCGACTCCATCAGGATCGCCGTGGAAACCGAAAAGAGAGATAATTACGGCAACCCGGTCATTAAAGAGGTGGATAATCTCATTCAGCTGGGCACTGCCGAGCTCTATATCGACGAGCCTGATAACAAATCGGGACTTAAAAGCCTGAAGCAGTATCCGATCATAAATGCTGTGACCTTCTCTTATATCTTCTTCGACAAGATACCCGGACTGGAAGGGATCTATCCGCAGCAGGACTTCTATTTCAAGGTCGATCCTTTTACGTATGAGAATATTGATCATTACACCAATGAGGATATGAACCTTGTGGGAGAATTCGTGGCGGGAAACATACTTAAGCCGACAAGACAGTACCTTACGATCCAGGAAAACAATTCACTGGGATTCAACATGACTATCCCTGAAGAGGGTATCGGGGTCTACGACGACAGGGGTGTTCTTTATAAAAGCATCAATATGAGCAACAGGGGGCTCATCGGCGGCGGTTCGTTGAAACACCTTACATCCACAACCAGGTCGGAAGAGTTCAGATTCTTCCCCGATTCGATGGTTACCCGGGCAACATCCTTCGACATCGATAAGGATGGTTCAGGCCTGTTCCCATCGGTAATTTCAGATGATGTTGCCATCAAATGGCTTACCGGTAAAGATGAATGGCTGGCCACAAATGCTCAGGGCAAGTACTTTGAAATGTTCGATAACAGGACTTCCCTTTACGGGCAGTTGTCACTTACTCCGTCGGTGCTCAGGGGATCGGGTGTAATAAACACTACCGACTCCAACATCACTTCTGACCTCTTCAGCTTTGCTTCCGGCCAGATTAAGGCAGATACTTCAGTATATAACCTCAAATCGCCATCAACCAGTGGTTATGCATTCATTGCCGAAAACGTCAGGACAGATATCAATTTCGACCTGCAGATGACGCAGTTTCATCTGAACACCGATACTTCGATGGTAAAATTCCCGGAGATACAGTATATCTGCACAATGACCGATTTCACCTACGATATGGCTGCCAAGGTGCTGGAGATGGAACAAAAAGGAAAGAAGGATACGGAGATCCTGTCGCATGACAAGCTCCTGGCGCTTGATTTCGCCAATCTTGAAAAGCCCACTTTCTTTTCAACGAATGTCGTTAATGACACTATTGCATTCACCTCATACAAGGGCAGTTACCACCTGAACGAGGAGTATGTTGAAGCGGAAAACATAAATTACATACATATTGCAGATGCCCTGATACAGCCTGATAAAGGAAAGATAGTCATCAACAGGAGAGCAAAGATACAGCAGCTTCAGAATGCCGTGATAGCTGTCAATAACAAGCACATATTGCATACTGCCCGGATCGATATAGAATCAACAAAGAAGTATTCGGGGACAGCAATGTATGACTACGTTGATGAGAACAAGGATATCCAGCAGATTGCTTTCGCTGAGGTCACCGTTGATACGATGGTCACGAGTGCAAAAGGATATATCCCTGTCAGTCAGAATTTTATGCTCAGCCCTGACTTTTCCTTCTCCGGTGATATCAATCTTTATGCGGCAAACCAGTTACTTTCATTCACGGGCTCGGCAGGGATCATCCACAATTGCGACGAGATTAAAAACTTCCCTGTCAAGTTCAAGTCATATATTGACCCCAGAAACGTAATGATCCCTATCAGCGAAAAACCACGTGATATAAACGATAATCTGATCTTCTCGGGGTCGTTCCTTAATATAGATTCCATCCATATCTATCCTACATTCCTTTCAGCCCAGAAATCATGGACCGATGCCAACCTTGTAAGTGCAAACGGCTTCCTGTATTTTGACAAGGCAAAGACCCGGTATGTCATTACTTCACGCGAAAAGCTTGCAGATCAAAGCCTTCATGGCAGCATGGTGGCTTACGACCGCAGCTATTGCATACTGTCGGGTGAGGGCAAGCTCAATTTCGGAACAAACTACGACCTTGTGAAGATGGCGAGCGCCGGCAAGGTTCTGCACTCCCTTGATTCAAATGATGTGAACATTGATGCAATCCTGGCATTTGACTTCCATTTTTCACCCGAGGCCCTGAAGATGATGAGCGATGAGATAAGAATGGTGCCGACTCTCAAGCCGGTAAACCTCAACAACGAGATGTATGTGAAGGGAATGAAGGATCTTATCGGTATTGAAGCTGCATCGCAGATGAAGGAGGAGCTTGATCTGTTTGGAACATCAAGGAACCTGCCGCGTGAGTTCAATTTCGAGATCATGCTTAACGATGTCAGGCTTTACTGGAATGAGTCTTCCTCTTCATTCAGGTCACAGGGTCCGATAGGAATAGGATTCATCGGAACACAGCCGGTAAACGTTTATGTTGATGGTTACATTGAGATCCAGCGCAGAAGGTCGGGAGATATGTTCGACATCTATCTGAAAGCGAGCGAGACCACCTGGTACTATTTCAGCTATATCAGGGGGAATATGATGACCCAGGCTTACAATATCAACTACAATTCACTGATAGCCAATATCAAGCAGAACCTGAGAAAGCATCCTGATGCCACTGTAAGATTACCCTACACATATATGATCGCTGTTGAAGACAGACTTTCAAGGTTCCTGCAGAGGATAAGAGGCGAAAGCTCTGGAGATATCCCCGGAGAACCTGTAAGGTAACCCTTCCTCTCTCTCCAGGCTCAATCAGTTCAAGGGTATTGATCGTGGCCGCTGCTGCTGGTGAACCTGGCGCCTTCGCGTCCTGGTGGCAGAAAAAATGCCGCTAAGGCGCTAAGACACGAAGAACCGCTAAGGTATTGATAAAAGGAAAGCCTGAATTACTATTTTTGTATAAACATATTCTTATGCAGGTATTTTACGCTCCGGATATTTCAGGTAGATCCTACGCTCTTGATGAAAATGAATCGAAGCATATTGTCAGAGTTTTGAGAATGAAGATAGGGGATCCTGTAAAAGTGATTGACGGTAAAGGAAATATGTACGAAGGAGCAATCGCGGAACCTGACCAGAAAAGATGCCTTATAGAAGTTCATTCGGTGCACAGGGATTTTGAAAAAAGAAATTATAAGCTTCATATTGCTATATCTCCCCTCAAGAATCCTGAACGATTTGAGTGGTTCATTGAAAAAGCAGTGGAGACAGGAATTGATGAGATCACGCCATTGATATGTAAAAATACAGAGAAGCCCGGTATCAGAACTGAAAGGATCAGGAATATTATAATCTCTGCCATGAAACAATCACTGAAGGCAAAAGAAACGATCCTTAACAAGCCTGAAAGCTTTCCGGATTTCATTACTGCGAAGCATGATGGAATATTGATGATTGCTCATTGCCGCAGTGATATGGACAGGAAAAAGATATCAGATGCATATCATAAAGGAGAGAATGCAGTAATACTGATCGGTCCGGAGGGTGATTTTTCAAGGGATGAAATTGAGGCCGCAATGAGTAACTTTTTTACTCAAATCCATCTAGGAACCAGCAGGCTTAGAACAGAAACGGCAGGCATTGCTGCCTGCCATTCCATATACTTTATCAACCAGTAGACACTTATGTACCGGTGAAAAAATCAAGCAGTTTTATTCATGTTTCTGAGGTATCTGTAGTTTCTGTTTTAATTTTCCATCTGCCTGATTTACGGAGAGCCTGATCAAGTATGTACTCGATCTGTCCGTTGGTGCTGCGGAATTCATCAGCTGCCCACTTCTCCAATGCCTTCAGCTTCTCCTGGTTTATCCTGAGAACAAATGGTTTCTTTTCACTCATACTAAGAATGTAAAGTACCTGTATTGACAATTGGTGTAACGTCTTTATCAGCGCAGAGAACAACCATCAGGTTGCTGACCATGGCCGCTTTTCTCTCTTCATCAAGGTGGACTATTCTCTTGTCTGAGAGCTGTTCAAGAGCCATCTGAACCATGGAGACTGCACCTTCGACAATCTTGAACCTTGCTGATACAACAGCTGACGCCTGCTGCCTTCTCAGCATCGCGTTGGCTATCTCCTCAGCATAAGCAATGTAGTTTATCCTTGCTTCAATGACCTCTATCCCCGCAATCTTTAGTCTGTCGCGTATCTCTCTCTCCAGTTCATCATTTACCTCTTCTCCCCCGCTTCTCAGAGCTACCACGGCATCATGATCCTCCAGGTTATCATAAGGATATAAACCTGCAAGCTTCCTGAGTGCAGCATCGCTTTGAACAAGCACAAAATGCTGATAATCATCCACATCAAAAACAGCATTATATGTATTCTGGACTCTCCATACAAGCACAAAACCGATTTTTATCGGATTACCGATCTTGTCATTGACTTTTATTGGCTCGCTGTCAAAGTTGCGTGCCCTGAGCGATATTTTACGCTTTGTATAGAAAGGATTGACCCAGAAGAAGCCGTTTTCCCTTACTGTACCTTTATAAGCCCCGAACAGGACCATCACGCACGATCCGTTCGGATTAACCACTGTGAAACCTGTAATGGCAAAAAGGAAGAGAAGCGTCAGTACAACACCAAGCCAGATTATATTAAAATAGAATCCGGCAATTGACCCGCAGAGGAACAAAAATGCTGCCACCAGGGCCACATAACCCGAAATGGGTTTTAAAGAAAATTCCTGTTTCATTGTTTATGATATTAATTTGATATCACAAAGGTATCATATTGAATTGATATAAACAAGGAAAAACGGAGAAATCTTCGAAAAGGATAATTTTTCCGTTATATAACTGATTATGTGAATGTTATAATGGAACACCTCCGGTGTTCAGGGTGCTTAGAGAAACTCGTATACTAGTATAAATGTAACCGCTCCGCGGTTTTAACAGTCCACATGCCCCGTGAGTCGTGTGCCGTGAGTCGTATATTTATTTCTTCCTGATCTTTACGATCAGCCTGCGTGTAAGCTGTTTCCCCGGAACAGGCTGAACCTGTTTCAGGATACCGATCACATCGCTGAACTGGCTGTGCATGCCGAATGCATCCTCAAAGAGGTCAATGCTGTCAGTTTTGATATCGCGGTATGAAAGGAAAGGAGTAGAATTTAAACCCATAGGCGGCATTTTCCATGAAAACGAGTGCCTTTATATAATATTGTATAATTATTTAAAAATACCCCCGGTCCCGCTAAAGCGGTCCCACCCCCTGAAGGGGGTCTAAAACCAGTCCATATTTAATAGTTTCATCAGATTAGCCCCCCTTCAGAGCTGGCACTGAGCGGAGCGAAGTGGGGGTTGGGGGGTCAGTTCAGTGTCAGACTTATCTTCTTCTCCTCCATGAGCTTCCGCATATTGATGAGGGCATATCTCATACGTCCCAGGGCTGTATTGATGCTTACATCGGTTATCCCGGCGATCTCCTTGAAGCTCAGTCCGGCATAATGGCGGAGGATCACCACCTCCCGCTGATCCTCGGGGAGCAGGCTGATCATCTTCCTGACATCCTTCTGTATCTGCCGCCTGATCATATCATCTTCAACCGTGGCATCAGCAAACTTTTTCGAATTGAATATGTCAGACTCATAATCATCGTTTGAGACAGTATTCATCTGTTTCAAACGCCTGAAATGGTCAATTATCAGGTTATGTGCTATGCGCATCACCCATGAGAGGAATTTTCCGTTATCGTAATATTTGCCGGCTCTAACCGATTGGATCACCTTCATGAATGTATCCTGGAAAAGATCGTCAGCAAGCGCCTGATCACGAATATAAAGGCTTATATACGAATATATCTTATTCTTATGACGGTGGATTAGCTGTTCAAAGCAGGACTGCTCGCCTTTTATGAACCTCTGTATCAGTTCATAATCGGAAGTAATTTTATTCATAGCTCTCTCTTTTAATTAACAAGAGTAGAGTTGTTTAATAGGCAGTCCTCCCTTTTTTAGAGTTAAACTAATGACAAAAGAAAACAATTTTTTTTAATTGTAAAGTATTACTTTTGAATTTTAACAAAACTTTTACACTAACAGCCGGAAATTATTGATGAACGGAAGTATAGAAATCAGGGGGGCAAGGGTTCATAATCTCAGGAATATCAGTGTTAAAATCCCAAGAAACAAGCTTGTTGTGATTACAGGAGTCTCCGGTTCGGGAAAGTCGTCCCTGGCATTTGACACCATTTATGCCGAGGGACAGCGGAGGTATGTTGAAAGCCTGTCGGCATACGCGCGTCAGTTCCTGGGAAGGATGAACAAGCCGGAAGTCGACTTCATAAACGGTATCCCTCCTGCCATTGCCATTGAGCAGAAAGCAAATTCACGCAATCCACGCTCAACGGTAGGCACATCAACTGAGATATATGATTACATAAGGCTTTTCTATGCCAGGATCGGTCGCACCTATTCCCCTGTTTCGGGGAAAGAAGTAAAGAAACACAGCGTTGATGATATAGTCAATTTCCTGGCATCCCTCCCCGAAGGCACCATGGTCATAATCACCGCTTCGGGTGAGATCCCTGCTAATATATGGGCATCAGAGTATTTCTCATTTCTCAGCAAGCAGGGCTTCGACCGCATCGAATCGGACGGAGTGATGATAAGAACAGAAGAGATCACCAGTAAGGATGATTTCAAGTCAGGCGACCGGGTCAATATTGTAATTGACCGCCTGGTTATAAGCCACTCCGCGGAAAATTTCAGCAGGGCGGCGGATTCTGCACAGACAGCATTTCAGACCGGGCAAGGCTATTGCCAGGTCGTTATTCCGGAAAAAAACGGATTCACGAGGGAGAGCTTCTCAAATAAGTTTGAAGCCGACGGGATAATTTTCGAGGAACCGACAGAATACCTTTTCAGCTTCAATAATCCAATCGGCGCCTGCCCTGTTTGCGAAGGATACAGCAAGATCATCGGGATAGATGAAAACCTGGTCATACCCGACCAGAACCTTTCGGTTTATGAAGATGCGATCGCATGTTGGAAAGGCGAGACTATGAAGAAATGGAAAGAGAGGCTTACAGCCAGTGCTGAACTTTTTGATTTCCCCGTGCATAAGCCTTATTATCAGCTCACCGAACAGCAGAAAGCGCTAATCTGGAGCGGCAACAGGTATTTCTACGGACTCAACCGGTTTTTTCAGCACCTTGAGGAGAAGAAATTCAAGATCCAGTACCGGGTATTGCTAAGCCGCTATCGTGGGAAAACGACATGCCCCGAATGCAAAGGATCAAGGCTCAGGAAGGAGGCCGGTTATGTAAAGGTTGACGGAAAAACGATCCAGGACCTGGTACTCATGCCGGTTGACAGACTATACGTATTTTTCAGCGATATAAGCCTCTCTGAGAATGACATGGCTATTGCGGAACGGCTTTTAAAAGAGATTACGGTCCGCCTCCGGCTTCTGATCGATGTTGGATTACCCTACCTTACGCTTGACAGGCTCTCTTCAACCCTGTCGGGTGGTGAATCACAGAGGATTAACCTGTCGACATCCCTCGGAAGCAACCTTGTCGGGTCAATGTACATTCTGGATGAACCGAGTATCGGACTTCATCCGCGTGATACAAACCTTCTTATAAAAGTGCTTAAGGAGCTAAGGGATATGGGCAATACGGTAATAGTTGTTGAGCACGAGGAAGAGATCATCAGGGCAGCAGATTACATTGTGGATATGGGCCCTGAGGCAGGAAGGCTCGGAGGTGAGGTGGTATACAACGGCGGACTTGATATTTCATCTGCAAATCAGTCTCTTACAGCAGGTTATCTCAGCGGGAGGCTGAAAGTACCAGTACCCCGCGCCAGGCGCAGGTGGCACAGCTATATTGAGGTCGCAGGTGCCAGGGAAAACAACCTCAAAAACATTAATGTGAAGTTTCCTCTTCACACGATAACAGCTGTCACCGGCGTAAGCGGATCAGGAAAATCAAGCCTGGTATCGGATACTTTTTACAGATACCTGTCGAACAGGATCGCAGGCAATAACCTGAAACCGGGCCATTTCAGGGAGATAAAAGGCGATATTGCCGGTCTCACAGGTGTTGAGATGGTGGATCAGAACCCTATAGGCAGATCGAGCCGGTCAAACCCGGTTACATATCTTAAGGCATACGACGAGATCCGGAAGCTTTACTCAGAACTCCAGGCATCGGTCCAGAATAACTTCAAGGCATCCAATTTCTCGTTCAATATAGATGGTGGAAGATGCGAAGAGTGCCAGGGAGAAGGTGTGATCCGTGTCGAAATGCAGTTCATGGCCGACGTGGAGCTGACCTGCGAAGTCTGCAAGGGCAGGAGGTTCAAAAAAGAGATCCTTGAGGTAAAATACCACGGAAAGAGCATTTATGACATGCTTGAAATGACCATCGATGATGCCATTGAATTCTTCGGCATTCATCCCGGAAAGACTGAAAAGAAGATAATTGACAAGTTAAAGCCCCTCTCCGATGTGGGCCTGGGCTACATAAAGATGGGGCAATCGTCAAGCACTCTCTCGGGAGGAGAGAGCCAGCGCGTTAAGCTTGCCTATTTCCTCAGCCAGGAAAAGGAGAACGGGCACATCCTTTTTATCTTTGATGAACCGACAACAGGGCTTCATTTTCATGATATCAACAAGCTTCTCAAATCCCTCAATGCCCTGGTGGACCACGGTCATTCGGTAATAGTCATTGAGCATAACCAGGAGGTTATAAAGAGCTGCGACTGGGTGATAGATCTCGGTCCTGAAGGCGGAGAAGAGGGCGGATATGTTGTTTTTGAAGGCAAGCCGGAGGATCTGGCTGAAAACAGAAAATCGCATACAGGCAAATATCTTTCCCCGAAACTAAAAAAATAGGGACATTGCACGCAATGTCCCTTCCATAATATTTACTGCTATACCCTATTTCTTCATTTTAAATCCGAACATTATGGCTACACAGCCGCTGGCGGGAGTATCACCGGCCTGGTTGAAGGATGAAACCTTTATGACGAGTTTCAGCTGCTGGCTTGCCTCAAGGCTGAAATCCCAGGTACTTGCATAGTCCTTGTCCTTGTTTGAATAGAGGACATTCTTATTGGTATCCATTATCCTGAATTCAATGGCAGGAAGCCTGGATTCTCCAACAATGGCAACCCTGTATTCCATATCGGAATAGAATGTCTTATAGAGTTCAGCCTCTTCACCCTCAATCAGTACCGCTGCATGGTAGTTCCCGTCATGTGTAAATCCGGATTTTGTGAGTTCCGGAAGACAATCCTTCTTGGCAAATGCCTTGCACTGTGAATAAGAATAGCTGCTAAAGGTAAAAATAAGAAATACAGCAAGTGTTATAGTCTTTAGTAGTCTCATGGCTTCTTATTTTACGAATGAGTTTCTGATCTGTTCGGTGACAGTCGTAAGTTCCAAAAATATTTCAGGAGTCATGTCGGTTTTTACCTGAGATTTAAGAACGGTGGTATTTGTTGCCGGGTCATATTCCGGTCTGATAGGCGAAGTATTTATATTGATCTTATCGAAAACTGCTTTAAGTTGAGTTACCTGAAGTATCAGTTCATCGACTGCCGGGTTTCCCTTGCTTCTTTCGAGGAGGTTCCGCAGGATATCAATTGAAAGTTTCTGGTCAATTATCTTGGACACCAGCTTGTTCCCGTTAAAACCCTTCATATCAACAAGCTGCGTTGAGATATAAAGACCTTCGATCCATCCCCCCACAAGGACCATTGCGGCAGTTGCGGGCTGACCGTTATCCTCCAGGTATGAATTTGAGTTCATGAAGGTTTGAGAAACTATCTCCATAATGGCTTCGGTGTTGTTGATATTCTCTTCAAGGTTGTCAATATCTTCCTGGTCTATTGCATCCAGGATACCGAGTCCGTCAGCCATTTTCTTGGCTGCTTCCATATAGTCGATCAGAAGCTGGGTTTGCTCATAAAGGCTGGCAAAGCTGAGGTCGCAGGTGTATATCCCGAGATTCATAGCCATGGCTTTGCTGGTCACATAGGTATTAACATTTGAAACAGGATTCAGCACATTTGCCTTGAACTCGGCTCCGGCTGATTTAATGAGCATTGCCGATTCAAGAGGAGACGGAAGTGCGTTGAATATCTTCTCAGCCTGCTTGATATCCTGCAAAATAGCTGCGTTATCCTGCGGAACAGTAACCGGGATATCATCTTCGGGGGCTTTTTTCCCTCCCTTGCAGGCGGTAAGAAAACCCAGGGCAAGTAAAAATACGAACAAGATGCCTGAATTGATTCTGTACTTTCTATTCATAATCAAAGGATTTAATTGTCTAAACGTAATTCACGACTAAATTAGTACTTTTTTTTTATTTTTCAAAAACAGTGCCAGGTAATTGACGTATTTCTAACTTTGCCAAAAAATTAACATTGTGATAAAATCAGAGAAGAAGCTGAAGGAGCTCACCACTAAGTTTGGCAGGAAGAATAAGGAGGCCATTACCGCGGCGGTACTGCTTCTGCGCGGGGAGGAGCCATTTGAGGGAGTCATAAGCCTGCTGGCATCGTTTTACAACGAAACCGATAACATACCTCTCAGGAAAGTAATTGAGGAATTCTTTAATGACATCAAGGACAATTCTGTGCGGCCGGAGGTAATAGCTGAGATAAGGAAGCCATGGAAACCCAACACTATCAGCATGTTAATATCCTCATTCTGGCAATCGGGACTCGATTATTCGGATTATCTTACCGACCTTGCCAGAGTTTTCCTGAAAAGCGATTATACCACAGCATTTGAGTGCATGACAGTAATCTCGGAATCGATGAATAACAGCAGCAGGGAAAGGAAAGATGAGATAATCAGGATCGTGAGCGAATCTCCCCTTTCGTTTACCAACGAAAAGCTTGCGCTGACCGAAGAACTGATCTCGATACTGAAAAGATAGACTTTTCATATTTCCCCCTTGAGGGGGAATTTTATGATCAGTCCTCAGAGGAAAAATACTTCATGAACTGGGTTCTTTCGTAAACCTCAGGTTTCTTGTAGTTCCGGTAGTTCAGTCTGCCCCTGAATGCCTCAATTGAACCGAAATCGTTCTTATCCATCCAGTTTTCAATTTTTTTGTTCATTTCTTTGATAAAAGGAAGACCTTTTTCATACAACACTGAACAAACCTGCACAGTATGGGCCCCTGCAAGCAGATATCTTATTGCGTCAGCTCCGCTGTGAACACCCGTGGATGCCGAGATATCAATCCTGAAGTCCTGGGCACTCGCCATAGCTATCCACCTGAGTACCAGCCTTCTCTCGCTCTCAGTGCTGAACACGGGAGCAGGCACTATATCAATCTTATCGATATTTATATCAGGCTCATAGAACCTGTTGAACATCACAACCCCCTCAACTTTCCTCATATAGAACTGGTCGATCATATAAAGTATGTTCGAGAACCGGAATCCCATCTTGATTGCAATCGGGATCTTAATTGTTTTTTTAAGTTTCTCGATCAGTTCGAGATATACCTTTTCGGCCTCTGCAGACGTTTTTTTTCTGTCGGCCGGCAGGAAGAACACATTGATCTCGATGGCGTCGGCGCCGGCTTCGGCAATGTTTTTTGCAAAATCGGTCCATCCTTCTGATGAAAAACAGTTAATGCTTGGGATCACCGGGATGGAAAGCATCTCCCTTGCTTTTCTTATCAGGCTGAGGTATTCATCAACCGAGTTCGACCTCAGGTAGTTGGCGAGATAATCATCTGCTTCGGGATATCCGGAAGATGAGTCGAATGTGCTTATATAATGATTTATCTGCTCCTCAAAGAGAGATTTAAGCACTACTGCTCCTGCTCCGCTGTCCTCAGCTTCTTTAAGAGATCCAAGCGTTGATGTAAGTCTGCTGCTGCTTACTATCAGAGGGCTCCTCAGATCCATCCCAAGGTATTTAACTGCTAACTTATTCATATCAAATACTTCATAATAACTTTAAAACTAACCAGCAATAAGGAACCACTTCGTCCGTCGAAGCTTTAGCGCAGGCGGAGCAACCAGTTCTTAATTTCTCTCACCAAATATAATACTTCCGATCCTTATCATCGTGCTCCCCTCCTCAACAGCTATCCTGAAATCGCCCGACATTCCCATGGATATTTCTTTAAATGACGGCTGGTCAGAGAAATATGCCTTTTTCAGCCTGTTAAAAGAATCAGACAGGCTCCTGAACTCGTTTCGCACCAGTGCTGAATCGTCAGTGAAAGTAGCCATTCCCATTACGCCGCACACCCTTACTTCCTGAAGCTGGCGGAATTCTTCCGTCCGCAGCATTTCTTCTGCCTCAGCCAGGCTGAATCCCGATTTCGTCTCCTCCCTTGCAATATGGAACTGCAAAAGGCAGTCAATAATCCTGCCGCACTTCATGGCTTCACCACTGATGACCTTCAACAGTTTAAAGGAATCAACAGACTCGATCATACTGGCAACCGCCACAACCAGTTTGACCTTATTTGTCTGAAGATGACCAATAAAATGCCATTCTATATCATCAGGCAGGTTATTCTTCTTCGAAATGAGTTCCTGCACCCTGTTCTCCCCGAATATCCTGTGCCCCGTATTATAGGCTTCAAGGATTTCACCTGCAGACTTAGTTTTTGAAACAGCAACAACTTTAACAGAAGCGGGGATTTGCTGTTTCAGGGAAATGATATTTGCGGCAATAGCTGTCATTCAAGAAGATGTATCACCAGGCCGCTACGGAGCTTAGGCTCGAACCAGGTTGTTTTGGGCGGCATTATATTCCCGGTATCTGCAATAGAAATAAGCTGTTTCATTGATACCGGATATAACGCGAAAGCCACTTTCATTTCGCCGCTATCGACCCTGCCGTGTAGCTCCTTAAGTCCCCGGATGCCTCCGACAAAATCAATCCGCTTTGATCTCCTGAGATCCTGGATGTCGAGGATCGGCGTAAGAACCTGGCTGGTCAGGATGGTCACATCGAGCATGCCGACAGGGTCATTGTCATCAAAAGTACCCTTTCTGGCTGTAAGGCTGTACCACTGGCCTTCGAGATACATTGAAAAGTTATGAAGCTTTCGCGGCTTATAGATCTTTGACCCCTTGCTCTTAATTAAAAAACCCTTTTCAAGCCTGGTAAGGAATTCTGTGGCAATAAGTCCGTTCAGATCCTTTATGGTCCGGTTGTAATCTATGATCCTGAGCTGGTTGTCGGGGAAATGAACGGCCAGGAAATAATTGTATTCCTCGTTTCCTTTATGCCCGGGATTGTTTTCACGTCTCTCCCTGCCTACCAGGGCAGCGGCTGCCGTGCGGTGGTGTCCGTCAGCAACATAGGTAAATGGCACCTTCTCTGCAAATATCTGCTCAATCCTCCTGTTTATGTCACGATCGCGCACCACCCAGAAGTGGTGGCCAAATCCGTCTTCGGCCTTAAAATCATATTCGGGCTTCTCCTTTTTTACGACTCTCCTGACAATCGTATCAAGCTCTCTTACCGAAGGATAAGTAAGAAAAACAGGCTCGATATTGGCGTTATTGGTGCGGATATGCACCATTCTGTCCTGCTCCTTGTCGGGTCTTGTAAGCTCATGCTTCCTTATCTTCCCGGTCAGGTAATCTTCAACCGATGCACAACCCGCAATTCCGTACTGGGTTCGTCCCGACATAGTCTGGGCGTAGATATAGAAATGGGGATCACCGTCCTGCACAAGCCATCCATTCTTCATCCACTGGGTGAAGTTATTCCTTGATCTTTTGTATACATCCCCGGAATGTACATCGGTGTCGGGGGGAAGGTCAATCTCCGCCCGCGTAATATGGAGAAGTGAACACTCTTTGCCTTTCGCCATCTCCCTCGCTTCTTCAGTGTTCATCACATCGTAAGGCAGGCAGGCAAGGTCTTTGGCTATCTCACGGGGAGGCCTTACCCCCCTGAATGGTTTTACTATTGCCATAAGCAATCCATGACTATTTGTTCAACCTGTATTTTTCAATCCCTTTATTGAAGTATTCCACTATCTGCCTGGCAGCTGCAACTCCGGCATTGATGTTTGCCTCCTCGGTCTGCGCACCCATTTTTTTTGCAGTAAAGATGTATCTTCCCTTATGCTTCTCCTCAAAAACGTTTTTACAATCAGGCTCAATATCAGACAGATAACAGATATCCTTGCGTTCTTCAAAGATTTTCAGGAGTCCTTCCTCATCAATCACTTCCTTCCTGGCAGTATTGACCAGCACCCCGTTCTGAGGCATCCTGTGAAGCAGTTCATACCCAACTGATTTCCTTGTCTTATCATTAAGAGGCATATGCATTGATATGTACTGGCATTTTGCATACATCTCTTCAACAGAGGCGCATTGTTTAGCGTTGTTGTTCTTCATGATCCTTTCGCTTACAAAAGGATCGTATGCATAGAGATCCATTCCGAATCCGCGGGCGATATCAGCTACATATTTGCCAACATTTCCGAAGCCATGCAAACCAATGGTCTTGCCTCTCAGCTCACTTCCCGTTTTCCCGCTGAATCCGCCTCTTATCTGGAACAGCATGAGCTCAAAGACCAGTTCTGCAACTGCATTTGAATTCTGTCCCGGCGTGTTCATGGCCACAACATTATGAGCAGTGCAGGCCTGAAGGTCGAGGTTGTCATAACCAGCCCCTGCCCTGACTACTATTTTAAGCTGTCTGGCCGCATCAAGCACATCAGCGGTGACCTTGTCGCTCCTTACTATCAGGGCATCAGCATCCTTCACGGCATCAAGTAACTGTGACTTATCAGTATAATCTTCCAGCAATGCCAGGTTAAACCCGGCGGCATCGATCACCTTGTGGATCTGCTTTATGGCGACCGGCGAAAAAGCTTTTTCCGTTGCTACAAGTATCTCCATGTCAGGTTGTTTCAGTTGTTCTTCTCAAATTCTTTCATTGCATCTACCAGGGCCTGAACACTTTCTATCGGAAGAGCGTTATAAGTTGAAGCCCTGAAGCCTCCAACTGAGCGGTGACCGGCAATTCCTACCAGGCATTTTGATTTGGCAAAATCGGCAAAAGGCTGTTCAAGGGCTTTGTACTCCTCTGCCATCACGAAGCAGATATTCATCAGCGACCGGTCCTCAGGATCCTTTACTGTCGGCATAAAAAGCCTGTTTCTGTCAATCTCGTCATAAAGCAGCTGTGCCTTTTCAACGTTTTTCTTCTGTATGGCTTTCACTCCGCCAAGCTCCCTGAGCCATATCAGTGTCTGTTGTGCGGCAAATACTGCAAATACCGGAGGAGTATTGAACATTGATTCAGCCTTTATATGCGTCCTGTAATCAAGCATTGTGGGAATGGGGCGTGTAACCTTCCCGAGAATTTCTTCCTTAATAATGACAAGCGTCACACCTGCAGGCGCCAGGTTTTTCTGAGCCCCGGCATATATCATTGAATATTTTGCAACATCCACCGGCCTGCTGAAAATGTCGGATGACATATCGGCAACCAGGGGTATTTTTACATCAGGATCCTTTTTGAGTTCCGTTCCGTAAATTGTGTTATTGGTTGTAATATGAAAATAATCTGCGTCGGACGGCACAGTGTAGTTTTTTGGAATGTAGCAGAAGTTATTGTCCTTTGAAGATGCCACTTCCACGGCTTCGCCATAGAATTTACCTTCCCTGAAAGCTTTGGCGGCCCATTCACCTGTTACAAGATAAGCTGATTTTTTCTCCATCAGGTTCATCGGCACCATAGCAAACTGGAGGCTTGCTCCTCCCCCGAGGAAAATGACCTGGTATCCCGAAGGAATTTCAAGCAGTTCCCTGACAAGGGCAATCGAGTCGTTCATGCAAGCAATGAATTCCTTGCTGCGGTGAGATATCTCAAGAACGGATAATCCTGATCCGGCAAAATCCTTTATCCCTTCAATGGTTTTGTCCAGTGTGTACTGTGGAAGTATTGAAGGGCCTGCATAAAAATTGTGTTTTTTCATAGTGCTGGTATTTTGTGAATAATTTATTTCCTGTGTCGTCTGTAAAAATATTAAATATTACCGACAAGAATGCCGGCTTTGATTATTGGGATTTTATCAGTGAAATCAGCGGTAAGGCAAAACCCGATGCAATCATCAAGTCCCTTGTCCCTCAACCGGCTTCTCTGTGCAGCTTTTTCGATATATCCACGGATATCTGTCGCTGCTATCGACCACAGGTCGAGTGCAGCATGGGTGGAATCGCATATTGTATTATAGTTGCCGCTTGACATCAGCCTGCTGGCAAAAGCCCCTGCACACATTGTATCCTCAAGGTTAAACCTGTTCTTCCATCCTGCACAAAAGAGAACCACATCCTTTTCCTGCCTGATCAGCCACGCTTCAAGAGAACTGATGTTAAGAAAAGAACCGATCACTATGGCATATGCCGATGATGCCAGGTTGATTATCCCTGTACCGTTAGTTGTACTATAGACAATGGTTTTCCCCTCAACCTTATCCCTGGTGAAATTGAATGGTGAATTGCCAAAGTCAGCAAAATCAAGTACATAGCCATCTCTCTCAGCAGCAACAAGATAACCCCTATTCTTATACTCCCTGGCCTCTTCAATCCCGGAAACAGGAATTATTGATGCAGCTCCATTGGCAAATGCTGTGCATATGGCTGAAGTAGCACGCAGGACATCAATGATCACTACAATCGAATCTGCATGAAGCTCAGGCTCATACAAGGCAGGTGAAAAACAGGTTTCAAGTTTTCGTTTTACCATTCCTGTAATCGTCTTGGTGTACCTTGGTGTCTTTGTGTCTTGGTGGCTATTTTTCTTGCCACCAAGGCTCCAAGTCACCAAGTCGCACCAAATAGAATAGAATTAATCACTTTTTTATAAACGGCAAGTCTACTACTTTGGCTTTAAGATCTTTATTGCGAATGCGGATAAATATCTCTGTATCGGGTTTCCAGAAGCCTTTTTCAAGGTATGCCATTCCGATTCCCTGCTTCAGCATGGGAGACATGGTGCCTGAAGTCACTTCGCCGATAATGTTGCCGCTGGCATCGACAACCTCATAGTGCTGGCGTGGGATACCGCGGTCTATCATTACGAATCCCTTCAGCCTCCTGCTCACTCCTTCGTTCTTCTGTTTCAATAAGATCTCCTTATCAATGAAATCCTTTGAACCTGAAAATTTCGTGATCCAGCCAAGTCCGGCCTCGATCGGGGATGTATGATCGTTAATGTCGTTACCGTAGAGGCAGTATCCCATTTCGAGACGGAGTGTATCGCGGGCACCAAGTCCGACCGGCTTGATTCCGAACTCCCTGCCAGCCTCGAAAACCGCGTTCCACAGCGCAGGTCCATCAGTGTTCTTTACATATATCTCGCATCCTCCTGCGCCTGTATATCCTGTTGTAGAGAATAATACATCTTTTATGCCTGCGAACTCAATCTCCTTAAAGGTGTAATATTCCATATCGGCAACAGGCGTTTTCGTCAGCTTCTGCATAGCCTTGAGTGCCAGCGGGCCCTGGATGGCGAGCTGGGCAATATCATCAGAGGCATTAATGAGGTCCTTTCCGGCCTTCAGCCCGAACTTTGAAGCATTCTGAACACACCAGTTCCAGTCCTTGTCAATATTGGAAGCATTTACAACCAGCAGGTACTTCTGAGGATTGTAACGGTAAACCAGCAGGTCGTCAACAATGCCTCCTATTCCATTGGGGAAGCAGGAATACTGGACTTTGCCATCGTACAGGGCTGATATATCATTGCTTGTGATATACTGGAGATAGTCCAGGGCTGAAGGTCCTGTCACCCAGAATTCCCCCATGTGGGAAACGTCAAAGACACCGGCTTTTTCACGCACGGTGATATGCTCGTCATTTATCCCTGTATATTCGACAGGCATGTTAAAGCCGGCAAAAGGAACCATTCTGGCACCGGCTTCAATGTGGAATTGGGTAAATGGTGTATTCTTCATAAATGATAGTTTTAGCTTATTTTGACCCCCATCCCAGCCTTCCCCCAGGGGGAGGGCCGAGCGTTAAGAACCAGCCCGGTGGGCTGGTTTAGCGAAGGAGCCAGCCTGCCGCGAAGGCCTTTCCCCCTTGGGGGAAAATGAAAGGGGGTGTTAACTATAAAAATCAAGACAAATAAACTAATAAATAAACTATTAGTATCTGACTTATATCAGAGTTCAAGTATTTTAAATTCAACTCTCCTGTTTGCCTTTCTTCCCTCGGCAGTTGCATTATCGGCAATAGGCTGTGACGGGCCATACCCTTTGAATTCCAGACGTGCACGGTCGATGCCTTTCTGGACAAGGTACTCCACAACGGACTGAGCCCTGCTCTGTGAAAGCCTGTTGTTTAGATCAAGGCTTCCGGTATTGTCGGTATGGCCTGATATTTCTATCTTCATATTCGGACTATCCTGCAATATGGCAAGAAGCCTGTCAAGCTCCGTATATGAGCTGACAGTCAGTATTGATTTGCCTGTTTCGAAAAGTATGTTATTCAGGACAACTTTCTTGCCCACCTTCACTTTTATGAGCGTAACATCAAGTTTGTAGACTTCTTCAGCATAGTCAGCAGGGATGTTGATCCTCTTCATATCCGAAAGGAATCCGCTTGCCCTCAGGTCGATCATGTAGGATCTCTTTTCAGGGAGCTTTATCCTGTATGTTCCGTCAGCATCGGAGCTGGCTGTTGTACCCGCCACAAGGTCGGTTGTAAGGTCTATCACATCAATTTTCGCAAGCACGGGTTCTCCGGTCTCAGAATCACTGACCGTACCTATCAGATACAGTATCTCCTCTTTCGGAGGCTCAGGAACCGGTTCAGGCTGCTGCACCGGAACTATCTCCCTTATAATCACCACAGTATCCCTGACCACGACTGTATCTGGTTTTGGAGGTTCGACCGGAATGATTATCGGTTCAGGTGGAAGTATCCTCCCGCTGTAGATATCAAGTCCGCCCATCCCCTCGCTTCTGTTTGATACAAAATGGAAGGAGCTGTCGTTACCCTGTGCAGGATGAAAGAATAATTCATCCCAAGGCGTGTTAAGAGGGTAGCCAAAGTTAACTGCTTTATCCCATTCGCCTGTCTGGTTTCTGGTACTGTAGAAGATGTCAAATCCGCCGATGGTGGAGTGCCCCCGTGAGGCAAACCAGAGTGTGTCGCCCCTTGCTGAAAATCTGACAGATTCCTCGTCATAGGGCGAATTGATCATGGGACCGGCATTTACAGGCTTTGACCACTTTTTGTCATTCAGCCTGCTGATGTACCATACATCCTTTCCTCCGAGGCTCTCCCTGCCGTTATCGGAAACATACCATACCTGATCGCCTGAAGGGTTAAAGGTGAATGAAGTCTCAGAACCCTTTGTGTTGATCCTGAACGGGATCTGCGAAGGAGGTCTCCACTTCCCTCTCTTTTGCACCGAGACCATTATGTCGCCGCCATTCTCATAGCCTGCATAAATATAAAGTTCCTCGCCGGTGGGTGAAAGGAAGAGAGGTGTTTCACAGAGGTCAGTTACAAGATTCTTTCCCAGTGTCGCCGGGAAAGTCCATGATCCATTCACGGATGACGATAAAAAAATGTTCTCATCAAACCTTGAATCGTCGTATCTGGTGCTTGATTTTGAGAGTTCACGCCTCGAGGCATAATACATTGTTTCTCCGTCAGCAGAGAAGATCTCTGCATAATCATCAGCATTTGAATTTATGTTGGATCCTGCATTTTTGATCTCGATCCTGAGTGTGTCCTTTGTTACTTCGAGCGCAGAATTGCATTCTTCAAGATATTTATTCGCGACGGCAATACTCTCCTTCGGTTTCTTCCCCCGAGAACTGAGATAGCCATTAAGCATTCCAATTGCCTCACCATACCTGCCTGCATACTGAAGCGACCTTCCTGCCAGAAGAAGTATATCCCTTGTAAGTGAGCTGTCAGTTTCAGCCGCTTTTACCAGAAAATCTGCAGCCTCCTCCTTGTTGTCAGAGAAGAGTGCTGAAACTCCTGTCTTGTAATTCAGCTCCGGGTTTTCACCATTATATGCTACTGCCCTGAGATATTCATCATATGCATTTCCGTAATATACTCCCTTTACAATGTAGAAACTGTCACCGGTTTTAATATGCTTCCAGGCTTCCCTGAATCCTTCTCTTTCATCTTTGAATTCGCGTTTTTCAACTGCAATGGCGGTCTGAGCTTCAAGAAGCACCGGGCTAAGCAATAATAGCACACAGATAGTCAACAGATTATATTTCATGATGCTGTTTTTTGTCACTATAAAATTAGCACTAATTTACCTTTTTCAAAAAAGCTTTGCAACCTTATGCAATTATGTGACGTCATCAGAAATAAATAATGTTATATTTGTTATATTCTTTGCACTCCTTTAAATCGATTTTATATCAGCATAATAATGGATTACAAGTATATTAATACTGAATACCTTGATTCAGTATCAGGCGGAGATAATGAAACATTTCTTGAAATTGCAGCAATATTCAGTGAACAGGTAGGTGAATTCAGCAAAGAAATGAGGTCGCTGCTTGACAGGAAGGAATATTACACCCTTGGATTGCTGGCTCACAAGGCAAAATCATCGGTTGCAATAATGGGAATGAATGATCTTGCCGTGATGCTCAAAACATTTGAACTGCAGGCGAAGGAGGGAAAGGAGCCTGAAAAATATGAATCTTATATAACCAGGTTCAAAACCGAAACTGAAGAGGCCCTGAAAGAACTTGATGATCTGACCGGTAAAATGAAAAAAGGCTGACAATGGTAAATTTTGAGAAGGAAGGTAAGGTGGATGTCATAACCTTTTCAGTGGATAAGATCAATGCCCTCATAACCGAGGAGATAAGGAATGAGATAAACAAGCTGTTTGAAAACCCTAATTCCAGGGTTGCCGTTGATCTCAGCGGAGTTCATTACATAGACAGCTCAGGTTTCGGATGCTTCCTCTCAATTATGAAAGCCGCAAGGAACAATTACGGAACCATCAAATTTGCCAGCCCGGAACCCGCAGTGATGGAAGTCTTCAAGACACTTCACCTTGATACTGTTTTCGAGATCTATGAGGATCGCAACGAATGCGTGAGATCAATGAGGTGATGCTGGTTGCTGGTTGCTGGTTGCTGGTTGCTGGTTGCTGGTTGCTGGTTGCTGGTTACTGGTTCTATTCGCTTGAAAACTTCAGTTGTTCTTTACTCACCGACACTTTAACCACAGAATCCCTGGTAATATTACCTGCTATGAGCTGTTTAGACAGCTCATTAATTATCTCTTTCTGTATCAGCCGTTTTACAGGACGCGCACCGGATTGGGGGTCATAACTGCGTTCGGCAAGCCAGCCGATTGCTTCGCTGGTCATCACGAGTTCTATGTTGTAATTGCCCAGCACTTTTCTGACCGCCCCGATCTGTATCTCAACAACCTCCCTGATCTGTGCTTCATCAAGAGGTTTGAACATTACGATCTCGTCAACCCTGTTCAGGAACTCGGGCCGCAGGGATTTTCTCAGCAGCATGAAGATGTCTTTCTGAAGAGCTTCCTCTTCCTGCGCAGACATCCTGTTGCCGAATTTCTCCATCCGGTCCCTGATTATGTCAGATCCAAGGTTTGATGTCATGATTATTATCACATTCCTGAAATTCACTGTTCTGCCCTTGTTGTCGGTAAGTCGTCCTTCATCAAGGACCTGGAGTAAAAGGTTGAACAGGTCGGGATGGGCTTTTTCGATTTCATCAAGCAGTACAACGGAATAAGGCTTGTGTCTGACAGCCTCAGTGAGCTGGCCTCCCTCCTCGTAGCCTATATATCCCGGGGGGGCTCCGATAAGCCTCGATACTGAATGTCTCTCCTGGTATTCCGACATGTCTATCCTTGTCATCAGGTTTTCGTCGTTGAAGAGAAACTCTGCAAGCGCTCTTGCCAGCTCGGTTTTTCCAACGCCTGTCGTACCGATAAATATGAATGAGCCTACTGGTCTTTTCTGATCCTGCAGCCCTGCACGAGAACGTCTTACTGCATCAGCGACAGCTCTTATTGCCGTCTCCTGCCCTACTACTCTCCTGTGCAGATGTTCCTCGAGGCGGAGCAGTTTCTCCTTTTCGCTTTCAAGCATCCTTGAAACCGGTATGCCGGTCCACTTTGATACTATTTCAGCAATGTCTTCCGACCTCACCTCTTCGCGAATCAGTGAACCCCTGGTTCTCCTCTTTTCAATTGTATCCTTCAGATCAGCGATCTCTTTTTTGAGCCCGGTAATCTTGCCGTACCTGATCTCGGCCACTTTCCCGTAGTCCCCTGCCCTTTCAGCCTGATCCGCTTCATAACGCAGAGCCTCTACAGCCTCCTTCCTGGATTGAACCCTGTTTATCATTTCCTTCTCGGTATTCCAGGCAGCCTTCAGTTCGGTTCTTTTCGCCTGCATATCAGCCAGTTCACGCGACAGCTCCTCGACCTTGTGCGTATCTCCGTCACGCCTTACAGCCTCTTTTTCGATCTCCAGCCTGGTAATTGACCGTTCAACCTCATCTATCTCCTCAGGGACAGAATTCATTTCAAGCCTGAGCCTGGAAGCTGCTTCGTCAATAAGGTCAATGGCCTTGTCGGGCAGGTACCTGTCGGTTATGTAGCGCGTCGAGAGGTCAGTAGCGGCGATTATAGCTTCATCCCTTATGATGACTTTATGGTGTGCTTCGTATTTCTCGCGTATGCCGCGCAGGATCGATATTGTGTCTTCCCTGCCGGGCTCATCCACAATGACCACCTGGAATCTTCTTTCAAGAGCCTTGTCTTTTTCGAAATACTTCTGGTATTCATTGAGCGTTGTTGCGCCTATGGCCCTCAATTCTCCCCTGGCGAGGGCAGGCTTGAGAATATTGGCAGCATCCATTGCACCATCCGATTTACCTGCGCCGACGAGCGTATGTATCTCATCGATGAACAGAACAATATCACCGTTCGATCCAATGACCTCATTTACAACAGATTTAAGCCTCTCCTCAAATTCACCCTTATATTTGGCGCCTGCAATCAGGGCACCCATGTCGAGTGAATAGATTACTTTCGATTTAAGGTCCTCGGGAACATCGCCCCTGACGATCCTGTGTGCTATCCCTTCAGCGATAGCGGTTTTCCCCACTCCCGGCTCGCCGATAAGAAGAGGATTGTTTTTTGTCCTCCGCTCAAGTATCTGAAGGATTCGCCTGATCTCATCATCGCGGCCTATAACGGGATCGAGCTTCCCTGCCCTTGCCCTTTCGTTAAGGTTAATGGCATAGCGGTTAAGTGAATTAAAAGTATCGTCTGATGTCTGGCTCTCTACCGAAGCGCCCTTACGGAGGTTATCTATGGCTGATTTAAGGTTTTTTACAGTTGCACCGTGATCCTTGAGGATCCTTGATGCCTTGTCATCTGTCTCAAGTATCCCGGCAAAAAGATGTTCAGCTGTGACGAATTTATCCTTCATGCCAGATGCATGTGCTTCCGCCTTCCTCACAGCTTCTGAAAGGCCTGATGACAGATAGGCCTCAGCTCCTGAAACTTTTGGATATGAATCAATAATCCGGTCAAGCTCTTTGCTTACATGCGGGATGTCGATACCCATTTTCCCGAACAGGTAATCAGTTATGCTTTCTGCCTCGCTCATTATTCCTTTAAGAAGATGAGCGCACTCAATTGCCTGCTGCCCCCTGGAGGCAGCGATATTGAAAGCCTTCTGAACTGATTCCTGCGCCTTTAAGGTGAAATTATTAAAATTCATTTTACAGCATATTTTGCAAATGCTGATCAAAAAATCTGCCACGCCATAAACAAGGGACGTAATGTCATAGAAGGATCATAAAAATGTCATAATGACCTATCTTATATCATAATAGACACTGAAAAAATAATCTGCTCTATTTATTTGGCAAAAAGAGTGAGGTTTCATAACTTCAAATCCTGATAAAACTGACCCCACATGAGTGAAAAGATTCTTGAAACCCTGATGCAGCTGTTTGCGCTCATTGCCAAGCCTCAGGCTGATGATACTGAAAGAAAAGGAGTGGTAGAGGCTTTCCTGAAACGTCTGCTGAACCAGGAGCTTGTAAAGGTATACCTTGCCAAGTATGATGAAGCTTATGAAGAAGCCAGGAAGAAGCTTGAAAAGAGCAGCGCCGAACGCCGCGAAGGTGCAATTGCGATCAGGATAAGAAAGCTTTGCAAGGACATCAATGAACAGGGGCAGCTTGACCAGGAACAGAGAATAGTTGTTGTTATCCAGGCTCTTGAATTCTGTAAATCAGGCAGTAACGAAGTAAGCCCGCTTGAACGCGGATTCATCAGCACCCTTGCCGAAGGGCTAAATATCACAGAGGATGAATATTCATTCATTGAAAGTTTCGTGCTCAACTCGTTTGACAACATACCCGACAACCAGAATATACTCCTTGTTGACGGAAACGAAGCGTGCAAGCTCACTGAGACCAAGCACGTTTACAAGGAGCTTCTGAAAGGCCAGATCTGGTTTCTCTTCGTTCCTTCTGTCAGGATGTATTTTGCAAGATTCAAGGGATCAGGCGAATTGTCGATGAACGGGCAGCTGCTGCAGGAGGAAAAAGTATATCCGTTCAGCCAGGGTTCCTCCATAAAAGGATATAAGATCAAGCCTGTTTATTACTGGGATGTGACAATGCAGTTCCTGAAAGAGGAATTCAAGGCATCGAGGGTAGTTTATGAGGTAAATAACATTGAATACAGGTTCAAGAGCGGCAAGGTTGGAATTCACCATATGAGCTTCAGGGAGGAATCGGGAAGGATGGTAGGGATCATGGGAGCCAGCGGCGCAGGCAAATCAACACTCCTCAGTGTACTTAACGGAACAAACCCTCCTTTCGATGGCGAAGTGCTTGTGAACGGGGTCAGCATACACAAGGAGAGTGAGGAGGTCAAAGGGCTGATCGGATACGTATCACAGGACGACCTGCTTATAGAAGAGCTCACGGTTTTTGAGAACCTCTACTACAATGCCAAGCTATGTTTCGACAATCTCACTGATGAAGAGATTATTGCAAAGGTTGATACAACTCTGAAGAACCTGGGTCTTTTTGAGATCCGCGACATGAAGGTTGGAAGCCCGCTGAACAAGAAGATAAGCGGCGGACAGAGAAAAAGGCTGAATATTTCGCTTGAGCTTATAAGGGAACCTGCGATCATGTTTCTTGATGAACCGACCTCGGGCCTCTCATCGCGCGACTCAGAAAACATCCTCGACCTTCTGAAGGACCTGGCAAGGAAGGGTAAGCTGCTCTTCATAGTAATCCATCAGCCCTCCTCGGATATTTTCAAGATGTTCGATAAGCTGATCATACTTGATACCGGAGGATACCTTATATATAATGGCAACCCCATTGAGTCGATCGAGTATTTCAAGAAAAAAATTGAACAGGCCAATTACAATGAGAGTGAATGCTATGTATGCGGCAACGTGAATCCCGAGCAGATCTTCAATATCGTGGAGACAAGAGTCTTCACCGAAAACGGACAGCCCACCGATACAAGAAGGATATCGCCGGCTGACTGGAGCAATCTCTACAAGGCCGAAGCCAGGGAGGATGTAATTGAAAGAGGAACGGTAATTCCGGAAATAAATTTCAAGACGCCTAATAAGATAAAACAGTTCATTGTCTTTGTAAAGCGCGATGTGTTGTCGAAAGTTGCAGACTCCCAGTACATGCTTCTTACTCTTCTTGAAGCACCAGTGCTGGCATTCCTGCTTGCGTTCCTGATAAGATATTTTGAAAAAAGCGCTCAAAACCCGAAGTATACGCTGTTCTCCAATGAGAACCTTCCGGTATACATATTCATGTCAGTTATAGTCGCTATCTTCATGGGGCTTACAGTCAGCGCTGAAGAGATAATCAAGGACAGAAAGATACTGAAGAGGGAAGCCTTTCTGAACCTCAGCTGGAACAGTTACCTGCTTTCAAAAGTGTTTGTCCAGCTCACCATATCTGCCATCCAGGCACTTACTTTCGTTCTGATAGGCAATGCCATCACTGGCATAAAGGGGATGTGGTTTGAATACTGGATCGTATTGTTTTCCTGCTGGGCCGGCGCCAACATAATGGGTCTTGTGATATCTGACAGCTTCAAGGCTGTGGCCACTATATATATGTGGATCCCGTTCCTGGTGATACCTCAGATAATTCTCAGCGGGGTGATGGTGAAGTTTGAAAAACTAAACCCTATCGTGACCACACCTGTTTCCATTCCCTTTTATGGTGAATTCATTACTGCACGATGGGGTTATGAAGCTCTTGCGGTGAAACAATTCAAGGACAACAGGTATGAGAAGCAGTTTTATGCTTATGACAAAAGCATCAGCAAGGCAAAATTCAAGAGGGATTGGTGGTATGATGCAATGAACAGGAACCTTGATTATATCTCAAACGGATTGTCAGGCAACATAAGCGATGAGTTTACCGGCAAACTCCGTATTGTATACAATGAGTTTAAAAAAGAGAAGGAACTGCTGCCGGATATCAGATTTGATTACCTCGAATCACTGACTCCTGAAAAAATAACAGCCGATGTCGTCATTGCAGCACAGGCAGATCTTGAACTGATCAAGAAAGCTTATATAGCACATTATAATAATATTAATACCAGGAGGGAGAACCTGCTGAATAAACTTCAATCGGAGAACAAGGAGGAATTCTTCAAATTAAGGAATGCGTATACCAACGAGAAGCTTGAGGAATTTGTAATCAACAGGAATGAGACACAATCAACCATTGAATACAAGGGGGAGATATTCCAGAACAGAGAGCCGATATACATGGATCCGAATTTCAATTTCATAAAAGCTCATTTCTACGCCCCTGTGAAGAAGATATTCGGGTTGAGCGTCGACACTTTTGTCATGAATATACTTGTTTTATGGGTAATAACAATAGGACTTTACATGATCCTCTCATTCAGGCTGCTGAAAAAACTGCTTGACTCAGGCGAGGTCATCATGGGTAAAAAATTAAAGGGATCAGAATAGCCAAAAAGAAAGAGGGGCCTTGCAGCCCCTCCTTTGTTTTTTGGAAAACCGATCTGTTTATTGCATATTCGCCATAGTTCTTTATTCAACTATTTCTATCATCTTGAACGGGACCCTGATGATAGATTCATAATCTTCACCGGCTTCGAGCATGTCTTCGTCATCCTCTTCGTAATACCAGTTTACCTCGACCTCATTCTTTGCTTTATGAATCGCTTCAAGCTTCTTGAATACATCGAGGATGCATTTTGAAGAACTGGTATTGAAATACTCCAGCCTTATGTTGACCACAGTTTTTGTGAGCGGTGTCTCCTTGTAGCTGTCGAGCCAGTCTACAAGAGGCTTGTAGAACTCAACAGAGTTCTCGGGGATTGATCGTCCCTTGATTTCAAATACGCCTTCAGTTGCATCAAATTTTACAGTTGGGGTTTTCGGTGTTCCTTCAATAATGATCGGTTCCATTTTATTAAGTTTTTTAGTTTGTTTTAAGTTAATTCCTGTTTTGCTTCCACTCCTTCATCAACAAGTATATTAAGATAAAAGAATGAGTATTTATCGTTATATTCCTTAAATGAATATTCAAGCTTGTTTCCCGTTTTTCTCGCAATATCAACAAGGCCGAGTCCTCCTCCGCCCTTTGCAGATATTCTCTGATGATTCAGAATGAACTTATAGAGCTCCTTTATCTCCTCGTGCGAAGATCTGTTGATCCTTTTTATTTTCTCTTCAAGTTTTTCCACATTTTCGGAATGTACAAAATTACCGGTGATGATTTTATAACCGGTGTCGACTTTCTGTACAACAAGCAGACCATACTTTTCGGAGGTCTGATCCTCGAAATCATCGGGCACCTTATCGACATGATGATACAGATTCTGCAGACTTTCAACCAGGACATTATAGACCTTCTTCCTTAGTTTTGCCTGCTCATTGACCTCTGCCATCTTGTCCTCTACCGTATCAAGAACATGGTTAATGACATCTGAATCAACATTTCCCTTGTAGAAAAGGATTACATTGTTCCTGGCCTGGTCGTTTACGTAATTTTCAATATCAAAGCTCATATAAGCTTCTCTTTTTGAATAAGGTCTCTTTCCCGATAGCAAATATAATAAAAAAATGAAGTTACCAAATTATAACTTGTTCACTTCATTCCTGTAAAATTAGCGGTATTTTTTGATAAACAGATGCAAATAAAGTGACAAACAGCATGTTTATGGTGATTTCGATCATTTACTGTGCTTCTTTGTGCCGGGATAAAGCTCAAACTCAGCCAGGATGCACTCAAGGGAACCATTGAACAGTATCTGCTTCGACCTGGGCTTAAGCCCGATATTCGCCAGCAGCTCCTTGCCCGGAGTGATGATCCATGCTTTATGACCCGTGAAAGAGTGCTTGAGGGTTGTCCCGATCATGCTGTACATCTCATTGAGACCATCCGGCCTGAGCCGCTCCCCGTAAGGAGGATTTATGAACAGGAATCCGGGGCCTTCAACCGGCCTGAGATCCCTGAAATCTGCCACTTCAATAGTTACAGAACCTGTAAGTCCGGCATTCCGGATATTATTAAGCGCTTGCCTTACAGCCTGCTCCGAAATATCGCTCCCGCTTATCCGTACCGGCGATTTCCTTATCATGCTGTCATTCTGTTCCCTGACTTTTAAGAATAGTGTATCATCGAAATCTTTCCATTTCATGAACCCGAACTCCTTTCTGAACTTTCCCGGCGGCACACGGCATGCTATAAGCCCGGCTTCAGCAGGGATGGTTCCCGATCCGCACATCGGATCAATAAGAGGAACTGACGCATCCCACCCCGACATCAGCAGGATACCGGCCGCAAGGACCTCATTGAGAGGCGCCAGTGGCTGTCCTGTTCTGTATCCCCTTTTAAACAGGGGCATTCCTGAAGAATCTATTGAAATATCTGCATGGTCGCCGCTGATGTGAAGGTTGAGTATTATGTCGGGATCAGAGGTATCAACCGATGGTCTTTTCCCGGTTTTATTCCTGAAGTAATCGGCTATTGCATCCTTGGCAATAAGGGCAGGATATCCGGTATGGGTAAACAGGCTGGAATTAACAACCGGGACAACGGAAAATGTGCTTTCGACGTCCATGAGTGACGACCAGTCGATCTCTGATGTCTTCCTGTAGAGGTCATCTTTGGACGCTATCCTGAAGTTTTCTACTGAACGAAGTATTGACAGTGAAGTTCTTGAACAGTAATTCACCCGGTACATCAGTTCCTTAGATCCGCTGAACAGCACCCCCCTGTTAACCTTCCTGACCTCAGAGGCACCAAGTATAGTGAGCTCAGCGGCAAGCACATCCTCAAGGCCATATAGTGTTTTTGCAATAAACTTCATTGTTAATAAATTAACAGATAATAATTGCCAAAATTAACATTAAACTTAATAAAATTGATATTTCACGTATCACACATCCCTGCAACAAAATGGGATCAAAGAACGTTTAATATTACCGGAATAAATTAACTTGGCGGAAAATTAATTTTAAATACAATGAAAAAAATATACTCAATTCCATTTATGACAGCCATCATCCTTGGATTCCTTACAACATCCTGCGAGAAAGAATTGCCTCTTGATGAGGCAATTATTGGAAGATGGGAGGTCATTTCGTATAAATATATCATATACGAGAACAATGTAAAGAAATCAGAAGTCACCAATTTTCTTGATGCCGATGAAATGGAGATCCAGTTTGCCGAGGGGGGTGCCGGCCTGATGTACGAGGCCGGGCAGCTGACAGGAAATTTCAGCTACACGCTTACAGGCAGCACAGTTACAGCAGAGTTTGGAAATGGTACTTTCACATGGCAGATAACCATTGAAGATGATACGCTTGTATGGACCTATACGGAAAGCGAGACCGAGAACAGCATTACATACAAATACGAGTTCTTCTATACGGCTGTAAGGGTAAGCTAAAATTGCCGGACAGATATGATCCGGCTCTTTACTACTTATATCCCAGTATACTGTTATAAGTATCCCTGTTTGATATTATCTCAAGTGCTCTCCGGATGACATTATCTTCCTCGTTGATAATGCGGTAGTATTCGTTTGTCTGCCAGATATTATTCGCCACCAGGGCTTTAAGGACCATCAGCATCTCACTTTCCGATATACTGAACTGGTCTTCATTGTATTTAACTCCTTCCTTTTCACCTTTATCTATAAAACTCTGAACCTCCTCCGGAGTAAACTGAAACCTTGCCTTAAAATCCTCAAATGATCTGAATTCGTCATTGATTCTTGCCCGGTTCTTGTCGGCATATTCAAGTACAAACAGATTCATAATACCCTTGCGGACAAGGTTCCTGTAATAATCAGAATAATGGGCTGTATCTGCTGCGACAAAGATATCGGGCATAATTCCTCCGCCTCCATAGACTGTGCGCTTATTAATAAGGGTCTTGTACTTCAGCGAATCAGGGAAATGGACACTGTCGGCAGAAACCATCTCACCGGTTGAAAAGCGTTTATAAAAGTTTTCAACGTATTTGTCATAACCCTCATTATAAGGGCTCTGGATGGATCTCCCTGTAGGTGTGTAATAACGCGCAATCGTCAGCCTTATCATCGAACCGTCGGTAAGCCAGTACTGGTTTTGAACAAGCCCTTTGCCAAAGGTCCTCCTTCCTAATATAACTCCCCTGTCCCAGTCCTGCAGTGCGCCTGCAAATATCTCGCTGGATGATGCTGAACCCTCGTCAACAAGGACCACGACCCTGGATGTTGAAAGAGTGCCGGTGCCTGTTGATTTATAATCCTGGCGCGGGGTTTTCCTTCCGATGAGGTAAACCAGAAGGTTGGAGTTTGAAAAGAAGTTATTTGCCAGTTCGGTAGCCGCGATCATATAGCCCCCTCCATTATTCCTGAGGTCTATGATGATGTTCTTCATATTGTTCTTCTTAAGGCCGGCGAGGGCTTCCTCAAATTCCTTTTCTGTAGTCGCAGCAAACTTATTAAGCTTTATATATCCGGTTTCCCTGTCGAGCATATATGCAGCATCAAGGCTGTTTATGGGAATTTTATCGCGGATTATGGTGAAATCGAGAATCTCCCTCTCCCCTTTTCTGAAGATATTAAGATTTACCGAGGAGCCTTTGGGTCCCATCAGCCTGCTCCTCACTCCTGTGGTGGAGATTCCGATCCCTGTCACCTTTTCACCGTTTATCGCAATTATCCTGTCGCCTGCCCGTAATCCGACCTTTTCCGATGGACCGCTTGAAATCGGCTCAATAACTATTATGGTGTCGTAAAGAAGGTTGAACTGAATTCCAATTCCCTCAAAGTTGCCCTGAAGAGGCTCATTCATATCCCTGACATCCTTTGCAGATATATATGTGGAATGAGGATCAAGATTCCTGAGCATATCTATGATAACAGTCTCAGTGAGCTTGTCAAGATTGGTTGTGTCAACATAATAAGCATCGATCAGGCTCAGTGTCCTTCCGATCTTGAATGTTCCTTCATTGAGCACCTGTGACAATGCTGTGTCTGAAAGCATTATCGCTGCTGTTATGGTTATTATGAGAATATTTCTGATTTTCATTTGCAGTGTTTATATTTCCCTTACAATTTGTATGCCTATTTGTTGCTTGTTGCTTGTTGCTTGTTGCTTGTTGCTTGTTGCTTGTTGCTTGTTGCTGGTTCTTTGTCGTGCGTCGTGCGTCGTGTGTCGTGCGTCGTGTGTCGTGCGTCGTGTGTCGTGCGTCGTGTGT
>Ga0105099_10000306_pt1 | contig 33678 bp, 30 predicted proteins | sample PPLLak3cmMay2015_2_FD_79138 | JGI IMG/M metagenome (GOLD analysis project Ga0105099, IMG submission 79138) | Freshwater sediment microbial communities from Prairie Pothole Lake near Jamestown, North Dakota, USA - PPLs Lake P8 Core (1) Depth... | ecosystem: Environmental > Aquatic > Freshwater >... | reverse complement strand
TCATTGAGCGCACCAGCACATCTCTTGCACCATGGACCCTCGTGTCGGCCAACGACAAAAATTATGCTCGCGTCACGATCCTTCAAACCCTGGCCAAGGCCATTGAGAAAGCTTTATAGGCTGCAAGTAAAGATCTTTATTTTTTTCTTTTTTTTGAATTCCAAAGACTTACACAGATTGTCCTTATGCCGGGCCGCTCTCGCGCGGTTCTGGCACACATTCCTATCCTTGGCGGTCAATACGCGAATCTCATTGATGTTGGCATTGATATAGTCCTTATTCCACTTGCAGAACAATTTCTTTTTGTGTTGTCCATGGTGCGGATCTCCTTTTAAATGAGCGATCTTGGGAGCCGATGAAAGCACCGTTGAAACCGGCATGCTGCAGACACAAACCCAGCTTGATATTAAACCAAAACAGCGAGCGTATTCCCCACTGCTTGTGAAAGAGCTGTTTTTTAAAAACCAGTATTTCGTACAGAAAAGCAACTCAGAAATATCTTGGAGATAAAATCCGATTTAAATTAGATGCTGCATCCGGATTTGAACCGGATAATAACGGTTTTGCAAATATACCTGGAAGGATTTTTGATTTTTAACCTTTCTTGTTAGTCTATCATTAGTTGATTGTTCTTAAGATCTCCATTCGTTGAAACGAAAGGCTGGAATAGCAACAAGCCCACAGATCGGGCTTTCAGATTGATAGCCTTCCTTTTTATCGGATGACGTTGCTCTGTGCGCCGCCGCTAAGCTTTATTACCCTCGCCACGAGCGCGCCGAGGATGAAGTACGCGATGCCCAACCCGACGATCAGGAATTTCGGGATTGCGCACCATTTTGAGAGCGCAGCAAACACTGCCTGCGGTGAGCCAAGCAGCAGATTGATCAGCGCATAGTTTTCGATGCAATCGAGCAGCGCGGCTAGCCACAACGCCCACGCGAGAACGACACCGACGTAAGCAATAAGGATGCTGCGTTGCTCGAGACTGCGCGCTACCATCACGCAGCCCAAGCCTATGCAACTCGCATACGCGACGATGAATAGAAAATCAAGTCCGAGGTTCATGCCCGCGTAAACGCGTCCCGTCTGCCCCCACGAGTCGATGATTTTCTGCGCGAGAGGCAGCGTTCCTGCAAGTTCAAAAGAAACAATGCCGGAGGGCGCGGCGTCAGTCTTGAGCTTTACACCGAGGACTTGGAGTGCAACCATCACAATAATAGTAAGCACAAATAATACAACGAACGCACGCGTTTGTTCAGCGATGGGCAGCCAATTGAAGGGAGTGCGAAATTTCATAGTGGTGGCTCCTTTTGGAGTTGAGTAGAATGGTTTCTCCCGATGTAACAGGTTGAGTTTTTTTCTCTGTTTATCTCCTAGTTTTATGGCCGTGCTTCATTATTTTAAACATTACCGTTCGTACTTTCGCATGGTTCTCGAAATCAGTCAATCATTGAGCATCCTTGATAGCAGGAAGGAAGATCGTCAGTATCAAATATGCAACCTTACTATACGTAACAAAATCTGATTTTTTCATTGATGTTGATATGTTACATTGTGTTTACGATATCCATAAATTCCTGCTTCCGTCAAGGTGATTTTAGATAGCACCATTACCAGCTCAGCTAAAAGTATCCATAGCTACCACCGCAGCTTTTTCGCGGAGCGTCACAGGACACCCGTTCGGTTACGGAAAAACCTTCATCGACTTGATGACGACCGATGTTTCCGGGACATCCCGAAACCCCTTCTGCGTGCCGGTCTTGATGGCAACGATCTTGTCCACTACGTTCATCCCCTCACTAACTTTGCCGAAAACCGCATACCCATACCCCTGCGGCGTCTTGTCACGATGGTTTAGAAAACTATTGTCGACCACATTGATGAAGAACTGGGCCGTGGCTGAATCGACAACCATGGTGCGGGCCATGGCAAGCGTCCCCACCAGGTTCTTCAGACCATTGTCCGCTTCATTCTTAATCGGCGGGTTGGTCCGTTTCTGATTCAGGTCGGCCGTGAACCCTCCGCCCTGAATCATAAAGTTGTGAATTACCCGGTGGAAGACAGTGCCGTCATAGAAGCCGCTGTTGACGTAGTCAAGAAAGTTCTTTACCGATATCGGCGCCTCCTTGGCGAAGAGTTCCAGTTTCACATTGCCCAGGCTGGTTTCCATGAGTACGACAGGGTTCCTATCGGCCGGTTCGGCGATGACCGCGACCCCGGCGCAGAGAATCGGGAGACCGCAGGACAGGATAACCAGAATCTTTTTCAGCATTGTTTTTCTCCTTTCAAATTGAAATGAAGTAGGCCTACAAAAACCACCGGACACTTGATTTCAGTGTCAGGAAAATAATCAGTATCAAACATGTTATCTACTTATCAATAACTTTGGATTCATTATTGCGGTGAGGAGTATCATTTGAGTTCCCTGTATCGAGAACGGGGAAGAGCTGTTTTTAAAAACCAATATTTTGTACAGGAAAGCAACGCAGAAATATCCTGGATAATAAATCTGATTTAAATTGGAGGCGGCATCCGGATTTGAACCGGAGAATAACGGTTTTGCAGACCGCTGCCTTACCACTTGGCTATGCCGCCAAAAAGAATGGAGCGGGAAACGGGATTTGAACCCGCGACTTCAACCTTGGCAAGGTTGCACTCTACCACTGAGTTATTCCCGCTCACCATTAGAAACCTTGGAAACCCTTGCATAATAACCCATTTTACCTGTTCAGGATATTTCAGAGAGGTCTCCGTCAAGGTTTTTCCAATTATAAGTTTCCCAACATTTTGTCAATACAAATTTATTCCTTAAAAAGCCTCTTGAAATGAGTGAAATAGTCAATCCCGGACCATATGGTCAAAACAAGCGCTCCCCATAAAAAAAACATTCCTATAGCGTGAAAATTTATCCCGAGATAAGGATAATGCATCAGGAGAGGAATTATCGCCGCTATCTGGAAACCGGTTTTATATTTCCCCAGATTTGTTGCAGCTACATCCTGGCCATGTTCTGCCATTATGCTCCGAAGTCCTGTCACGGCAATTTCGCGACCGATAATAATGCAGACCACCCAGGCGGGTATCCAGCCGAGTGAAGTCATCATTATGAAAGAACACGACACGAGGAGCTTATCGGCAAGCGGGTCCATGAATTTTCCGATATTTGACACAAGCCCCCATCGCCTTGCCAGATAGCCGTCAAGATAATCGGTTATGGCAGCGGCGCTGAAAAGAACAGCAGCAAGAAAAGTGCAGTACCTGTTCGGAAAGAGCATAATTACAATAATACCGGGAATTACCGCCATTCTGTACATTGTAATGCTGTTCGGGTGTTTCAGTATATCCTGAATTCTGCTGCTGCTTTTCATGTTATTCCATAAGCCGTTGTTTAAAAATACCTGTAATATTGAAATACCGTGACCGGCATAAGGAGCCGTAAGAAAATGATCAGAGATATAATGGTTATTTTATTATGGCTTCTAATCACTTTTTTGCTTTTTTTGCCTTGTTCCAGTCATCCATGAAGGCTTTGATACCTTTATCCGTAAGGGGATGAGAAGCCAGCTTTCCTAAAACATTAAAAGGGATTGTCGCGATATCGGCCCCAAGCAAAGCCGAATCAAGCACGTGGAGAGGATTGCGAACACTCGCCACGATTATTTCAGTATCGTAGGCATAATTATCATATATATCAACTATCTGTTCAACCAGAAGAAGACCGTCATGTGAGATGTCATCAAGACGCCCAACAAAAGGGCTGACATAAGTTGCGCCAGCCTTTGCAGCCATCAGGGCCTGAAGAGGTGAAAAGACAAGGGTAACATTCGTTTTGATTCCTTCTCCTGTAAGCTTGCTTACAGCCTTCAAACCTTCAACCGTCATGGGGATCTTTACAACTATATTCCTGTGGATCGACGCAAGATGACGGGCTTCTTTCAACATCCCTTTAAGATCAAGGCTTATAACCTCAGCGCTGATTGGGCCGTCGACGATTTCGCATATCTCTTTGATTATCTCCTCGAAATCACGTCCTTCTTTTGCGATAAGAGACGGATTGGTAGTAACCCCGTCCACCATCCCCATGCTGTTTGCTTCCTTTATTTCATCAATGTTGGCCGTATCAATAAAAAATTTCATACCAGATCCTCCTCCTTATGCGGCATACTTCATGTTATTTTTTTGAAATTGAATCAACGAACCTGTCTCTGCATTCAGTGCTGCAAAAATACAAATCCCTGCCGTCAGAATTAAGATATATTCCGTCTTTCTTCGGAAAATATACACCGCAGACAGGATCTTTTATCATTACGTCATCCAACTGACCTGTGCTGCCGTACTCCTTTTTCCCGGAATATGCCGAAGGAGTCATCCATGTTTTGATAACCTTATATACAAGATATATCAGGATTAAGTATATTATAAGTTTCATGCGCACACAACCGTCTTCTGCTCATCATCATCCAGGCTGTCGAGCAGGCATTTCAAATTCTTTTTTAATACCGGATGAACGACCGCAGGGTCTATATCGCACAAAGGCTCAAGTACAAATCGTCTTTTATGCATCCGGGGATGCGGTATCGTAAGACCGGGTGAATTAACTATCGCACTGTCATACAGTATTATGTCAAGGTCGAGGATTCGCGGACCGAAACGAACCGTATCAAATCTTCTGCCGGCCTTTGTCTGGATCGAAAACATCTCCTTTAACAGATCTGAAGGATCGAGCTCCGTTTCAATTTTTACTGCGGCATTCACGAACCAGTCCTGATCCTTGTAGTCAACAGGAGAGGTTTTATAAAAGCGCGACCATGCTTTAATGACCGCAGCACCAGACCCGGCAAGATCTGATATGCCTTTTTTGCAGTTTAAGAGCTTATCTCCGATGTTGGAGCCAGCGGAAATATAAGCAGTGTGTTTTTCCATAACAATTAGAACCCGGTTGCGCGCATCCTCTCTATAACCTCTTTCATCCTCTCTTTTCCTACAGTTAGAGCCATCCTGATATAACCCTCTCCGGCAGCGCCGAAACCGTTTCCCGGAGTCACTACTATGCCTGCTTTTGACAAAAGATGGCTTGTAAACTGAGTGGATGTATATCCTTTGGGCACCTCAACCCACACATAAAAAGTGGCACGCGGCTTCTGCACCGAAAATCCAAGAGCCATAAGACCGTACACCAGAATATTCCGACGTTCCTCATATTCCCTGTTTATGTCATCAACACAGGCTTGGTCGCCGTCAAGAGCCGCGATCCCTGCAACCTGCACCGCCTGAAACGCTCCTGAATCAATGTTGCTTTTTATCTGACCAAGTCCGTTTATGACCTCCTGCCGTCCCACCGCAAAGCCCAGGCGCCATCCTGTCATGTTGTAAGTTTTTGAAAGTGAATGAAACTCGATGCCTACCTCCCCGGCGCCTTCGGTTTCAAGGAAGCTTACCGGCTTGTATCCGTCAAAGGCCATTTCAGTGTAAGCTGCGTCGTGGCAGACAATAATATTGTTTGATTCAGCAAAACGCACTACCTCTTTAAAAAACTCACCTGTGGCAACCGCCGACGTGGGATTATTGGGGTAGTTTATAAACATCAGTTTTGCTTTTTTTGCAATATCGGCCGGGATGGCTCCGAGATCAGGCAGAAAATCGTTCTCCTTCTTCAGATCCATAAAATATGAAACCCCTCCCGCGAACTGAACGCCGACATTGTAAACAGGATAGCCAGGGCTTGTCATAAGGGCGAGATCTCCCGGATTTATGAAAGCAAGCGGTATGTGGGCTATACCCTCCTTCGATCCTATAAGAGTTACGACCTCGTTTGCCGAATCAAGCTTCACATTGAATCTTTTCTTGTACCACCGTGCAACAGCCCTGTTGAAATCATCCATTCCCGTATATGAGGGGTACTTATGGTTTTCCGGATCCGTAGCAGCTTTCTGCAAAGCTTCAATAATGTGAGGAGGCGTCGGCATATCGGGATCTCCGACGCCAAGGCTTATTATATCAACACCGCGCTTTCTGACCTCTTCCTTCTGCCTGTCTATCTCCTTAAAAAGATAAGGAGGGAGATTTTTCAGTCTTTCCGATTTTTCAATTGTAATCATATTATCAGCACCATCCCATATATATAAGGTTGTTTAGACTGAAGACCGAAGGTGTTTAGCCTTCAGCCTGTCTTTCTAATACTTCCATGAGTCCTCCCAGAGTTCTCCCTTGTATATGACTCTTGCATCCCCCTCAAGATAAATATCGTAAAACCTTCCATTATCACGGCTGAAATGGATTGTGAGAATCACACCGCTTCTTGTTATTACGTTTACCGGAGATACAGCTTTGTTCTTAAACGCCGTAACAAGCGCTGATGCAATTGCCCCGGTCCCGCATGCGAGCGTCTCATCCTCAACTCCCCTCTCATATGTCCGGATCGATATTGTCCCGTTTTCTATTCCGGTTATAAAATTCACATTTGTCCCGGCAGGAGCAAAATGCTTATGGAACCGGATCTCCCTTCCCGTGCCTATAACATCAACCCCGTCGATCCCGTCCGTAACTATAACCGCGTGCGGAACACCTGTATTTACACATGAAACTTTCAAAGGGCCGCTATTCAGCTGTATCAGGCAATTATTTTTAAAGCCGGAGGGCTCCGGCATCTTTACCATGCTCCTGTCACCCGTAACCTCGGCATTGACAATACCGGCATCGGTTACAAACGACATGCCGGAGCCTGCAATACCGTTTATATATGCAAACCTTGCAGCGCACCTTGCTCCGTTTCCGCACATTTCGGCTCTGCCTCCGTCTGAATTAAAAAAACGCCACTTGAAATCAGCCGAATCATGCTTTTCTATCAGTATCAAACCGTCCGCCCCGGCCGACATCCTGCGCATACAGACTTTTTTAACAAAGGAGGTAAGTCCGCTTTCATCAACAAGATTGTTCCTGTTGTCTATTATGATGAAGTCATTGCCGCTTCCACTCATCTTTAAAAAAGGTATGTTTTTCATATTATCTTTTCAGCCTGTCTGATGTATCCGGTTTTTATAAAAAAGAGGGAATATTTTCGTCCCTTGTAAGATCCTCATATTTCTGGCGTTTTCTTACAACGTAAAATTTATCGTCCCTTACCATGACTTCAGGAATCCTGAGCCTCGAGCAGTAGTTGGATGACATCACGAATCCATATGCTCCGGCGCTCATGACTGCAAGGAGATCACCCTGGTGGACCCTTTGTACATATCGATCAAGGGCCAGGAAATCACCGCTCTCGCATATCGGGCCAACAATGTCTGCCACGATCTCGCCTTCTCCTGAAACAACAACCGGTTTTATGGCATGAAAAGCCTTATATAGAGTCGGGCGTACAAGATCGTTCATCCCAGCATCAACAATTATAAATTCCTTGACATCTGTCGATTTCCTGTAAAGTACCTTTGTCACAAGAACGCCCGCATTTCCAACAATAACCCTTCCCGGTTCGAGAATAAGCTTCAGCTTCGTTCTGCCTAAATATTTCTTTATCGCTCCCGCATATTCGGCTGGCTGGGGAGGAGCTTCATCGTTATAGGTTATTCCGAGCCCGCCACCCATATCCAGATAATTTATATTAATGCCATAATCTTCAAGATTCTTAATCAGGAGCTTCAGGCTGTGCAGCGCCTCCACAAAAGGTTTTATCTCAGTAATCTGGGATCCTATATGGCAATCAATCCCGACTATTTTAACATTTTCAAGCCCCATAGCAGTCTTATATCCCTTAACTGCAAATTCGTTATTGATCCCGAATTTATTTTTTTTCATACCTGTTGAAATATAGGGATGTGTCCTGGGATCAACATCCGGGTTCACCCTTATTGATATGCGGGCTTTCTTTTTAATAATCCCAGCCCTTTTATTTATTAAATCAAGCTCTTCAAGGGATTCTATGTTAAACATCAATATGTCTGTTTCAAGCGCATAATCGATCTCATCAATTCTTTTCCCAACACCCGAATAGACGATTTTTTCAGGAGAAAATCCTGCTTTTAATCCGCGGTATAGCTCTCCACCCGAAACGATATCGAGCCCTCCTCCAAAATTTGAAAACAGCCTCAAAACCGCAAGGCTAGTATTGGCCTTCGCTGAAAAGCATATAAGGCTGTCTACACCTTTAAACGCATCGCTAAATGCCTTGAAATGCCTTTTCAAGGTGGCATGACTGTATATATAAAGCGGTGTGCCAACCTTTTCAGCAATCCTGCGGACAGGGATATCCTCACAATACAACTCTTTTTCCCGGTAGACAAAGTGATTCATACAACTCCTGATTAAAGTAAATTTAGAAAGGTATCAATAAGTGATGCTCTTGTAAAAAGTCATAATAATTTTATAAAACCACGAAGGAAACAAAGCCATCAATAAATAAATTCAACTATATTGGAATCCTTGCCTCCGGATGCCGTTTTTTCGCTGAAAGCTGTAACCTTGAAAAAATATTTGAAGCCTTTTTCAAGCTGCCCGGCATATGTCATCTTTCCGGACTTTCCAGTTGACCGGGCCGGAATTTCGGCAACAGCATCGTATTTGACAGGACAATTCTTGCATTCGCCTTCCCCAACCGGATTTTTTGCCATATGAACCACGAAACCGGTTATGGAAGTCGCCTTCTCTTCGCTGATTTCAGGAACAGACCACGTCAGGGTAACCCTGTCATCTTCATGAACTGATACTAGGTCATTTACAGCCGGAAGAGCAACCTGACGGGGCGTAACAGGAGGCCCTTTTTTCCCGCACCCGGAGAGGAACAGGGAGGCCCCCAAAACAGCTGCAATCGATATGACGGAAACAATTTTGGGTTTCATGCTCCTGCTTTCTTTTAACTCTTTACTTTTCACCTTTCATGCCCTTACCAGGTTTCCGGTCTCTGGTCTCTCGTTTCTGGTTTATGGTTACCGACTGCTTGAACCGTTTAAGCCGCTTGAATCATTGATCCATTCATCAGCCTTATGCCTCACGGTTTTTTTCTTTTCGATATACGATGTCCGATATCCGATGTCCGGCTTTCCCCTTTGTGCCTCTGTACCTTTACCCCTTGCTTTCCACTTTTCATTTCCTTATCAATATCTTTATTTGCTTTCCTGATTGCTGAAAGGACATTTTTTGTCGCTGTTCCACCGAAGGATTTTCTACGGTTTATCATGCTGACCGGAGTTAAAAGATTAAATACATCTTCCGAAAAAAGAGGTGAAAATGATTTCATCTCAGCAATTGAAAGCTCGTGAAGCTCTTTTTTTTCCCCCAGGGCAAAAGCAACCGCCTTTCCTGCGCAGGAGTGGGCATCCCTGAATGTCATGCCTTTTGTCACCAGATAATCGGCAAAATCGGTCGCGTTTAAAAAACCTCCGGAGGAAGCCCGGAGCATGGCATCTTTTTTTATTATTATTTCAGGCAGCATTTTTATGTAAATTTCAATGCAGGCTTTTAAGGTATCTGCCGCATCAAACATGGCTCTCTTATCCTCCTGCATATCCCTGTTGTATGCGAGAGGAAGTGATTTCATGATTGTCAGCATGGATATGAGATCCCCGAAGACACGGCCGGATTTTCCCCTCACTATCTCGGGGATATCGGGATTCTTCTTCTGCGGCATTATACTGCTGCCTGTGGCAAAAGCATCCGTAAGCTCGATGAAACCGAATTCATTTGATGACCATATCACAAGCTCCTCGGAAATCCTGCTGAAATGCACCATGCAGATGGAGGCTGAAGCGATGAATTCGATAATAAAATCTCTGGACGAAACCGAATCCATGCTGTTTGCCGATACCATCGGAAAGCCGAGAAGTTCAGCGGTAAAAGCCCTGTCAACAGGATAAGTTGTTCCTGCAAGCGCGGCGCTTCCCAGAGGCATTACATTGATTCTACCGAAACAATCGCGCATTCTTTCCGCATCTCTTGAAAACATCTCGTAATATGCCATGAGATGATGCGCAAAAAGGACGGGCTGGGCCTTTTGCAGGTGAGTGTATCCAGGCATTATCGTGCCTGTATGCTTTCCGGCAAGATCAACTATAACCTTCCTTAAAGCGGCGATTCCTTTGATAATGCAACGTACTTCATCCCTGAGATACATCCTTACGTCAAGGGCAACCTGGTCATTCCTGCTTCTTGCGGTATGGAGTTTAAGCGCAACTTTTCCGATATCCTCCGCAAGCCTTGCTTCGATATGCATATGAATATCTTCAAGACTGTCATTATATTTGAACCTGCCGCTTTCAATATCTTTCCTTATCTTCGTAAGGCCATTTATCATCAGCGAAGCTTCCTTTTTTGTAATGATGGAAGCTTTTAAAAGCATCCTGCAATGGGCAATGCTTCCCTCGATATCCTGCGAATAAAGCCTCTTATCGGTACCAATAGAGGAGGTAAACTCCTCTACGATTTTTTCCGTTTTCTGGGAAAATCTGCCCCCCCAAGGTTTGCCTGACATATTGGAATCCTCTTTCGTTACCGATATATTTATACCAAAGCCCTGTTCTTCAAACTCTGTATCCTGAGCCGGAGAGCATTAAGTCTGATAAAGCCTTCGGCATCCTTCTGGCTGTAAACTCTGTCTTTTTCAAACGTCGCAAAATCATGACTGTAGATGGATTCATCCGATTTACGACCGAGAATACTGCAGTTTCCCTTGTAAAGCTCAAGCCTGATCAGACCGGAAACATATTCCTGGGTATCGTCAACCATGCCCTGCAGAAGCTTCATCTCGGGTGAAAACCAGAATCCGTTGTAGACAAGCTCCGCATACCTTGGAATAAGCGAATCGCGGATATGCATAACCTCCCTGTCCATGGTTATCGATTCAACAGCCATGTGCGCCGCTCTCAGGATTGTTCCTCCGGGTGTCTCATAAACCCCCCGCGACTTCATGCCAACGAACCTGTTTTCAACTAGATCGGCTCTTCCTATTCCGTGTTTCCCTCCCAGCCTGTTAAGCTCCTTCAAAAGGGATGCCGGAGAAAGGCTTTTCCCGTTGATCGAGGCCGGATTCCCTCTGACAAATGTTATTTCAATTACTTCTGGCTCGTCGGGAGCGTTTTTGGGTGACACTGAAAGCGTAAACATATCATCAGGGGGCGAGTTCCATGGATCCTCAAGCACTCCGCCTTCGTAGCTTATATGAAGAAGATTCCTGTCGGAACTGTAAGGTTTTGCCTGGGTTGTAGGAACCGGAATGCCGTGTTTTTCAGCATATTCCATAAGCAGTGTTCTTGATCCGAGAGCCCATTCTCTCCACGGAGCAATGATCCTGATGTTGGGATCATGCGCAAGATAGGTAAGCTCAAATCTTACCTGGTCATTCCCTTTGCCCGTCGCACCGTGGCTGACAGCATCAGCTCCTTCAATCTTTGCAATCTCCATCTGCCTTTTTGCAATAAGCGGCCTTGCAAGGGATGTCCCGAGAAGGTACTGCCCTTCGTAAACGGCATTTGCGCGAAAGGCCGGAAAAACGTAATCCTTTACAAATGTTTCTCTCAGATCATCAATGTATACCTTCGCTGCACCCGTTTTTCTGGCTTTATCCTCGATGTAGTCAAGCTCTTCCTCCTGCCCGAGATCGGCCGAAAAGGTAATGACTTCGCACTTGTATGTTTCAAGAAGCCATTTCAGTATAACGGATGTATCAAGCCCGCCTGAATAGGCGAGCACTATTTTCTTTATTTTATCATTCACGTCTCGTCTCCCGTAATATATTCAGGTAAATAGACTGAAGGCAGTTAGCCTTCAGGAAACAATTATACATGCTGTCAGGCTTCAGCCTGCAACCTAAAACCCTCTTTTGTCACAAAGAATCGGAAAATAAATTATCAGATTCACCGGCTCTTCCGCCTATCAATGCTTCAAGTATCGCTTTTGTCATATGGAGCTTGTTTTCAGCCTGATCCCATACGACAGAGTTGGGTCCTTCAAGAACCTCCTCGCTGATCTCTTCCTCCCTGTGTGCTGGAAGGCAATGCATGACGATAACATCTTTTGAAGCATTTTTAACTATCCGGCTGTTCACCTGGTAAGCCTCGAAAACACTCTTCCTTATATTATGCTCGCGTTCCTGCCCCATGCTCGCCCAAACATCCGTATATATGACGTCCGCACCAGATGAAGCTTCAAAAGGATCATCCGTTACATTGATTTTCCCTCTTCCGTTATCAACGGCATTATTTAATATTTCCCCATCAGGATAGTACTCTTTTGGACATGCAAGAACAAGATAGAGTCCTAATACCGCTGCCGCATTAATCCATGAATGGGCTACATTATTTCCGTCTCCGATCCATGCTATCTTTATCCCGCCGTATCCACCCTTTTTTTCCATTACGGTCATTATATCGCTCAAAACCTGGCACGGATGGTATAAATCGGTCAACGCATTTATCACGGGTATCGAAGAATATTCCGCAAACTCATCAAGCAGGTCCTGGGAATAGGTCCTTATTGCAAGACAGTCAAGGTATCTTGAAAGAACTCTCGCAGTGTCCCTGACCGGTTCGTCTCTCGCTATCTGAGTATCTCTCGCGCTAATAAAAAGCGGGGTTCCGCCAAGCTGAATCATTGCAGATTCAAAAGAGACCCTCGTGCGTGTTGACGCCTTGTCAAAAATCAAGCCCAGTGTTTTCCCTTTAAGCGGCCTGTGCAAAACTCCCTCTTTCTGAATTTTCTTGAGTTCAGCTGCCCTTTCAAGCAGTCTGTCAATATCTTCTTTTGTAAGATCCATTATGGTTAGAATATCTTTTTTCACGACACCCTCTATCGAGACCTTTGTATAACACCCCCTTTTGACCGATTACTGCGTCAGGCTCAAATTTCATTCCTCAAAATACTTTAAAGTATTCCTGCGGTTAAAATTATCGCCTTCCTTGTACTTGGGCAAAATCGGGCGTTCTTCAAAGGTCTCATATTAACAAAAATACGGCTTTGATACTTCTATCATTTCTTAATATCTGAAAACCTGATACTTTTTATAATATTTCATCAAGACAAACAACAAGCGAATCTATCTCTTTCCTGCAGATGATAAGGGGCGGAACAAATCGCAGTATATTGCCCTGTATGCAATTTACAAGAAATCCCTTCTCAAGACACTTATTTACCAGCGGCTCGCCTTCAATATCAAGCTCCATCCCTATCAGGAGCCCGATCCCGCGCACATCCTTAACGGACGTATGCCTGCTCTTAAGCCAAATAAGTCTTTCCATGAAATATGCGCCTGTATCGCGGCAATTATCGACGATTTTTTCTTCCGAAATTATCTTCAGAACTTGAAGAGCGGCAGCCGTTATTACGGGAGTTCCCCCAAATGTCGTCGCATGAGAGCCGTGCCCGAATGCCGAAGCGATATTCTCTTTTGCAAGCATCGCGCCTATCGGAAGGCCGTTTCCGAGCGCCTTGGCGAGGGTCATTATATCCGGTTCAACCCCTGAATGCTGATAAGCAAAAAGCCTCCCGGTTCTTCCGATGCCTGTCTGTATTTCATCGAAGATAAGAAGCGCGCCGGCCTTATCACACAACTTTCTGACTTTTTCCAGATAATCAGGATCAGGGGTGCGAACTCCGCCCTCACCCTGCACGGGTTCGATTATAACAGCGCATGTGGATGGTCCTATTTTGTCCGCAAGGGCTTTTACGTCGTTAAAAGGCACAAAATCAAATCCTTCAAGAACAGGATCATAGCCTTTTTTGATCTTATCCTGCCCAGTAGCAGATAAGGTAGCCATTGTCCGTCCGTGAAAAGACCTCTCCATTGAAATTATTCTGTACCTGCCTTTTTCGTTGAAATACTTTCGGGCCAGTTTTATCGCCGCTTCATTTGCCTCAGCTCCGCTGTTGCAGAAAAACACCCTGTCCGCAAAACTGTTTTCAACAAGCCATGCCGCAAGTTCAACCTGGGGAATCGTATAATAAAGGTTGGATACATGGAAAAGAAGATCGGCCTGAGCGCAGAGGGCTTTTATTACTCCCGGATGCGCATGCCCGAGGCTGCATACCGCCACTCCTGCTACAAAATCTATGTAAGACTTTCCCTCCGTATCCCAAACCACGCAACCCTTGCCTCTTTCAATTACAATGGGCGGCCGCTTATATGTCGCGGCAATCGACTTTTCAGCTTTATCAATAATATTATTCTTCATTTCCTTACTTCCGTTCCAATGCCCTTATCGGTAAAAAGCTCGAGCAGAAGGGCGTGTCTCTTTTTCCCGTTTATAATGTGAACCTTCTCAACACCGTTTTTCAGCGCTTTCATGGAGCATTCAATTTTCGGAATCATCCCTCCCGATATTATCTTGCCATCCACCATCTTCCTGACAGCTTTGGAATTAATCGAAGATATGAGATTTCCAGAAGCATCAAACACACCGTCAACATCTGTAAGCAGGATGAGACGGCCCGCCGAAAGCGCGGCAGCAATGCTGCACGCTACAAGATCAGCGTTGATGTTGTATGTCTCGCCTGATTTGCCGACTCCGACAGGTGCAATAACGGGAATAAACCCCTTTTCAGCCAGTGTATTTATTATATCGGGATTTATATCCGTAACCTGACCAACAAGTCCCGGGTCTATTATTTCAGGCGGTGTATTTTCATCTTTCCTGTAAACGATGTGAAGTTTCTCGGCAAGGATAAGCCCGGCGTCTTTTCCGCTCAGGCCTACCGCTTTTCCACCGTGCCGGTTTATCTGCGCAACGATTTCCTTATTAACCTTTCCGCCAAGGACCATTTCAACAACATCCATGGTCGGTTCATCCGTAAGCCGCATCCCTCTCACAAATGTCGATTCTATTCCCATCCGTGAAAGCACCTGACTTATCTGTGGTCCGCCTCCGTGAACAATTACCGGGTTAAGCCCGACAAATTTCATCAGGACTATATCCTGCGCAAAATCCTCTTTCAGCTGAGGATCCGACATGGCATGTCCGCCATACTTGATAACTATTGTCATGCCGTAAAATTTCCTGATATACGGCAGAGCTTCAACCAGTATGTCTGCAACTTTTGGAGTCATTTATTACCATCCGCTCTTTTAATTTACAATCCAATGATTGTAATTCCTAATCGGGCCGGCCTTTTATCAGAACTTTGAACTTCGTTTATCGCACCTCGATTTCCGATATTCGATGTCCGATATTCAGATTTTCGCCTCACGCCTTTCGCCTTATTACCTGATCCCTGTTCCCTGACCACCGGCCAATGATCCCTGACGACTGTTCCTTTATCTCTAAAGTATATACCTGCTCAGGTCCTCATTGTCCTTAATATCTTTCAACTTGTTTAAAACCGCAGCCGCGTCGATAACAACGTCGCTGCCGTTCATATCCGGCGCATCAAAAAGGATATCTTCGAGCAGGCACTCCATGATCGTATGAAGCCTTCTTGCCCCGATATTTTCCGTATGACTGTTGACCTCTTCGGCTATTCTTGCAATCGCTTCGATTGCGCCGGGCTGAAAAGAAACATTAACGCCTTCCGTCTTCAGCATGGCGAGGTATTGGGTCAGAAGAGCATTTTTAGGTTCCGTCAGAATCCTGACAAACTCTTTCTGCCCGAGCGCTTCAAGTTCAACACGGATAGGAAAACGCCCCTGGAGTTCAGGTATCAGATCCGACGGTTTAACCGCGTGGAATGCCCCCGAAGCGATAAAAAGTATATGATCTGTTTTTACGGAACCGTATTTTGTGGCAACCACGCTCCCTTCAACAATCGGAAGAAGATCCCGCTGCACCCCCTCTCGCGAAACGTCCGGACCTGAACCGCCGTTTTTTCCGACTATCTTGTCGATTTCATCTATAAAAATAATTCCGGACTGCTCGACTTTTGAAATCGCATTTTTCACAACCTTGTCCATATCAACAAGACGCTGTGATTCTTCCTGAGCAAGTATTTCCATGGCCTCGGAAACCTTTACCTTGCGCTTCTTTGTGGATTTGGGCATCAGTCCGCTCAGCATCTCCTTGAAGTTCATTCCCATCTCTTCCATTCCCAGTGTGGAAAATATTTCTATGACAGGTGTCTGCCTTTCCGAAACATCAAGGTCGATAATCCTGTTGTCAAGCTTTCCTTCACGGAGCATGGCGCGAAGCTTGTTCCTCGTCGATGACGACTCTTCGTTTTCAGAAGTAACGAGTTCCGGTCCGTTTTCAGTCGTTTCATCTCTTTTATCGGCCTGCTGACGTCCTGGTTTGGGGAGAAGGATATCAAGCATCCTTTCTTCCGCAAGACCCAGGGCTTTTCCCTTTACTGATTCCTGCTCTTTGGCCCTGACCAGATTCACAGTCAGTTCAACAAGATCTCTTACCATGGATTCCACATCGCGCCCTACATATCCGACTTCGGTAAACTTGGATGCTTCCACCTTGTTGAAAGGCGAATCAGTGAGCCTTGAAAGTCTTCTCGCAATCTCCGTCTTTCCGACTCCCGTAGGACCTATCAGTATTATATTCTTCGGAGCAATTTCGTCGCGTAGATCTTCAGGCACCTGCTGCCTGCGCCAGCGGTTTCTTAAGGCTATGGCAACCGATCTCTTGGCCCTATGCTGGCCTATAATGTATTTATCAAGTTCCTTAACTATTTCTGATGGTTTTAAACTGTTCATATTTTCAGAGTTCTTCTATTGTTATTTTATCATTAGTATAAACACACAGGGAGGAGGCTATTTTCATAGATTCTTCAACTATCTCCCTTGCGCCGAGACCGGAGTGCTTCATAAGAGCCGAGGCTGCCGCCTGCGCTCCTACTCCACCGGACCCTATCCCGATAACACCTTCATCGGGCTCTATAACATCCCCATTTCCGGAAACAAGAAACATTCTCGTGCTGTCAACGGCTATCATCAGGGCTTCAAGCCGCCTCAAATACCTGTCTGTCCGCCAGTCCTTTGCAAGCTCAACCGCGCTTCTTGTAAGATTTCCGTTATAGCGCTCAAGCTTCCCTTCAAGCCGCTCCGAAAGGTTCATGGCATCCGCGGTAGCTCCGGCAAATCCGACTATGATGGTGTCGTTGTATATCCTTCTTACCTTTTTAGCCGTATGCTTAACCACGATATTATTCATGGTTACCTGTCCGTCACCGGCAACCGCTACCCTGCCCTTATGCCTTACGGCAAGAATTGTCGTTCCATGGAAATTCATTGTTTGATTTCCTTCATATTTGACGGCTTTATAAAAGGTCATATGCGAACGAATTTGAGGTTTTTGTGAAATATATTTTTAAATTGCTGAGCGTTAAAAATCACAAGGCTTTAACCCGCCGCAGGCGAAATCTTCTTGTGATTTAGCAAAGTGATTTAAAAATCCCCAAAAAGCTCATTAAGTGAGCATATTTCGATTTTTTACAAGACTTTCATATTCTCCCGGTATTATTTCCTGGGATGGGCCTTGTCATAAGTTTCCATCAGCCTGTCTATGCTTACATGGGTATACTTCTGAGTAGTAGAAAGGCTTTTATGCCCCAGAAGCTCCTGAACAACCCGCAGGTCGGCGCCTGCATCCAGCATATGAGTCGCAAAGGAGTGCCGGAGGGCGTGCGGCGATACGGGAACCGAAATGGAAAACTCTCTCACAAAGGTATCGAGTATCCTGGCAACGGATCTTGTAGTAAGACGACCCTTGTTTTTATTTAAAAAAAGCGGACCGTTTTCATTCAAAACCCCGGTCTCTCCCCTTAATTTTTCCAGGTAGGCCCTTATCGCATCCATTGCCTTCATGCCGATCGGGACAACCCGTTCCTTGCTCCCCTTTCCGAAAACCTTTATCAAACTCTGGCCGAAATCCACGCTCGAAACATTTAGGCCGGAAAGCTCGGATACCCTTATTCCCGTAGAATACATCGTCTCGAAAATGGCCCTGTTTCTCAAGCCCGGCAATGTATCCGCTTTTATCGAGTCAAGCAGCCTGAACATCTCATCAACAGTAAGATATGCCGGTATGTTCTGATCCTGTTTCGGGGTCAATATCAAATCAGCGGGGCTGTTCTGAATAATTCCCTGCCTTAGCAGATACCTGAAAAAGGAACGGAGCGCCGACAGTTTTCTGGCAATCGATTTCTTTTTGTTTCTCTTGTGCAGAAATCCGAGATATCCCCTTATCATCAGGTGGTCCACGTCTTCAACCATGAAGGACTTTTTATCCTTCTCTTCCCCGTCCGGCAACGTGCTTTCAGCGGCAAACGATGCAAATTCGGCGAGATCGTTACTGTAGGCGCGGCAGGTATTCGCCGAATACCCTTTCTCGGAAGCAAGGGTTTCGATAAAAGAGCCTGTCATTTCATCAATAGGATGTTTTTCCATCATGAACCATTAAAATCAATCAATGCTTCAAGCTCCTGCCAGTTGCCGACTTCAACAAAAGGGTGCTCCATCCTGTTCCATGGCTGCCTGAAAAGAACCGGCGTCACGCCTTTCTCCTTTAACGCAAAACATGTTTCGAGCCTGTCTTCCACGAAATATGAGATTTTTTTATCCAGGAGCACATCCGCTTTTGCTTCAAAGGAACCTGTGGCTATTACTTCCACGGAAGCCGGATCAAGACGCAGAGTCTCCGATATCCAGTCGATTATCAGTCCGGGATAAGGCCTCGCGGTGACGAACAGAAGCCGTCCATGTCTCCCCAGTTTTCTGAGTACCCGTGCCGAACCGTCAATCGGTTTTAACGGTGCTTTGTGTTTTCCGTCAAGTATCCTCACTATTATATCGCTTATTATTTCCGGTTTCATGTCGATGCATTCTGAGATATAATAACATTTGATATCTTCATAATTTATGTTATTTATCTTGTATTCATCCCGGGCAATATCGATAAATAAGGACATGGTATCCGCAAAAACACCGTCTATATCAAAGGCCAGCGAGGCCGAATCAATCATAAATACACCCGATAATCTGATAGTATAGGAATTTCCTTTCGAAAAGAGCCCTATCTTCTTGTCTTCTTCTTAAGCTTTGTAATACGCCGCCTGTATATAAGGGCCATCCTGGCATTATCCGACTCAAGAGCCGTTACCCTTTTTGCCTTTAATGTTTTTAATTTTACCTTCAATTCCCTGACTGAAGAATCTGATTTTTTCATGGGGACTTCGGCAATTCCCTTTGCCTGTTTGATGGAGCTTATAAGCTCAGGTTTATTCATTCCGTGAGCTCCGGTGATCCCCGGGATCTCTTTTGCCAGCTCTCTTAATTCCTTGGCGGTCATTTTATCGAGCGGTTTCTCTTTAGCTGCCTTTTTCTTGCTGCTCATCGTAATTTTTCTCTCCTTTCACAGTCCTTGTAAAAAAGCACAAGCGGAAGCTCACATGCTTCCGCCTTTTCCAGTTTTGCAAATGGCCGGTAATCTCATTAAATTATTTGATTGTAATTGATGGCTGCGTAAAAATTTATTCTGTCCGTCAATGTTCGATATTTTAATACATCCCTTGTAATTCGTAAACCATTTTTTTTAGTAATGTCAATATTTGGGAAAGCCCTCCTAATTGACAAATCCGATAAAAAGTTTAACTTTTACCATGAAGCGCACGAAGAGCACGAATAACGAAATAGAATATGCGGTGTTTTCAACTTCGTGATTCATGAAAATAAAATCAATATTGATATCTATTCCTTCTTCGAAATCTTATCAATGACATTTGCCAGATTCATAAACGGCTTGAACATGTCGAGGGGGACCGGGAAAATGGTTGTTGTATTCTGTTCGGCGGACATTTCCCTCATTGTCTGGAGATACCTTAATTGCAGAGCCATAGGGTGAGATTCAATAATCTGCGCAGCCTCAGCCAGTTTGGCGGCAGCCTGCTGCTCGCCTTCGGCATTGATAATCTTTGCCCGGCGTTCCCTTTCCGCTTCAGCCTGCTTTGCCATTGCCCTCTGCATCTCCTGCGGAAGGTCTATGTGCTTCAGCTCTACGGTTGCCACCTTGATTCCCCATTGATCTGTGTGGGCATCAAGAATCTCCTGGAGCTGGGAATTAATCTTTTCCCTGGCAGAGAGAAGCTCATCAAGTTCAGCCTGGCCACAAATGCTTCTTAATGTCGTCTGGGCAAGTTGCGTCATGGCATACTGATAATTTTCCACTTCAACAACCGCCTTAACGGTATCGACCACCCTGAAATAAATAACGGCATTCACCTTAACAGAAACATTATCCCTTGTTATGACATCCTGGGGATCAACATCCACCACGATAAGGCGAAGGCTCACTTTTACCATTTTGTCAATTACCGGGATAAGAATGATAAGGCCTGGCCCCTTTGCATTTATCACCCGGCCCAGCCTGAATATTACACCCCTTTCATACTCATTGAGCACCCTGATCGAGGTCGAGAGAAAAAAAACAAGAATGACTATTATTGCAATAATTCCAAACATATTGTTCTCCTTTTTTATTTCATCCTATTGAACCGGAACGGATCGCTAACCCGGCGAAAGGTCCGCTACGTTAAGCTTAGATGCCTATGCACAACATGCTCTTTGGGGTCGGCATGGATAAAGGGTTACCTATGCCGGATCTTTAACCTGTTCCGTGAAGCTCACGCTATTACTGTTAAATCTGTTCGACTTCAACAACAAGACCTTCAACCCTGATGACCTTCACCTTTGTTCCCGCTTGCAGCGGGTTCTTTGATATTGCCTTCCACAGTTCCCCGTGGACGAACACCTTGCCTTCGGGCATTATATCTTTTTTAACAATTCCCGTCTCCCCGATAAGGCCTTCCGAACCCGATCTTGATTTTGAAATCTGGGATTTGAAAACAAGAGCGGATACAGCTACAAAAAAGAGAGATATGAAGATAAATGTCGGGAGAAGGACATCAAGTGAAACCTTAACCCCCGTAGCCGACCCGTCAAAAAGCATAAGTGAGCCGAGCAGGAATGAAATAATCCCGGCGACGCTTAACAGGCCGTAGCTGGTTATCTTCATTTCAAGAATGAAAAATATCACGGCAAGGATAATAAGAAGTATGCCGGCGTAGTTGACCGGAAGCGTCTGGAAAGAGAAAAAAGCCAGGATCAGGGCCATTCCTCCGACCACCCCCGGGAAAACAGCCCCTGGATGCGCCAGCTCGAAATAGAGACCCGCAAGTCCTATCATCATCAGTATGTAAGCAATATTAGGATTGCCTATTGTTTTTAAAATCTTCGTCCTTAACGGCTCCATGTATTCGGTTATCCTGTAATCAGAAAGATTCAGCACTCCCTTATCCTGAATACTCCGGCCATTAATCTTTTTTACCAGGTCATCCATATCTTTTGCCGTAAGATCAATTACATTATCTTTCAGGGCCTCCGTCTCAGTGACGGATACGCTTTTTCGCACCGCATTTTCAGCCCATTCCGCATTTCTCTGCCGTTTCGAAGCAATGCTTCTCGCATATGCGGCCATGTCATTTGTTATTTTATCAGATATCGGTCCGCCGACATCTTTTCCGCCTATACCCACCGGATGCGCGGCCCCGATATTCGTCCCCGGAGACATTGCTGCTATATCAGCGGCCATTGTAATTATTACCCCGGCGGAAGCTGCTCTTGCGCCGCCCGGCGCCACATAAACCACTACCGGCAGCTTTGAGGCAAGAATATCCATCACCATTTCACGCATCGATTCGGAAAGACCACCCGGAGTATCAAGCTGGATGATGATGCATTCGAAATCATTCTCCGCGGCGTGTTTCATGCCCCGTTTCAGAAAATCGGCCACGCCGGGATTTATGTCGGCTGAAATCTTTATCAGGCATATATCTCCCTGCCCTGCAATGCCTTCGGCTGAAAGCGCCAGCAGCAGAAAAGATACTACAAAAAATGTTATTCCTGATCTGAAGTTTTTCATATTCGGTTCTCAGGCATCCATCATGCTCATAAGTTTTTTCATGTCTTCCCACACATCGCGCTTTTTCTCAGGATTGCGCAAAAGGTATGCCGGATGATAGGTCGGCATGACTTTTATTCCCCGCAGGTCAAAAAACCGCCCCCTCAACCTTGAAATCGGATCAACCGTATCAAGAAGTGTCTGAGCTGCAAATGTGCCTAACGCGCAGATAAAGTCAGGCTTTATCGCATCGAGCTGGCCTTCAAGAAACGGAAAGCAGGCCTTTATTTCGTCGGACGCCGGGTTCCTGTTTCCAGGCGGGCGGCACTTTATGATGTTGCAGATATATACCTGCGCCCTTGTGAGATTTATAGCCTGAATTATCTTCGTTAAAAGCTGACCTGCCTTTCCGACAAACGGCTCGCCCTGCTGATCTTCGTCATACCCGGGGCCTTCCCCCACGAATACAAGCCTCGCTTCGGGGTCTCCTGCCCCGAATACTATATTGGTGCGCTCCTTACAGAGTTTACACCTTTGACAATCTCCAAGCAGGCTCCGCAATTCTTTAAGATAATCAGCTGCAACGGAAAGGTTCCTGTCCAGGTTTTTTACGATTTCGATGGTTTTTCCGGAACAGTCAAAACCGGTGCATCCGGCTTCTGCCATGTATCTGAGCGTATCGCATGTTTTTCCCAGTATATCGGCCGGATCCTGATCCTGCCCGTTCCTGGCCATTGTTATATGTTCCTTTCAGAAGAGCTTCCGGCATCCAGCTCCAGTATCCGGTCAAGAAGAATATGAGCAACAGATTCCTTGTCCAAAAGAGGCAATATCTCTTTATCGCCGTTTCTGAAAAACAATATAACCTTGTTTGTTTCGGTCCCGAAACCGGAAGTTTTTCCGTCAAGCAGGTTTCCGGCTATGATATCAAGATTCTTTCTTTCGAGTTTTTCTTTCGCGTTTTTTTCGAGGTTTTCGGTTTCAGCGGCAAAACCGACAAGGATCTTCTCTTTCTTCGTTTTCCCGAGTTCCAGTAAAATATCTTCGGTTTTCTGAAGAAGGATCGTCATCTCTTTTTCGCTTTTCTTCATCTTCTGTTTTGCGGTCACCGAAGGCCTGTAATCAGAAACAGCGGCGGCTTTGATAATTATATCCGCCTTATTCATATGCTTAAAAACTGCCGCCGCCATCTCTTTTGCGGAACCGGTTCTTATTATTTCAACATTTACCGGCGGTTTAATGCCAGCAGGACCTGAAACGAGTACGACATCAGCACCCCTGTGTTCGGCAGCCCGCGCAATAGCATAACCCATTCTACCCGAAGAAGGATTGCTGATGTAACGCACAGGATCCATATGCTCCCTCGTGGGGCCGGCAGTGACAAGAACTCTCTTTCCCATAAAATCCTTGGGGGCAAGAGAGTAGATCAGCCTGTCCAGTATCTCTTCGGGTTCGGGAAGCCTTCCATACCCGGTGGTCCCGCAGGCAAGTTCCCCCTCAGAGGGCTCGACAATAAAATACCCGTCCTTTTTCAGTATATCGATGTTCCTCCGGACCGAAACTTTTTCATACATGTTGGTATTCATCGACGGGCAGATCATGACCGGACATGTTACGGCAAGAAGAAAGGTGCTCAGCGCATCATCCGCTATACCGCCCGCAATCTTTCCGATAATATTCGCAGTCGCAGGAGCAACAACAACCGCATCCGCTTCTTTCGCCCATTCTATGTGCCTTATGGAGGAGTTGCCCTCTTTTTCAAAAAGATCCGTGCATACAGGATTGCCAGAGAGGGCTTCAAATGTGAGTGAGCCTACAAAAGCAGAGGCGTTTTTTGTCATGATGACCCTCGCACCCGCATCCTGCTTCTTAATCAGCCTCAGAAGTTCCGCGCTCTTATATGCAGCAATACCTCCGCTCACACCAAGAACGATGTTTTTGCCTTTTATATATCCCATACCGTCCTCAACATCGCAACTTACGTTGTTATTGTTTCCGTACCTTAGACACCGGACTCAGTTTTTGGTCCTCTGGTTTACGGTTTCTGGTTTCGGACGGCTCAAACCGTTTAAGCCGCTTGAACAGCTACTCCTCAATGACCACTGGCAACTGATCACTGTTTTTCCTTGTCCCTTGCTCCCTGAACCTTAATCTTCCTGCCTGATGCCTATTTTAGAAGGCCTGATCCACCTTCAGCAATTGACGGCGCAACCCATATTTCAACATCTGTAGAAAAATCGCCGTCCGTGATATTGATAATACACCATCTGTTCTGTTTCTGAAAGAGCATGACCGTCCTAGGCGATTTAAACGCGCTTACCAGTTTCCAGTTGTCTTTTGCCATATTATCCTCAAAAAAATTGCATAGAGAACCGAGCTCTACTCTTCCTTTTAAAGCAAGAACACCTGCCGAAAAACCCGGCGCCTTGTATACAAATGAGGAATCCCTGTCTATCTTAAGTTCGTTCGGAATAATAACGTCTCCAAAATCATAATAAATAGGCACATCCTTTTTCTCTTTCTGAAAGGTGGACCCCGGAGCGCTATTTTTATCATCCTTACTCAGTACGGCACATCCTGATATCAGGAATGAAATAATTGCAAGTATCAATAAATGTTTAAAAACAGATTTTATTTTGTTGATTGTAATCATTTTATAGCCTCCTTACTGTGTTAATGAATCATACACTTTATACAATCCGGAATATTGTTTGAGACAATACCATAAACAGGACAGATAAGGCAATAAACTTGGAAACATGCCGGAAAATAAAATGATAAACCTTTTCAGGAAGCCGGCGACATTGATACCTTCGTAAAAAGTGAAGCTCTCCGCCTACAAGGCGGATATTCTGATAATTTGATAGTATAATAATAGCTTATCATACCGGTGTTTCTGCAAGATTATATAATTTAATTGGCCAACTTTCGATTTGACATCTCAATGGATATTAGATAAATTCTCAAATAATTATTGTCCATTCGGAAACAAAGTTTGGATACAGTTGAGTTTCCGATCTGGAAATCTGTCATTTTGGACAAGCACAAGAAAATCAATGAGTTGTATTGAGATATACGCGTAGCATGTCGCACAAGAAATCCTACAGATTGACACAGAGATCGCTTAAAAGGACCATTTCCGGATGGAAACCAGATAAGTCCTCAAATAATTATATAAGACTCATATAAATCCAACCGTCTTTCTATCCAGCCGGCAACATTTGTCATTACAGAGGTATAAAGGTTTATATGATGAAAGAAAAATCAAGGACAAAACAAGAACTCCTCGAAGAGAATGCCTTTTTAAAGAAGAAAATCCGGGAATTGAAACACGCTGAATCAGAGTGCAAGCGGGCGGAAGAAGCCATGCAGGATAGCGAGGATCGTTTCCGGCAGATCTTCGACAATATGGCCGATGGCGTTGCGATATGCCAGGCAATTGACGACGGCAGTGATTTCATTTTTGTTGATATTAACAGAAAGGGACAGCTATCAAGTTCGATGGGCCGCAGCTACTCCGTTGGCAAACGCTTGACAGAAGTCTTTCCATTCGTTGAAAGAAATGGACTGCTGGACGTATTCCGCCAAGTCTGGCGGACTGGTGAGGCTCAACAGCACCCACTAAAAGCTTACGAAGACAGACAAGTGAAACAATGGGTGGAGAACTATGTATTCAAGCTTCCCTCAGGACTGATTGTGTTGATTTTCTCTGATACCACCGAAAAACACAGGGTGGAAGAAGCGCTCAGGGAGAGTGAGGAGAAATATCGTCTTATGGTGGAGAATGCAGCAGAGGTTATCTTGATCGCCCAGGATGGATTGTTGAAATATGTGAATCCTGTGGCCGTAAAAATTCTTGGTTACTCTGAGGAGATGCTAACTTCAATGCCCTTTGTGGAACTTCTCCATCCAGAAGATATTAAAAAGGTGTTTGAGGCACACATGAAGATAATGAGAGGGGAAGAAAATCAGCCGATCCAACAATTCAGGGTTGTTCCTTCGGATGGCACTGTCAGATGGGTAGATTCGCGTGCGGTTGTGGTCTCCTGGAAAGGAAAACCAGCCACCGTCAATTTTATCACCGACATCACCGAACGCAAAAGTATGGAGGAGAAAATTCTGTCCCTTTCGATCACCGATCAGCTCACAGGCCTGCATAACAGAAGAGGTTTTTTGACTCTTGCGCAACAGCAGTTAAAATTATCAGAAAGAAATAAGAAAGGAGTGCTTCTGTATTTTGCTGATCTGGACTTGCTGAAAAGGATTAACGATACGCTGGGTCATGAAGAAGGAGATAAAGCGCTCATCGAAGCGGCGAAAATATTCAAAGAGACTTTCAGAACTTCTGACATCATTGCTCGTCTGGGAGGAGATGAATATGCCGTTCTAACTGTTGATATAACCGAAGCAAATTCCGAAATCTTTACAGCCCGTTTGCAGACTTTGATTGACATACGAAACAATCAGAAAAACCGGAGATACAAACTTTCAATCAGTGTAGGCAGCTCTTACTTCAATCCTGAAAGTCCTTGTTCTCTTGACGAACTCATGGCGCGTGCTGATAAATCAATGTATGAACAGAAGCAAAACAAGAAAGGCCTTGTTCTACAATCGGCCTCCTTTTCAAGCAGTAATTCTTAGCCATTAATAAACTATGAGGATAAGAATAAGCAGGTGTTCTCCTTTCAAGTTCCCTGCAATCGGCGTTGAGCATGGCGGCTGAACGAGGGTGTGTACTGGACACAGACCGCTTGGTCGCATCGATAATATTGGAATCCCCCCAAGAATGAAAACGTAAAATAACAAAATAGTTTCCATCTGGGAATGGCACCTTTTGAGCGATCTTTAGCGTCAAGCCACAGCGAGCTTGCTGCGGAGAATTTAAAACACCTGATGTGCCGCAACAGTGAGGAAGCTGGCTGTCATGTCAACGTCTCCTGAAAATACAACAGTAAGAGATGATATGTTTCTGATAATAAAAACAGAACTTCTATTTTTAATAAGAGTAATTATTTCAATGTGTTCATGACTTGTTCGCAAATTTTGGGATTCGTGCAGACTTCGTAATAGTTTCTATGTGTTATCTTAATGATTTCAAAAGTATCCGGGTTGATCTGAGGCACGGGAGCTTCACGAATCACCAGCGATTGATACTGCCCGTGTACAGTTGGAAATTTACCGACATAAAAAGTATTCCTCTCGGATGTTCCCAATGTTGCTGTTGTTGCGGAAATACTTTTCATAGCAATTTCTTGCGCAAGCTTTTTAAATCCCGAGGGATTGAGTTCGATACCGTTGACATTGTACCTTAGGAACAAATCATCAGCAGTTTTTGACATTTCTTCTTCAGATAAGGTTTGAAACACATAAAGATTAAAATGCCCTTTGCCCAACTCGCTTTTTTTACGCACTGCACTGGAACAACCTGATAAACGATCCGCCAGATTGATGGCTGATGAAATCATAATCCGGTTTGAACCGTCAAACAAAAACAAGGGCGCGCCGTCTTTGAAACTTATACCGATGCCAATCTCAATGATCGGCAATTGATATTCCTGATTTCGGGTGTTGTATTGCTGCACAATGGAGCGCATTTTCATGGCAAGTCCGCACGCGCGAGCTACGCTATACCAGCCCTCGGGCGTTTCTTCATGCTCGAAAACAGATAAAATTATAGCGTCTCCTTCTACAAAAACTTTGGAAGCATCATATACCCCCAGAATTTTCGTAATCGGATCAAATAGATTAAGGCTAAAATACGATGCGGGATTCAATTTCCGCTCGATCATACGGTGAGTGATATCGGTTGAACCTCTGACATCCGCCTTGATAATGACATGCCGGATAATCGGTTTTTCTTCAAAGTCCTGTTCCTGGTTAAGTAAAAACTCATAAAGAGTATTATTGGCTTTGGAAAGCCTGATGATTTTTTCCTCTGTAACGAGATTAATTGTATTTATTACATTCCGGAGCATCTCAGCACATTGAAAATCATGATGATAGCGAAAAAAAGCCTTTAAAAACCGGATCAGATAGGCTTTTTTAACTCTATTCCCGATTTTCTTATATCGCATTGCTGCCATATCCAATTTTTCCGAAGACAATGTTTTGCCATAAAATCCTCTTAATCGCTTAAGACGCTGCCTGACAGCTTTTCTACTCGATGGAACAATCATATACTGCACAATAACCTGCGGCACAAGCGGTGGACAATATTCGGAATAAAAAAGACGCATTTCATACAAAGCAGCAATTCTCTGCATAAATCCTTCTTGCCGGAATTTTTTATAAAAAAAATCAAGCCGTTTTTCTTGTGCCACAGCCTCTTCCTTCATCGCCTTAATCTGCTTTTTGTCTCCCTTTTTCTTTTTAAGCTGCTGCATAAGATGCAGTGTTTGAAAATGATTGAACAATATATCAACATTATCAACACTTCCAATCCATTCGTTAACTTTTTCTCTGAATGTTTCGTCAGATTTTGCACCGTCTTTATCGTTAATTTCCGAAAATGCTTTTGAAACAGTATCTTTCAAGGCTTGGTATTTATCAGGATCTTCCTCCCGATATTCAATAAGAATATCGTATTCTTCGATCATAAATACGTTATCAGACGGGTTTTCGGCAAACAACAAAGGGTTGAGAAACACATCGTCCGGAATAATCGCTTCGTCGCCGAAATTGCTACGTATTATCTCGTTCAGGCCCTGATGATATATCTCTGACAGAGATTGAAAAATCTCACGACTGATAGCGCATAAAAGAATATTTTTCTGCTGAGTTAGATTAGAAAGCTGATTTTTCATGGATATGGCTTTTTCCAGTTCGGATGCGATTTGATATTCCCGAACCGCATTACCATAAATATCCAGCAGGTTATCATAACTATCTCTTATTTCTTTTAACAACAGCTTGATAACGGCAACCTGCGCCAGCGTGTTGATAACAGGCTGATCCCTGAGCTTTGCCTTATTGACAGCGTCTATCAGAACTTCGGTACTCAGCCGTTTGAACTGCTCTTTTTCATCAGATAGACTAACGCTTTTATCCAAATTCAGAATCTCTTCAGCGCGAGTATGTTTGGCAAGAAACAACAGGACAAAATTGTGGGCTGTTTTATGCAGCCCGTCGCTCAAATGGACATCGCAGCGGACATTATCAACGCCTGTTTTCAGCCCTTCCAAAGGAAGACTTGCCAAAAACGGTTTTAACGAAAGCCCCTGAAGTGTAGGGGGTCTAAAAAATAATTTCGATAAGTTAATCATAATGAGAGTTGAATGTTTTTTATACTTTTAAAAATTAAATCTACAAAATAAGTATGGCATTAAATATCAGAGTACAGTTCTTGGTACAATAAATCTGTACCGTTTTTTGATAATCTTTTGATCTATTTGTGGTACCCCCGGCAGGAATCGGACCTGCGGCCAACGGATTAGGAATCCGTTGCTCTATCCACTGAGCTACGGGGGCAATGTAATTGAATCAATAGGTTGGCCAAATCGGGCCATCCCATCTGATATGGTTGTGTGAGAATCTGTGTGAGACTTATTGCTGATTTTCTCAAAAATGTCCATAGCTTTTTGCTCAGTTTCGCTGATGCTATGAAGATAAATTTCCGTGGTCATCCTGTTTTCATGACCCAGAAGCCGGTGAATAGATCAATCGATACATTGTTACTTTTAAGTATCGAGGTGCCACTGTTTCTGAGAGCGTGAAACCTGAAGTTTGACTCCAGTCTTATTACACAAGCTCCGAATTATTTTTTTGAGTTCCTTGTATTGTCCGATTTCAATTTTTCCGTTTTTGCTCCATAATGAATGCCAGAAGATCCATTTTATTGATTAATCTCGATTATCATATCGACGCATCAATAATTGATACACCCGCTCTGCCATTGGAAGTTTTCAGGGTATAAGGTTTCTTCCTCTTTTTTTCTGGTCCAGAGTACAATATATCTTTGACTGAAATTAACATCAGACCAAGTCAATGGTTTGATCTCATTCATGCGGGCCATTGTCTCACAGATAGCCCAAATATAATCATGAGTATCGGGACAACTTTTATGACCTTGTTAATATTTTCGTCAGATGTGATGTATTTAAATTTATCGAAATCGGAAAAAAATTCAATCCCTTCAAAAGGATTATTCAAAATTAAGCGTTTTCTTATGCCATAATTTAACGAGGCTTGCAAGTATCTAATTTCCTTATTTGCCGCTTGCGGGTAAAGGTTCCTATGAAATATTAAGAACTTTTCAACCTGTAGTTGATTAATATAATTATAGTTTATATCTCTCCAATGCTAATGGTGGTAGGGTTTGCTTGAAAAGGAAAAAGGATTTTTTAAATGATAATCTGTTATTGTTCAGGCTGCTGCATATTTCTTGAGCGGTGTTGCTGGGTAAAGTTCATCTGGTGTTCTCTTGTCAATGCTTTGATGCCGCTATACAATTTCAAACCAGGCTGGATTTGGCAGAAATTGATTATGTTTATTTTGTTCATTAATAAGATTACGCTTGTTTTTTATCAGTGTATTATTCTTGTATTATTGAATATTTCGGTTTAAATTAGCGGAAATTACAGCACTTTTAATATAAAGTAGTCTAAAATAATCCCTTCAACTATTTTTAATATTATAATAAAGTGAAACTGGGGGATTATAATTGTTCACTGCTTATGAGGTGGTAAGAATGAGTGGCTACATTCAATATTATGGCCTTTCAGAAAATCCGTTCGATATCTCACCGGATCCGGAATTTTTCTTTCCATCAGAGAGTCATAGGGAAATATTGTCTTCTTTACTTTACGTGGTCAAAGAGCGCAAAGGATTTATGCTGGTAGTAGGAGAGGACGGTATCGGAAAAACCGTCCTCATAAACCGCTTGATAAAGTTTTTAGATAAAAATGTAACTACTGTTTATTTTCGGCAAGGGAATCTTACTTTTGAACATATGTTAAAGGAGATTCTTATCAAATTGAAGCTGCCCCTTGGGAGAATAATCAAGGGCACTATGCTTCACCAGTTGAATGAATACTTAATACAAAATCTGGTTCGTGGCAATAATCTGATCCTGATTATAGACGAGGCACAGGACATTTCCAAGGATGTCATGGAAGAATTGCGATTGATTTCCAATCTGGAAACCAGTACTTCAAAGCTCCTGCAAATCATTTTTGTGGGCCAGCCTAAAACTGAAACCAAACTGAATACCAGAGAGCTGAGACAACTGAAACAGAGGATCGGCACCATAGGACGTATCACACGCTTGAGCCCTGCGGAATCTATGGAATATATTGATCATCGATTACTGAATGCAGGGTGTAACAGTGATTCCGTTTTTTCACCGGATGCACTGGCATTGATTTGCAAATATGCCGGAGGTCTTCCCCGAAAAATCAATATCCTATGCCACAACGCCTTATTTAAAGGATTCAAGCGTTCTGAAAAACCCATCCCTGCCTCAACGGTAAGAAAGATTCGCAATGAAAATAATCTTTTAGCAGGCAAACCAACAGGAGATACAGCAAACGGGGGTAAACTAAAGCTCCGCTTCTTATTCGCGAAAATAAATGCCTGGCTTAAAAGATCACTTTATTTTTGCCTGACTGCCGGATGCATTATGATTGCGGTCTTCCTGGGGAAAGAGTATCTGAATAAAATCCTGAAAATTCAGCAACCGGGGACTTCCTTGAAACCTCCAGCCGTTTCTGAAGAAGTTATAACCAAAGCTCCAGTTATGGAAGAAATCGCAACCAAAGACCCCGTTATCTGGGCTGATTCAGTAAAAAATACTCATGTTGCATCTTCTGAGTTCGATCAGCTGGCACCAGGCCATTCTAAATCCACCGATTCGCCAAAACCATCTGTTACATCAGCAAAAACCAAGGTCCGGTATAAAAGAATTGTATCTATTGGACAAGGGGCCAATCTTTCATCATTGATTTTAAATAATTATAATCAAGTGAACACCACCCTGATGGATTTTATCATGGCATTCAATCCGAACATCGCCAATCCCGATCTGATTCTAATCGATCAGGAAATTCGTATACCAGAAATCACAGAGTCGAATCTGATTGCTGAGTCATCTGATGGAAGCATTAGGGCTCATCTTGGGACTTTTTCGACCAACAAGGAAGCTTTGAAATACAAGAATTTTATCAGTATTACGGATCACGAAATCGAAATTATCCCGCTAAAGGTATCGCCCGATGAAACATGGTTCAGGGTTATGGCAGGGCCTTTTACTAATAAGGAAAATTGCTTAATGACGATTCAGGCATTTAGGCAGAGAGGGCTTCTGCCTGCCTTTAATAAGATTTCCAAGATGTAACCTCCCAATTTCAACTTCAAAACCCTCAATTCTTACAAGTTTTCACTTTTACTTATGAACAATATGCTTAACCCCTGTGATATCTTATAATTCGCATTTTTGAACATAAAACCAAATTGGTACAGTATTATTGATGATTGGACAAATAAATTTGATGTTCATCATTTGGTATGGTATAAAAACCACAAGACAGCCGAATTAGCCATTACAAGAGAAAAATAGGTAAAGAAATTGAACTGAAAATAATTTCGTAAACTTACTTATCCCGTTTATCGGGGTTAGGATAGATTCTGGATTACACTTCAAAGGCTAACCGAAGTCCGTTTTCTCGGGAATGAGAAGTGAAGAATGCGGGAATGATGAAAGCGGAAGAATAGAAACTCAGCTAAGGTAGGCCTGTGGAAAAGAGACCGGAAGCCGGATTTTTTTAATTCAATTGACAAGGGAGTTTTCCATCATGGGAAAACTGTTATGAAGTTTCTTATAACTGGCTTGTCAAGTTATATACTTATTTATGGATGTCCCAGACATTTGCACACTTAAATAAAGATCTTGTTAGCAAATACTTAAGGAGGGGAAAACATGAATATCACTGAACGTATCAAAGGAATTTTGCTTGGACCCAAAGAGGAATGGCAGACCATTGCGGGTGAAACAACACCTATTGGTGATTTATATAAAAACTATATTATTATATTGGCAGCCATCGGACCGGTTGCCTCTTTTATCGGCATGTCCCTTGTGGGATTTAGCCTGCCTATGGGAGGAGCATTCAGGGTTCCAATAACATCAGGTATTATTACTGCGGTCGTTCAATACGGTTTAACCCTTGTCGGTGTGTATATTCTCGCCATTATTATCGATGCCCTTGCCCCTACCTTTTCAGGTGAGAAAAATCTCAACCAGGCTTTCAAGCTTGCCATGTATTCTTGTATACCTGGTTGGTTGGTTGGTATTTTCGCGCTCATACCTGCCCTTGGGGTCCTCGGTATTTTGGGGTTATACGGTCTATATCTCCTCTATGTCGGGTTACCAGTTCTCATGAAATCTCCAAAAGAAAAATCTACAGTGTACACTATTGCCGTAATCATCGCAGCGATCATTATTTTTGTCGTGACAGGGGCCATATCGCGATTCTTTATTCCCGACATACGCTGAATATGAAGAGCAAATTGACCTGACTTATGAAGAGATCGCGATGAGGTTCTCGATTAGGGGCGCCCGGGCTTCCGCAACACAGAATTTCCGGTAATTATTAATACAGGTGGGAACAAATCTGTTCACACCCTGAAAATTCATATCATGCACAACAGCTTGTATTTTATTTGCAATTTAATCGAATCTTGTCAAAGGATATTAAATATAATGCTTCTTCAATACTTCTTTTCTGCGATACTGGTACTGCTTCTCCTTTAGATGGAAGCCGATTTGTCGTTTCGGGGTGGTGTGTGCTTTCTATTACCCACAAGTATCATGCCTGAGCCGCCAGTGTCCAGCCTTCACTCAGATCCGCGAGTCGCTTCCATCCTCTCC
>Ga0105099_10000305_pt1 | contig 33704 bp, 29 predicted proteins | sample PPLLak3cmMay2015_2_FD_79138 | JGI IMG/M metagenome (GOLD analysis project Ga0105099, IMG submission 79138) | Freshwater sediment microbial communities from Prairie Pothole Lake near Jamestown, North Dakota, USA - PPLs Lake P8 Core (1) Depth... | ecosystem: Environmental > Aquatic > Freshwater >... | reverse complement strand
GCCTCGCGCCAATTCGCCGCGCTCAAGCCGTCCTCAGGCATAATCCCGTCGTAGTCGGCCGGCTTCCGGAGCACCAGCGGCAGGATTCGAAGCGCCTGCGCCGACCGACTCGCGCGCAAGCGGGTAGTCATGAACAACGCGGCCGGGGCGTTACCCGGAAAGGGGGGATCAAAGGCTCCCGAACGGACGCACCACGCTTTGCATCTTTTCGCGCTGCGCGAACTCATCCGCCATGATGCGGGCCGAATCGGCGTTGGGATAATCGCCGATGCGCACCGTGTACCATGCTCTCTTCCGGGAATCCTCAAGTTTGAGCATCCGTGCCGGGTAGCCTTTCGCGACCAGCCGAGCGACCTGTTGCTCGGCGTTTTCGAGCTGGCGATAAGCCCCGACCTGGACGGAATGGGTCATTCGAGCCGGCGTTTCCACTGCGGCGGAGTCCATCCGGGGAGCCGGCGACGGCGCAAGCGCCGCCGCAGCAGCAGAGCCGACCTGCGCCGTTTCCTTGGTTTCTTTCGGCATACTGGTCATCTTCTTTTCGACCATTTCCTTTAGATCCTTCCAGTCCACAGCAACGTCATCGACCGTTACAGTGACCTTCGGGTCGTCCGCATCGACACGACCGTCAATGCTCAGCGTTCCGCTGTTGTGGAACTCGGGTGAGATGTGATATGTGTTTTGGATACAGCCCACCGCAAGCAACCCAACCAGGAACAATCCCATTCGTTGCATTTGGTCCTCCTTTCACGGCCGGATAATCGGCCACCGGGGCAGGATGTCGGTCGCATTCATTCTGAAATCTACAGGGAGGATATGTCAATTAGCTTAGTTGATCAAGCCACACCGAGAAGAATTCCGCCGCGGCTCAAATCGATTGCCGCAACCCTTGAATAACGAATCATGGCTGGTCCGGAACCCAACCCGTCCAGCTGCAAAGCTATTCCGGGTGGTCCCGCGGCCCGGTTGGCCCGCACTGCTGCACCTTGCGGGCGATCCGGGTGGTGCTGTAGCCTTCCAGCACCTCGGCCAACTTCACTTTTCCGCCGTAGGATTCAACGATCTCCCGCCCGATTACCTGGTCCAAGCGGTAGTCGGACCCCTTGACGAGGACGTCGGGTTTCAGCAGCCTGATCAGCTGCTCCGGTGTGTCCTCGTCGAAGGGCACCACCAAGTCGACGCAGTCCAGCGACGCCAGGATGGCGGCGCGGTCCCGCTCATTCAGAAACGGCCGCGCGGGTCCTTTCAGCCGCTTGACCGAGACGTCTGCATTGATGCCCACCACCAGGCGCTGTCCGAGGTCCTTGGCCTGATGCAGAAGGTGGATATGACCCGGATGCAGGAGGTCGAAACAGCCGTTGGTAAAGACGATTGTTTCCTGGTTGGCTCTCCAGGCATCGGCCTGGGTGAGCGCTGCGGCCGGTGCGAATACTTTGCGGTGGGAATATCCGTTCAAGCCGGCCCCTTGGGTTCGCCAAACATTCTCCAATTCGAACCGATGAATCGGCTGGGTTCCCACCTTGCCGACGACGACCCCGGCAGCCAGATTCGCCAGCCGGGCGGCATCCGGAAAATCGATCTGGGAGGCGACGGCCAGCGATAGAGTCGCAATGACGGTGTCGCCGGCGCCGGACACATCATAGACTTGTCGAGCCTCGGTCGGGATGAAAAGCGGAATGCCGTCCTCGCTCATCAGGCACATGCCGGAGGCACCCCGCGTCACCAGCAGCCAGGTGAGATCGAGCTTGCGAACGATTCTTTGCATGGCCGATCCCAGTTGGTCGTTGGTTTCAACCGGCGAACCGTCGAAAACTTCGATTTCGCGGATGTTGGGAGTGATGCAAGTGGCTCCGCGATAGCGCTCCCAATCTCGGCCTTTAGGGTCTACCAGGATCGGGATTCCGCGCTTCCGTGCGATTTGAATGGCCGACCGGCACAAGCCGTGCGCGTGAAGCATCCCTTTGCCATAATCCGACAAGACAATGCCGTCCACCTCTTCGGCCTTCTGACCGATGTGTCGTATGACTTCATGAATAATCTCCGAGCCGACCGGCTGGATCTGCTCCTCGTCCAATCGAAGGAGCTGCTGGCCGCTCGCAACGATACGAGTCTTTGTGATCGTCGGCCGTTCGGGACATTCAATGCTGAGGTCTTGGATGTTGGGGTGCTTCATCAGCGCGCTCAGCCGCCGGCCGGATTCATCGGCACCACGAACCCCGATCACGTCCACCCGGGCTCCCAATCCGACCAGGTTCGAAACCACATTGCCAGCGCCCCCTCGGGCCTCTGATCGATTTCGCACCTGAAACACGGGCACGGGTGCTTCCGGGGATATCCGCTTGACATCCCCCCACAGATACCGGTCCAACATCAGGTCGCCGACAACCAGGATTTGCCGATGATTGAAACCCTTCCAATCGACGTTCAAAGCCATGGGAATCCCTCGATCGGTGAGCGATGGACTGACGGCCGTCGCTTCATTCGGGAAAAAGCCGGCGTTCGATGACCGCCGACCAAAAATGCAAAATGAAGATATGAACCTCTTGAATTCTGGCCGCCAGTTCGTGCGGCACCACCACCGCAATGTCGACGAGAGCTCCGAGTTTACCGCCGTCCTTTCCCAACAACCCGATGCTCATCATTTTTTTATCTTTCGCGGCTTCTACCGCGTGCAGCAGATTGGATGAATTGCCGGAGGTGGAAATTCCGACCAGCATATCGCCCGGGCGACCAAGGCTTTGGACTTGTTTCTCAAACACCGAATCGAATCCATAGTCGTTTCCGACCGCTGTCAGAATGGAAAGGTCGGCTGTCAGCGCCAGGGCAGGCAGCGGCTCGCGTCTTTTCTCGAACCCGCCGATTAGCTCAGCCGCAAAATGCTGCGAATCTGCGGCGCTGCCGCCATTTCCACATACCATTATTTTATTTCCATTTTTGAGTGTCTCCACGAGTTGCTCAGCCGACGTCTCGATGCCTTCGATCTTTGAAATCCTGTTGAACAAATGGGTGTGGTCTGCAATCATATTACTTAATAGTCTCGATGTCTTCATAAGAGCCTATGACAGGAAATAGGTATGCGTCGGACAAAGCAAGTGCGGGCGAGCCGAAGTGGAGCGAATCGTCGTGCATCGACTGCGCTTAAGGCTCTTGAGTTTGTGGGAATCGAAGAAATAGATCTGCCGATCGCTGATGGCATGCACAATAGACCAATGATCCCACATCAGTCCTCCCAACCCGATAAGGATGGCTCTTTTGTTGCCGCCATCCAGGAATGACATCATCTCTGACCAAAATTCATCCAGGGACGTTTCTGGGCGGTGCTTAAACGGCATGTTGCGGTCAGGGATCCGGGCGTCGGCGACGTCTCGCAGAATACTGCCGACCGTGTTCAGGCCGATTCCCACGGTGAGCACGCGGCTGAGAGCCTGGCTGGTTTCGAGATAAAAAAGGATTCGCTTGAAAAGGTTCTTGGATTCTTCTTCACCGATATCCGAAATGATCCGTGCCGCGTTGACGATACTGTAAATGGCGCAGAGTCCGTCCAGGGCCCCCTGGAGATAAGGTCTCATCTCCTTCCCGTTCAAATACAGGGACCCTCTGCGCTTCAAGCGCTGTGTCTTCCGAATCCCTTCAGGGATCATTTGCATGCCTCTGTCCTCCGATACGTGGAATTCATTCTGGAAATTAAGTGAAGCGAAAAGCAGGTGCAAAGCTTCAAGTTGGGGCGGAAACCGCCGCAAAAATAAAAAAGGCAGGACCGTTTCGGGTCTGCCCCACGGAGGCGAAGCTTCTCGGGATACCGTAATGTTACGAATCGCCCGGTTCAGATTGTGAGCTTCTGTTGATCCTATCCCGCAGTCGGCCCGACCACTTGAACGTCACCACCCGTCTGGGAGCAAGCAACATGCCCTCCCCTGTTGCCGGGTTCCGCCCGCGCCGCTCCCGCTTTTCCCTGACACAAAACTTTCCGAACCCGCTGACCAAGACATCTTCTCCCGAGGAGAGCTTGGACTTGATGATTTCAATGAGGGCTTCAACGAGTTCAGCCGCCTGGATACGACTGTATCCGTTTGCTTCGGCCAGGGAACTAATCAAGTGCTCTTTGGTCAGGGTCATGGTCCAGAGGTTCCGTTGCAAGGTAGGTGCCGGATGTTTAAGTCTTCTTTGACGCAACTTACTGTTACCATGAGATTTTTGTCAAGAAAATTTTTGCGTGGAGGTTGCGCCCAGGGGCCTTCACTTGCTCAACAGCTCTTTCGGATACACCTCTATCATCGCATCGCAGACCCTGTTGATGCTTAATGCATAGGCGTTCATTTGAGAAGAATTTTTCTGCGGGAACCCGGAACCGGCACTAAACGGTGCTTTGTGCCCGCAAGAACCCGGAACACATTCGGATTGCGGTGCCGAGCGGAAATTTCTCCGAAAATGCCCACACGAATCCCGCACAAAACGCAAGGGGCTGCAGACCTGAACCTGTAACCCCCTGATTTAACATGGCGCGCCCGGAGGGGCTCGAACCCCCGGCCTACGGATTCGAAGACAGAAACCCTGAGTTTCCTAAACTCCTCAATTTAGGCTAACTTATTGAAATCGTTAAGACCGAATTTGTCAAATTTTCGACACTGGTCCACGTTTTAGCAGATTTTGGACAGCTTTTCACACACGGATTCACACACGGATAAGGGTGATTTTCAGACCTGCGGATAGCCATTAGGAGGCCTCAGGGGCAGTCTTGTCTTTGGGAAAAACCTACTATATCCACCCCTATGTGATCATCCGGCGAAAGACCGCGCTTCCCTTGGGGAAAAGTGTGATGCCCGGGACTGAAGACGAGTAACAAGGCTTGAAAACTGCTCATGCGTCATTCCGGTGCCGGTTGTTCCTGCAACGTAGTACCTGCCGCAGAAGTATCGGACGGATGGGGCTTCGTGCCTGTTGGCTTGAAGGTATGCCGCTTGGTAAGAATTGATCAAAGTCTTTGGGGCCTGTTGCGGATCTTTGCTGTTGGGGTTGGGTTTGTGCATAAAGCTGGAGTTGCGGTAGTTCAAGCTGAAAAACCTCCTTTTCATTTTTCTTTTTAGTTAGTTGGGGATTTGAACATTCCCGGCTTAGTTCGCTGCAGAAGTACTGGTGGTTACCTTAATCGTTTTGGACTTTCTGGTTGGCTCGATGGTGGGTGGCAAGCTTATTCTGTAGCCCCTTAAATTTCCGCTTACTTCGCTAAAATTGAAAACCTATCATAGCCATTGTGCACAAGGAAATCAAGTAGCCGAAAAAAATGTCTGATGTGAATGAGATTCCGAGTTGCAATGAATTTACCAGATTCTGAGGCGATCGTCACGGCAATTGGCGATCACCTGATCTCCACCGACTTCTTCTCGACCGCCTCCAACAACAAGGAGTCAACTACCACGCACCCTCCTGCCCTAATCCTCCAATTGAAGCAAAGACGCCTTCTCAGAGTCCTGGGATTCTGAACGCCTTGCTCCCAGCTTCGCCATAAATAGCCAAAATGCCACAAGCACCAAAAGAGCTAAGACTGTCAGTGCCCGGATTAAGGTCATTATGCACTCTTCGGTTTGCCGGGTCGGCAGGTCATGGTTGGCCTTTGAATCGCTGTGAATTGTATATTATTTCGACAATCTTGAGGGAAACTTTAAACGGGGAGTATGGTCATCGGCGGCACATTCGAAAATTCGCCTTCGTTGCAGTTGCCGCTGGTGGCAGGATGGTGCCCTGGTTAGTTTGAGCTTCTGGGAGCGCCTTTTTTGATGTATAATTGCCTTGATGGATGCCCTCAAGCCGCTCCTGATCGACCGATTAAAATCCCAGGGCATGGACCCATCGCTTATTCCCGCTTTTTTAAAAGCCCTCATGAGCATCATTTCATCGGAGCCGGGAATTGAACTGGCTCAGGTAAACCAGAAGTTAAATTTGTTGGGGTGGGATGAAGTTACAATCGACTATCACAGCCTGCAAATTGCCATCGCGTGCCTTGAAGCGGAAATGAAATGAAGCCAACGAGGCCCCTGCCCTGCTCCGTGATCTGTCCAAAATTCTGGATTCAGGTATCGGAATAGATCTGGCGACGACAAACTCGAAACTTCAACTGTTGGGATGGAACGGCGTGACGCTGGACTATCAATCGTTGCAGCTGGCGTTGGCGTGGATGGAGGGAGCGGCAGGTATTGAAAATAAATCTTCTCCTGAGCCCTAACCCGGACAAGCGCTGGAACTGAAAATTTCAAAAAGTTGGAGTTATTTTGAATCCTTGTAAAATCAATACAGATATGGGTTTGCATAGATCCGAACAATTTTTCGACGCAGAATATACACAATTTCAGCCATAATAGACGCATCATCCTCATCAAGAGGGGTCTCACGATTCCGACACCTCTCGCAGAACTGTGTAGTCATTGCTAAGAATGAAAGCAGGTATAATATTCGCGCGATGATATACTAAACATAGCGGTTACTGAGCTCTTTTATGAAAAATTTTGAAACATTAGGAGTAGGCCAAGAATTCCCAAAAGAAAACCGGGTGGCGTTATGGCCTGTGAACACAATTTTTGAGGATAGACCGTTAAGCGAATTCATTAACTCGTTGAAAACATCCAAACCAGATGAATGTATTTTTTTCAAGCCGTAAGTGTTGACGCAAATCTTTACAGTGTCTTCAGGTAATTTTTTAAGGGCATATATGAGTTCATATGCAGATGTAGTGTCGAAGTCGCCTACCAATTTTAAGCTAAAACCGCCACTGCTTTCAGAGATCCTTATGCCGAAATTTGAAGCCATTGAATATATCCTTCTATGTTTCACCGGGCTAAAAATCCAGCCCCACACCGTCCATTAGGTTGCCAAGAAACTTCAATGAATTTGCTTTGACTCGATTGGTAATTTTACCAATTTCATATCGGCATCAAGGCCCAAAACTGTAGATCTTTTGATTTTACAGGGCGATAAGGTCTGTTGGACGACTACCACTGTCTGCAGACCGTCATCGCCTGCCTCGAAACAGACACAAAATAAAAAGGCCCACCGCATCTGCCGCAGTGAGCCTCTGCTGATTGAATTTCAGAAAATTTATTGAGCTCCCCTACCCCCTTACCGTCCACCTATACCAAAACTGAACGCCGATCCTGCATCTGCAACCGACATTCCGAAAAAGTACCCGCTCGGAGGAGGAGGCGCAGGAGCCGCGTAATAAACCTGTGCCGGATAATAGTGCCGGATAATAGTGCCGCTCGACAACAACCGGCCGATAATAACGCTCAACGTAAACCGGTCGGGGCGGCGCATAGTGGTGGTGGTGATGATGTATAGGTCGGGGCGGAGCATACTTGTAATGATGATGAACCTTGTGTTTGTAGTGCCCATAGCCGTGACCACGATGATGCCCGCGTTCGTCGTCTGCCAGGGAAACTCCAGCACCGAGGAAAATCATAAGAGTCACAATCTATAATATTTTAAAAAGGTTATTTTTCATATGTTCCTCCTATTCCCGTTGAGTTTGACTGGTTAGACGGTATAGGAGGTGGGAGGGTTTACATTGGAACTGACACTGGGTTGGAAACGCCAAGTTCGCCGGTCAAGTTTAGGCCAAATTTGCCGATAATATTCTGAGGACCGGAGCGAAATCATGAGCGCAAGGCAAATTTGGGGGATGATACTCATAGGGCTTTCAGTTGCATTTATTTTGACAGGCGCTTACCACTATCACGAATTAAATTCCATGGATGCGATGCTGCAAGCGTCATTGGATTCCTTAGGCAAAATGAAAACATGGATTTGGAGTCCCAAGGAGGCTAAAGTTTATAATCGCTGAGGCCCGATGTGGGGGATGTAAAAGGAAAGGGGGCCAATTCACCAGTGCGGCCTATCAACCTCAGGGAGGTGGGTCATGTTGCAGCGCCGGTTCATCAGCTCAAGGTCCCTCTACCGGTTCTTCGTGCTGCAGCAAAGGTGTGCAAAATGCTACGGTATACAAGGAAAACCAGTCTACTTGCAAATATTGCGGTATGAACTGTCAGCAGTATGCAAAAAGTCGGATGCTGGTTGAATATGACGGCTATCCACCGCAGGCAACCTGTAGTCTTCACTGTGCTGCTGTTGAGCTTGCCTTCGCATCAAATAGAAGACTGAAATCAATTCAGGTCGGGGACTTTGTGACGACGGAGATGATTAATGCCGAAAAGGCGCACTGGGTTATTGGTGGAAGCAAGCCGGAGTGATGACAAAGACTGGGACATGGGCATTTAATCAGAGGAAGGACGCTGAAACCTTCGTTCAAGAAAATGGAGGTAAAATAGGCGACTTCGCAGAAGCCCTGGACGCTATTTATGTGGACTTCAAAAGCAACATCAAAACCATCAGCCAGAAACGGTAATAACCTAATAGAAAACCGCTTGGAAGGTGAGACGGATTAACTACGTTTGAGAGCAATAACTGCTTGATAAAGTCTGTTCACCCAGAGAGAGAAGTTTACAAAACTTTAAAGCCCATGTTTTGAACTCACCTTCAGCATCTAACCTCTCTTTGCCCTTGCGCTCAGGTTAAACCATGCTTACCGTGTCGGCCGCAGTTGACACTGTTTTTCGATACTTTGTATTGCCAATCGACGGATGCCGTTAAGAAGGAGGATGTCAATGAAAAAATATCGTGATTTTTCGATTGGTGTTATCAGTTTTGCCCTAATATTCGGGTTGCCATTTCTTACCTTCGCACAGTCTGACGCTCCCCAATCCCAGAGGCAAAGCCCTCACGGAGGGCACCATATGATGGAAGGAAGGGGTGAACATCACAGTTCAACCCACGGTGTCAATTCCAATTTATCTGAAGAACAGGTTAAGAAGATAGAACAGGAACGGCAGACATATTGGGAACAAAATAGAGATTTGAGAGCCCAGATTTTCCAAAAGAACCTTGAACTCAGAGCTGAAGTCGCAAAACTTCAGCCTGATCCAAAAAAAGCAACTGAGCTGCAAAAAGAATTATCGAATATGGAAGCACACCTCGATCGAAAGTATATCGACCATATTCTGCGGATCAAAACCATCAATCCATATTTCGTAGTCGGCCACGATATGATGCGATCAGGCGGTATGGGCCACGGGGGTATGGGTTCCGGTATGGCCCAAGGCTCAATGGGTTGCGGAATGATGGGGGGTGGTATGGGAAAGCATAACCAGAACTGAGGCTATTGCGGGCTTTAGATGATCCGTTCACCTACATAGTAATGGGGCGATCCACCAAAGGAATTAAAGTGGAGCGCCCCATTCTTGTTAATCGTTTTTTTCATCATATGCTTATTAATGAGTTTCTCCATCCTTATTTTCAAATGCCGTCTTCATAACCCCATCGAAATTGGCATAAATTACAAATCAGAAGACCTGGTAATACGTCGGATGATCTGTCAGCTATTCAACAGTTCAAAATTATAACAGATTATATTCTTCAACCTCATTTTTCTATGATTCGGATGCCGTGCCCTTCGCTGTCAGTATAGCATGTTTTAGATTTTTTTGATTTAGTGTGATATTGGTAGAAAAGTCTGCTTATGCGAGTTCAGCAGAACGACACCCACATTCTCTCGATAACAGGCTCACTGCATATACCGATTCATCATCTCAGTCCAACTTTGCGTTTTCATGAATTTCAGCAACGCCTTGTTTATCGGTTTGCGGAGCGAACGATTTTGCTGTAAAGCGATGCTCACGAAATATTCATCGTAGGTTTGAGATAGAACCTGCACTCGACCGGGGAACTCCTTTTTTACCAGATGCTTCAGTATCTGTTCATATAGAACGAATGCATCGATTTTTTTGCTTGCAACCCCTGCTAATCCCTCCTGTACACTTTCAAGAGTAATTACAGCTATCCCCTTTTTAGTCAGAAAGTCGAAACCTTCTGATCGGGATATAGCTCCGACTCGCGCATTGTAAAGATCATTAAAACCACGAACCTTGCCTCTTAACTCACTAATGGTCAGCGATGTCGTGATGTTGGCTGTAAAGCTAGCGATAAAAATTACTGAAAAAATCATCCAAATCATCGCAATGGTTCGCCCACCCATTGTTTTGGGTGCCTTGTCTCCATAGCCCACCGTGGTCATTGTCACCATCGCCCACCAAATGCCGTGACCTATCCCCGCGACAGTTCCGTGACCGAACATCTCGCTGTTATTACGCCTTTCAAATAACCATACGATTATTCCGGCTATCAGAGACAACAACATCAGTAATCCGATTACTTTTAAAATATGCTCTAAAAAGATGCTTTCAAAAAAGCGACTCCATCTGTATTCAATACCTTCTGCTGGTACCGCAATGGATAGTCCCGATTTCAAATATGATTGGCTAAAATCCATGGTTGATTCAAACCGCTCTCGGACCGACAAGGTAGGAATGACATCTATTTCTCGTTTTTCTAAGGCGTCCAACAAATGCCCCAGAGAACTAAATTCCCGAAATTCAAATGGTACGCCGATTTGTTGAGCCACAGCCTGCCAGAGTTCGACGCCTAATCCCTCCCATCGATCATCAGCAGTTTTCATGTATATTGGCGGAGATACAATCGCCCCTACCAGTAAAACACGTGGTGCTGCACTCTCATTTTGAGAAAATGAAGTTGCAGGACTAAATAAACAAGCCCAGAGACCAATCATTCCCCAAATTATTACATGGAAAGCTTTGTGGTAGGACTGCATGAGGTTAAATATCCCGTTTTAAAGTTTCCGCTTGGCCGAATGAAGCCGTACCTTGCTTGCCAGTTTTTTTGCTATCAGGTCAATAAAGGTTTGGTACAAAATGTTGGCAATATTTCAAAACTTCAGGAAGAGCATCGAATACAAGCAAGGTAATTCATAACATTTTGAATTTGTTTCTTGCAGTTCAAATTGGATATATCACAGTAAAGGGATTTTCGGGATATGTCGGGTGATCTGTCAGCTATCTAACAATTTAAAATAATTTTAGATTTGTTCCGTATATCCTTATTCTTGCCTTTAAAAGCTCTTCCGATCTCTCTTGCCAAAAAATCACCCTCTTTGCCAGGTTCATTATTCTGCGACCAGTTGGCCAGTCGCCTGCTGCAGCGCGGCGGCCGAAGCATGAAGCGCTGCAAGCTCATTATCTGGGAGGCGGTTCTCGACGATCTTCTCTATTCCTTTAGCCGAAACGATACATGGAACGCTAAGGCAGACATCCTGAAGGCCGTATTCGCCGTTAAGTATAGTTGACACCGTGAGCACGCTGTTTTGCGAACGTAAAATCGCGCTCGTAATTCGAACCAGGGCAAGACCCACCGCAAAGCAGGTGGCTCCCTTGTAGTCGATGATATGGTAGGCAGAGTCCCGCACTTGCTGTGCAATTAGGCTGCGCTCCGCCTCCCAGTCAGCACAGTGGCCACAAGTAGGGCAGAATGCATCGATCTTAATTCCACCAATGTGAGTCATCGACCATGCGGCAAATTCCGTGTCACCATGTTCGCCGAGAATGTAGCCGTGCACATTGTGAACGTCCACCCCGCAATGCACGCTAAGAAGATAGCGGAGTCGGGCACTGTCCAATACAGTACCTGATCCCAAAATGCGGTGCCGATCCCACCCTGTGAACTTACGCGCGACGTAGGTCATAATGTCCACAGGATTAGTGACGACCAGAATCACTGCAGATGATTGCTGGTCCATAACTTCCGCAACCACAGCGCTAACGATGGCCGCGTTTTTTTTAAGCAGTTGGAGGCGAGTCTCACCAGGGCGTTGGGCGGCACCTGCGGTGATAACTATCAGCTGCGCGTTCGCGTAGTCGGAGGGATTGCCAACATGGATGGACACGGAAGGGAAATATGGCTGTCCATGGACCAAATCCATTACCTGCCCTTGAGCGAGGCTATCGTTCTTGTCAATAATTGCAATCTCCTCGGCCAGACCACTTTGGGCAAGCGAATATGCGAACGTTGCACCTACAGCGCCCGCACCAACAACGACAACTTTCCGCCGATTAACTGATGAACTCTTCATCATTTTCCCTTTCCCGGATGCAATTGGATTCGCTCATGGAGGAGTATCTGGCATTTTTTTTTATGAGCGAAAAGCTATCACAAAACTAGTTGTCTGTGGATATGTCGGATGATCTCTCAGCCATCCAATAATCGAAAATAATTGCAGATTAGTCCCGCATACCTTATTTTTACCTCCGTCGGTTCACCCATGTCAAAACCAAACTGAAGGAGGTACTCCATAAAAGAAGCCTACACCAACAAAAACAGCATTATGAAAGGGTCTTCAAGTTCAATTTACCGGTGACGCGGCCCTTCCTTCACTGCACCAAGCGCTACGAGATAGCTATCCAGCTCAGAGAGAGTTCGAACTGCCCCACCAATCTGTGTTGCTGACACAAACATTTCGGGATCGTGAATGCGATAGACCTCCCGATAATTGCCCTCGGTATTGCTGTCGTCGAAAACGTTGACGGTCTGTGTTTTTGGGCCCTGTGTTCCAAAAGCATCTCGGACCTATGCACCATATCGGGTAGACTTTCCAAAAAGCCAACTTTTTTACCTCGGCGGTGTCTCGGTTGTGGGCAAGACGGTGCGGAAGCCGTCAAGATCGAGTTTTGCAACCAGTCCTACCCTGAAACCGCTCGATAGGACGGGGCACATATTCAAATTCAGGGCTTGGACATTGGTGCATTCATTTGCCACAGAAATCAATAAAGGCCATGAGATAAAGCCCTTTGTCCGGTATTTCCCTTCTGCCGGCGGCCTTAGCAAAATCAGCCTGGACAATTTTATCCGGAGGTTCGAAATGGGTTCGGCTTCCGGACCCTTCCGTAAAACCGTCCAGACACCAGCGGCAGCGCATGTGATCCAGAGCAGCATACCGGTACGTGCGACCCTCCATGACATATCCTTGGGCCTGATCTTTGCTGATGGCCTCAATCGGGCAGGTTTCCGCGCAAGCAAATCCACAAAGGTCGGGCTTGCAGACATCGGCACTGGCCATAAGTTGTGCCGGGGGAAGATCGGCCTCGGTAATCACGGAAATCAATCGCTGCCTGGCTCCGAATTGAGGGGTAAGCAACAGGTTGTTCCAGCCGAAAGCGCCAATGCCCGCAGCCAGAGCGGCATGCTTGTGTGAAAAGTCTCATAGATACCGGTTCCACTGATCAAAATGCTCATAATGGCGGTACTGCACGAGGGTATGGGCAGGAGGAAGAGGCAGACTGCGGAATCCACGCTTTTCAAGGTGTTTGGCAACCTTCAGAGCTACCCGGGATAATTCCCAGTTCAGATAGGCGAAACCAAACCACATGTAGGGTCCGGGGAGCGTTGCTTCCTCTTTGTAGGTACCCCAGACTTCCCCAATGCTCCTTGGGAAGCCGATAGCGATTGAGACGACGGAGCGAGCCTTGGGCATAAAGTAGTTTGGATGGGTTTTTTCGGGTCCGTGGGCAAACCGTTCAACCGGGGCAAAACCAACCAGATCCGCTCCGGAATCCATAGCCGCTGAAGAAATCTCCTCGGAGAGCTCTTTCATCTTTAACCTCAAGATCTGGAATACAGCTATAAGGATACCAACGTCACGCCGCTGCCTTGAAACGCTCGAACCGCCACTTAAGTGCATCTCGATTCGGCCACTGTTTTTCGGATTGTGGCAAAAACAACCGGCTCCCATGCATTTGCTGGAGGCCATATCGGAGGATTGGACCGTCTGTTTCGTCAAGAACATCGCGTCGGACGTGAACGGTGTAATTGGCAGCAACGCCGATAATGAAACTGTCGAAAGCGGCATGGTGAAGTTTACACAGAGCAATGTCGTTGGAAATGTGGGGCTCGCCTTCAGGGTCGCTATCGGGAATTATATGGGCAGCGTCAAGGAGTTCGTCGTGCCTTAATCTGCAAAGCGATCACTGGGAACGATAGGCGGCGATAACCCTTTCTCGGAATGATCTTTGATGGAGCCTTACCCTGGTGGTTGCGGTGACATACGAGCGCCTTGCTATGGTTGTATCATCTGCCGTATCGCTCACCGGCGCTTGTCCAATATATGCAGCGTCATCCACAGCAATTCGAAAAGTGAGCGTCGTCGAATCGTCCCCCACAACGTATACGGGCCATAGAGCAAGGTATTTTCCGGGAACGATGCCATGGAGGTAGACGAGAGGTAGCTGTTGGGCCATAGTGCGGCGCAAACCCACGTTGTCAGGATGTGAGGGGTCTGTTCCGCGATATTTATAAGCCAAGAGACCGTCTGGACCGAATGAATCTTGGTATGGCCCTTTCGGAGTGGTTGCGATACTGAGGGGCAGCTCCATTAGGCGAGGTCTAAATATCCCTTGGGGGGCGACCAGGGGAAATCGATTGCCCTCGAACTCAAAGCCATTCTGAAGCAGAGGTCGACCTGACTACATTCTTCCGTCACTGCCTTTCGGGTTGCAGCTTCCAATTCTTTAGGAGAGACAGAGGTAGCCCTTTTCAAAAGATCAACATAGTATCTACCCTCAAAATCGAGCTGTACGGTGGGCGAAGCGGATTTTCCGGGTCTGGGGTTTACGACCGTTGGTGATGCTTTCAAGAAACGCCTGGACAAGATCAACCGTGAGTTCCTCCAGTTCCCGATTGCCATGGTCCCGGCAGAAAGGCGTGATTACCGACTCGTAGGATCGTAAAGTGTTTTTTTTGAATGGGACCGGTGATAATCCATCCAGATCTTGGCGGCATAGGCTACTTTCATGGTGTACCTCCTTCGGTTTTGGTTTGACACGGGTGGGGCTACGGAGGTAAGGATAGGGTATGCGAAGCTAATCTGCAATGATTTTGAATTGTTGGATAGCTGACAGATCATCCGACGTATCACCGAAGTTCCAAATCGGTGATAGATCCCAGCGCTGCGATTTTGAAATCTTGCATTCAGTTCGTTTGACCCGAAACAATCCGAAGGAATGTTGCATAAATTCGCCGATCTGATATAATTAAAGCTATTCCTTTCTAACCCGGTTGAGTAGTCTTGCTTCTCTGAAAACCCCAGCTATGAGCCAATTCTATTGACTGAAGGGCAGGTTTCCGTGTTAGGGATTGCGGTGGGGTTGATAAAAACAAAAATGCAGTGAGAATGTTCAGCAGGGGCAGATCTGGCGGAATTTGTCGAGATCCTTCAGGCGATTAAAAGCTCTCCCCTACCCCGCCTTTCATAGACAAAACCAACAACAGTTTCCGATCGGTTCCGCCTGCAAGAACGTCGAGGATATTCACCCGAAATCCCTGGGCCTCACTATCCTGGTTATAAATAGGTTATAAAAAACGCAAGGGGCTACAGACCTTAACCTGTAACCCCTTGATTTAACTGGCGCGCCCGGAGGGGCTCGAACCCCCGGCCTACGGATTCGAAGTCCGGCGCTCTATCCAACTGAGCTACGGGCGCTGAAAGTGGGGTGAGTGATGGGATTTGAACCCACGACAACCGGGGCCACAACCCGGTGCTCTGCCAACTGAGCTACACCCACCGTAAGCAGAATATGCGATTTCGAGACCGTTTTGAACTTTTTAAGTTAACAGATCGAAATTGTCAGATCAAGAAAAAATTGAGATTCCGCTTTTCGTGTTTACTGTCTAAAATTGGGGCCAAGCAGGTAATACCGCCGACAACGTCGCCGGCAAGACGGGGGGACCGGCGGAATCTGCTGTTGAAAGCGCGGCAAAATTTGCTTAATAAGGATAAACAACCTCGGCCGGTCCCATTGCCGCAGCTGACCAGCCTGCATTCAAGAGGAAAGCGCTTGCATCCGTTCATCCTTTTTTTTATCCGGGCCGTCCTCGGCGTGGCCATTGCCTTCCTGATTACGCGCATGTTCCGCGGCTCGGTCAGTATGACGGATGTCGCCGGACTAGCGATCCTTCTGGTGGGGCTGGCTTATGTGTTCGAGTATTTCAGGAAGCGGAAGAGTCGCTGACCTCCGCATGCGCCCGCCCAGAACCAGGCCCTGCACAAACGGAATTGCCCGCGCGGCTGATACCGCCACAGGCGAACGTGATTCCATTGACGTGCCAAAGAAAAGGGCAGCCGGCCGCTCTGCATAGAACGCCATCAGGAGTGTGAACCGTTGAAACAGATCATCTTGGGCACCGCCGGGCACATCGACCACGGCAAGACCTCCCTCGTGAAGGCGATCACAGGCATCGACACGGACCGCTTGAAAGAGGAAAAAGAACGGGGCATCACGATCGAGCTGGGGTTTGCCCACATAGACCTGCCCGGCGGTCAGCACCTGGGCGTCGTGGATGTCCCCGGTCATGAAAAATTCGTCAAGAACATGGTGGCCGGTGCGACCGGCATCGATATCGTCGCCATGGTCATCGCAGCGGATGAGGGCGTCATGCCGCAGACGCGCGAGCATATGGAGATCTGCACCCTTTTGGGCGTGCGCCAGGGTCTGGTGGCGCTGACCAAAATCGACCTGGTGGACGAGGAAATGCTGGAGCTGGCGCAGGAGGACATCCGGGAGTTCACGCGCGGCTCGTTTCTCGAAAACGCTCCGGTCATACCCGTCTCCGCCGCTACCGGACAAGGCCTGCCCGAATTCGTGCAGGCACTGGAGGAATTGAGCCAGCAGGTGGAAGCCCGGCCGCCGTCCTCGCTGTTCCGACTGCCGGTGGATCGGGTTTTCAGCATGAAAGGGTTCGGCACGGTGATCACTGGCACCTTGGTTTCCGGAAAAGTCCAGGTGGGGGATCCCATCATGGTCTATCCCTCCGGGATCACCTCCAAGGTGCGCGGCATCCAGGTCCACAACCAGAGCGTCCCGGTGGCCGAGGCCGGCATGCGCACCGCGGTCAATTTCCAGGGGCTGGACAAGGAGGCGGTCAGTCGGGGCGAAGTGCTTTCCAATCCCAACGCGTTGAAGCCCAGCTACATGGTGGATGTCCGGTTTCATTTTCTGGCCAGCGCCGGAAGACCCATGAAAAACCGCACCCGGGTGCGGTTTCATACGGGAACCAGCGAGGTTCTGGGCAACCTGATTCTGCTCGAACACGACGAACTCAAACCCGGCGAAGCCACGGTGGCTCAGTTGAGGCTGGACACGCCGGTTGCCGTCGTAAAGGGCGACCATTACGTCGTGCGCAGCTATTCGCCGGTGCGCACCGTCGGCGGCGGCCAGGTCCTCAACCCCATCCCCCCCAAGCACAAGCGCTTCAACGCCGGCATCATTCAAGCGCTGAAGGGCGTCCTGACGAGCGATCCGGAAACCCTCATCAGCTGGCATATCGAAGCCGCCGGCCATGCCGGCGCCAGTTTCACCGACCTTCGGCTCATGACGAGCCTCACGGATAAGCAGCTGGAGGCGAGCCTACAGGGCATGCTGTCGGCCCGCACGATCATCCAGGTGGACAAGGAAACCCGCAGCTTCGTCCACCAGAAAAGCTTCGAAGCCTTCATCCAGGACGCGACCGGCCACCTTCGAAGCTATCACAAGGCCTTCCCCCTGAAGTCCGGCATGCTCAAGGAAGAGCTGAAGAGCAAGTTTCCCGCCGACACGGATGTCCGGCTTTTCAACCTGGTGATCAACCAGATGATCAAGGACAACGCCATCGTCCAAGAGGAAAAAACCGTCCGCTTGACCACCCACAAGGTGTCGCTGGCCGGCGATGAAGCCACTCTGCGGAAGCAGATGCTTAAAATCTACAAGGACAGCGGGCTGCAGCCGCCCTTCTTTCGGGATATCGCCGGAATCCTGAAATCTGAGGCGAACCCGGCCAAGGACGTCCTGAACCTGCTGATCGAGGAAGGTCTGATCATCCGCACCAAAGACGATCTTTTTTTCCATGCCGAAGCGATCGCCGAGCTGAAGCAGCGCATGGTGAAGTTCTTTGAAGCACACGCCGACATGACTCCGGCGCAGTTCAAAGACATGACCGGAGGCGCCTCCCGCAAGTTTCTCATCCCGCTGCTGGAGTATTTCGACTCCAAGAATGTGACGCTGCGCGTCGGGGACGTGCGCAAGCTGCGCAAGGCCTGACGACTTCGCGAGAAGGCCAATCTCGGCGTTGCGCTTCATCTCACTGTCGCTGCGGCGTACGGTAAGTACGCCTCGCGCCGCGAGATTCGCGCGCCTTGATCTTGGCGCTCGCGGAGCCGTCTAAGGGCGCGATGTTTCACGAATCCATATCAATCGTCCCGAAATAGTACCGTCATGCCGGACTTGATCCGGCATCCAGAACAGGTTGAATTTACTGGATTCCGGCTAACAGCGTGCCGGAATGACGACGTAAAGATAATTCTGAGACCGTTAATAAAAGCCTATTTTCCAGTAATAAAAGCTTATCTTCCAGTCAAGGCGGCGACAACCGTGTTCAGGAAGAGCATGCCCTGCCGCGTCGGCGCGCAGCGCCCGTATTCAAGCGCAAGCAGCCCGCGGCCCGCCAGATCATGCACCGCGGCCCCGTAAGCCTCGTTGAAATCCCGGCCGAAGCGCGCCTTAAAATCCGCCTGGTCGATCCCCGCGGACGTCCGCAGCCCCAGCATGACCACCTCCAGCATCTGCTGGTCCACGCTCAGCGACTCCTCTCCACCGGGCGGCCGGCGGCCGGCCTGCAGCTCGGCGATGTAGCGCCGGACATCGCGGTGGTTCCAGGACCGCCGCGGGGGCCGGAAGGAATGCGCCGCCGGGCCGAACCCCAGGTAGGGCGCGTAGGCCCAGTACTTGGAGTTGTGCCGAGAGACCCGTGCATCCCCGCCGGAGGGCGCGCCGCGCGCGAAGTTGGAGATTTCGTAGTGCTGGTAGCCGCGCCCGGCCAGGCGCGCCGACGTCGCCAGGAACAGCTCGGCCGTGTCTTCCTCGGGTGCCGGACGGAAGCGGCCGAGGCGCTCGCCCTCGGCCAGCGGCGTGCCGGGCTCGATGCTGAGCATGTAGCAGGCCAGGTGCTCCGGAGCGTAGGCGAGGGCGCTTTCGATGTCCATGGTCCAGGCGTCCAGGGTCTGGCCCGGCAGGCCGTAGATGAGATCCAGCCCGACGTCTTCGAACCCGGCCCGGCGCGCCACCGCAAGCGCATCGTGCGCCTGCCCGGCCGAGTGCATCCGACCGAGCATCATCAGGTTCTCCTCCCGAAAGGACTGAACCCCGAGATTAAGGCGCGTGACGCCGGCCGACCGGTACCCTTTCATTTTTTGCAAATCGACCGTCCCCGGATTGGCCTCGAGCGTCACTTCCATCGGCCCGGCCAGCCGGAACCTCGAATTCAACCGATTGATAATCCCTCCGACCTCCGCCGGGTCGAGGATCGAGGGCGTGCCGCCGCCGAAATAGATGGTGTCGAAGGCCAGCGGTCCGGCTTCGGCTGCGGCGATTTCCGCATCAAGGGCCCTCAGGAACGCGGGTTTCAGATTCAGGTCGGAGACCGAATAGAAGTCGCAGTAGGCGCACTTGCGCACGCAGAACGGAATGTGGATATAAAGACCGCCGTTCGGAGAGACGCGCGGTTCACTCATAATGGGTCCATCGTTAGCGCCGCCAGCCGCCGATCAGGTGCATGTGCAGGTGGAAGATGACCTGCCCGCCGCCGCGCTCCACGTTTACGAACAACCGGTAGCCGTCGTGCGCGATGTCGAGGCGTTGCGCCATTTCCTGGGCCGCTCGGAACAACTCGCCAAGGATCGGCGCGTCGCCCGCCTTCAGGTCGTTGACGCTGCGGATGTGCTTGCGCGGCACAATCAGCAGGTGGACTGGAGCCTGGGGTCGGATGTCCCGGAAGACGATTAATTGATCGGTGGCGTACAGGATTTCGGTGGGCGTCTCCCCCCGCGCGATCCGGCAGAAAATACAGTCATTCAAAATGGGTGGCGTGCTCATTGCGCTTTCCTGGATTCCGGCTGAAAGGCCGCTCCCACAGAAAAAGACCTAACTTACTTCAAAGCGCGCCGCCGTTTCGGCAGCGAATCGGCCAGGAGCGAATCGGGAAGATTCCACTTGCCGATTCGCGTGGAAGCCCGCAGACAGCGCCTCAGTTCCTCCAGGTAACGATCCCGTGGAATTTCCCGGGCTCCCATGCGCTGAAGATGGCCGGTGGTCACCTGGCAGTCAATGAAATCAAAGCCTTCGATCATCAGGTAGGCCGCCAGGGCGGCCAGGGCCACCTTCGAGGCGTTCGCCTCCCGCGCAAACATGGATTCGCCGAAAAAGCCGGAACCGAGCGAGACCCCGTACAGGCCGCCGGCCAGCCGCGGCCCGTTCCAGGCTTCGACCGAGTGCGCCACCCCCACACGCTGCAGGTCGCAGTAGGCTCGGATCATGTCCGTTACGATCCAGGTTCCCTCCCGGCTGGTGGAGCGTACGGCGGCGCATTCGCGGATCACCGCTTCAAAGGCCTGATCGCTCGTGACCTGGAAATCGCCACGCCGGATGACTTTTGCAAGCGATCGGGAGCGGTGAAACTCCCGGGGATAGAGCACCAGCCGGGGGTCCGGAGACCACCACAGGATGGGCTCGTCGTCGGAGTACCAGGGGAAAATACCCATGCGATAGGCCAGCAGCAGGCGCTCCCGGCTCAGATCTCCGCCCACGGCGAGAAGTCCCTCCGGGGTCGCCAAGCGGGGCGGAGGGAAGCGCAGGGCCTCCGAAAGGACAAAAACCGGCATGGGAACGATCAGTCGTATCGAAAGGCGACCTGATCCGCGTCGATATCGAGCGTCAGTACGCCGCCCTTCTGAAGCCGACCGAAAAGGATTTCATCGGAAAGCTTGTTCTTGATTTCGGTCTGGATGACGCGGGCCAGCGGCCGGGCCCCGTAGCGCGAGTCGTACCCCTTTTGGGCCAGCCAGCTTCGCAGCGCGGGCGAGTAGTTCAAATGGACCTTTTTCGGCGCCAGCTGACCGTTGAGTTCCTTCATGAACTTGTCGACCACTTTTTCCATGATCGCGGTGCTGAGGGGATTGAAAGAGATGGTATCGTCCAGGCGGTTGCGAAACTCCGGGCTGAACATCTGTTCGATGGCTTTGCGGCCCTTGGAGGGCGTGTCGCGATGGGTGTCCCCGAACCCGATGGTCTGGGTGCTCATCTCGCGCGTGCCGGCGTTGGAGGTCATCATCAGAATCACGTTGCGGAAATCGGCTTTCTTGCCGTTGTTGTCGGTCAGCGTGGCGTGATCCATCACCTGCAGCAGGATGTTGAACAGGTCGGGATGGGCCTTTTCAATCTCGTCCATCAACAGGACCGAATGGGGATGCTTGCGGATGCCGTCGGTCAACAACCCGCCCTGGTCGAAACCGATGTAGCCCGGCGGTGCACCGATCAGTCGGGCCACGGCGTGCTTTTCCATGTATTCGCTCATATCGAAACGGATGAACTCCACCCCCAGGATCAGGGCCACCTGGCGGGCCACCTCGGTCTTGCCGACGCCCGTCGGACCCGTGAACAGAAAGCAGCCGATGGGCTTGCCGGGAATCCCCAGTCCGGCCCGCGAGCGTTTAATGGATGTCACCATGGCACGGATGGCGTCGTCCTGCCCGAAGACCACGTCCCTGAGCCGTGCCTCCAAGTTCTCGAGCTTGGCGCGGTCGGAGGTGGAAACACTCTGGGTGGGGATGCGCGCCATCTTCGCCACGATTTTTTCGATATCGGACGGATGGATCTTCTTGCGTCCGGCCGCTCCGGAAAGCCGCACGTAGGCCCCGGCTTCATCCATGACATCGATGGCCTTGTCGGGCAAGTAGCGGTCGTTCAGGAATTTGGCCGACAGCTCGGCGGCGGCCTTCAAGGCTCCGTCGGTGTACTCGATCCCGTGGTGCTCCTCGTAGCGCGAACGCAACCCTTTGAGGATCTGGATGCTCTCCCCGACCGGCGGCTCGGGCACCTCGATTTTCTCAAAGCGACGCGAAAGCGCCCGGTCTTTCTCAAAGTGGTTCTTGAACTCCTCGTAGGTGGAAGAGCCGATGCAGCGGATCTCACCGCTGGTCAAGACCGGCTTCAGAATGTTGGAGGCATCCATCGACCCGCTGCTGGTGGCGCCGGCGCCTACGATGGTGTGGATCTCGTCGATGAAAAGAATCGAATGCGGGCGGCGCTTCAATTCGGCGATGACCCCCTTCAGCCGCTGCTCGAAATCTCCCCTGAACTTGGTTCCAGCGAGCATGCCGCCCAGGTCCAAGGCGTAAATGTGCACTTCCTTCAGCAGGTCGGGCACATCGCCCTTGGCGATATTCTGGGCGAGTCCTTCGGCCAAAGCGGTTTTGCCGACACCCGGGTCGCCGACGAACACCGGATTGTTCTTGCGCCGCCGGCAGAGCACCTGCATGGTGCGCTCGATCTCGGTCTGGCGCCCGATGAGGGGGTCGAGTTTCCCCTGGCGGGCCTGGCGGACCAGATCGGTGGTGTACATCTCCAGCGGGCTGCTCTTGCGCCGCCGCTCCTCCGTCCCGGGGCGCGCTTCGCTCTGTTCGCGCTCTTGATAGGAGGTCTTGGGGATCTTGTGCGAGATGTAGTTGAGAACATCGAGCCGTGTCACGCCCTCCGCGCTCAAGAAATATTCGGCGTGGGAGTCCTTTTCTAAGAAGATAGAGGCCAGGATGTCGCTGACCGACACCTCGGCCTTGTCGGCGGAACGGGCATGGCTGACCGCGCGTTGGATCACTCGCTGAAACCCGATCGTCTGCTGCAGGACGTATTCGCTGCCTTCGGGAATCTTTTCGATCTTTTCTTGAAAAAAGCTTTCGAGGCTGCCCAAGATGGTCTCGACATTGCCGCCGCAGTTCTCGACGATTTCGATCCCGCTCTGCTCGTACAGGATGGCGAACAGGATGTGCTCGACGCTGACATATTCGTGCCGACGCTTCTTGGCTTCCCGCACAGCGAACCCTAGAGTGGCGGACAATTCCTTGCTGATCATATGCTTAGTCTCTTTCCATGGCGCACTTGAGCGGGAACCCCTTTTCCCGGGAGAGGTTGTCCACCATGTCGATCTTGGTTTCGGCGATCTCGCGCGGATAGAGTCCGCAAACGCCGAAACCGTTGTGATGAACGTTCAACATGATCCGATGGGCATCGCCTTCGGACTTTTGAAAGACCTGTTGGAGCACCTCCACCACGAAATCCATGGTGGTGTAATCATCGTTGAGCAGCAGCACCTTGTACAGGGGAGGTTCATCCAGCTGAATCTCCTGCCCGGAACGGACCTCATCCTCAACCTGCGGCGGGCGTTGTTCGCTCATAAATTCCTCAACCGGCGGCGCTGCCGGCAACCGGCGGAGATATGGGCCGAGCCCTCTCCCCAACGGTGATTCATTATAATCACTGCAGCGAGTTTTTGTAAAGAGACCCCCCCCTGTCCGGCCGGGCTCACCGCCCGCAGCATTTCTTGAATTTTTTCCCGCTGCCGCATGGGCAGGGCGAGTTGCGTCCGACCTTGTCCGGGCTGCGCTGCGCCGGCGCCCGGCGGGCGGGTTCTCCGCCGCCGGAAAAGGTGAGTTTCTGCTCTCGGGGCCGCTGGAGAGTCTCCATTCGCTCCGGCGCGGCGATCTGAATGCGGAACAGGATGGCCAGCGTCTCCTCTTCGATGCGGTCCATCAGAGCCTGGAACATCTCGAAGCCCTCTTTTTTGTAGACCAGCAGAGGATTCTGCTGGGCATAGCCCCGCAACCCGATGCCCTCCTTGAGATGGTCCATGGACAGCAGATGGTCTTTCCAGAGGTTGTCGATGGTCTGGAGCATGACCACATGCTCGAGACGCCGATAGGTGTCGGCCCCGATCGCCGCCTCCCGGCCTTCGTAGATTCGAACGGCCTCCTCGGCAAGCATGCCCGCCAAGCCCTCGGGGGTCATGGCTTCGACGGCCTCCGGGGTCAGGCCTTCAGGCCGGAAATTGAATTGCTTGTAAACCGCATCGGAAAGGGCTTTTAAGTCCCAGTACTCGGGATGGGTTTTTTCGGCCGTGAACGTGTCGGCGATTCGGCCCGCGGTTTCCCGAATCATCTCCATGATTTCCGGCCGCAGATCCTTGCCCGTGAGGATTTCCCGGCGCTGGCCGTAAATGACCACCCGCTGCTGGTTCATTACGTCGTCGTATTCGATCAGGTGTTTGCGGATGTCGAAGTTGTGACCCTCGACCTTGGACTGGGCGTTTTCGATGGCGCGGCTGATCAGGGTATGCTCGATAGGCTCGCCCTCCTGCATACCGAGCTTTTCCATAAAGCCCGTGATGCGCTCGCCGCCGAAGATGCGCAGCAGGTCGTCCTCCAGCGCGAGATAGAAGCGCGAAGAGCCCGGGTCGCCCTGCCGCCCGGATCGGCCCCGCAGCTGGTTGTCGATGCGGCGCGATTCGTGCCGTTCGGTGCCGAGGATGTGCAATCCGCCCAGGTCCACCACCCCCTCCCCCAGCACGATGTCGGTGCCGCGGCCGGCCATGTTGGTCGAGATCGTCACCGCCCCGCGCTGGCCCGCCATGGCCACGATCTGCGCCTCCTTTTCATGGTGCTTGGCGTTCAGCACCTCGTGCGGGATGCCCCGCGCCTTGAGCTTCTTGCTCAACTGCTCGGAGACGTCGATCGAGATGGTACCCACCAGCACCGGTTGACCCAGGGCGTTCAGCTGTTCGATCTCATCCAGGACGGCCTCGTATTTCTCGCGCTTGGTCTTGTAAATCACGTCGGAGTTATCGATGCGGATCATGGGCCGGTGGGTGGGAACCACCATGACGTCGAGGTTGTATATTTTCTTGAATTCGGCCGCCTCCGTGTCGGCCGTGCCGGTCATGCCCGCCAATTTTTGGTACATCCGGAAGTAGTTCTGGAAGGTAATGGTGGCCAGGGTTTGGTTTTCGTTTTCGATCTTGACCTCTTCCTTGGCCTCCAGCGCCTGGTGCAGTCCCTCGCTGTAGCGCCGTCCGGGCATCAGGCGGCCGGTAAATTCATCGACGATAATGACTTCCCCGTCCTTGACGATGTAGTCCACATCACGTTTGAAAAGGGCGTGGGCCTTGAGGGCCTGGTTGATGTGATGCAGCAGCTCAATGCATTGCGGGTCATAGAGATTCTCGACCTGCATCAGCTTCTCACAACGCGCGACGCCTTCCTCGGTGAGGGTCGAGGTGCGGGCTTTTTCGTCCACGCTGAAGTCGCGGTCGCGCACCAGTCGCGGGATGAGGCTGTTCACCTGATAGTAGAGGTCGGTGGACTTCTCGGCCGGTCCGGAGATGATGAGCGGGGTCCGGGCCTCGTCGATCAAAATACTGTCCACCTCGTCCACGATGGCATAGTTGAGCTCTCGTTGGACCAAGGAGCGGCGTTCGAACTTCATGTTGTCCCGCAGGTAGTCGAACCCGAACTCGTTGTTGGTGCCGTAAGTGATGTCCGCGGCATAAGCGGACTGGCGTTCGGCGTCGGTCAAGCCGTGCAGGATCGTACCCACCTGCAGGCCGAGGAATCGGTAGATGTGCCCCATCCATTCGGTATCGCGGCGGGCCAGATAATCGTTCACCGTCACGATGTGCATGCCCTTGCCGGCCAGGGCATTGAGATAGACGGGCAGAGTCGCCACGAGGGTCTTGCCCTCGCCGGTTTTCATCTCGGCGATTTTCCCCTGATGCAGCACCATGCCGCCGATGAGTTGGACGTCGAAGTGCCGCATCTTGAGCGTCCGCGCGGAGGCTTCCCGAACCGCTGCAAACGCCTCCGGCAGCAGGTCGTCCAGCGATTCCCCACGTTCGACCCGTTCCTTGAAACGCCCGGTCTGCGCGCGAAGCTCCGCGTCGCTCATGGCCTGAATGGCGGGCTCGAGCGTATTGATGCGATCCACCGCCGGCTGGAGCTTCCTGATTTCCCGCTCGTTCTTGCTGCCGAACACCTTGGTGAGCAACTTCATGACCATGGAAACGGAATTCCTCTCCGAAAAAGTAAGTTCGAACCGCTTCGATTATAACAGATCCTGAACGGGGCTCAACCCTTTCATCCCGGGAGGCATTCGGCCGGTCGCGCTGGAAGAGCGCGGCGTTCCACCGGGCGGGTGCCCGGCGGCCGCGGCCGCCGCGTCATTCGCCGTCCGACAACGCCGGTCTCAGTTCAGGAAATATTTTTCTGGGTTGACAGGGACTCCGTGGAGAGCCACTTCGTAATGCAGGTGAGGCCCGGTGCTGCGGCCGGTGTTGCCCACCAGTGCAATGGTGTCCCACCGGCGCACCTTTTCCCCCGGGAGTTTCAGGACCCTGCTGCAGTGTCCGTAAGTGCTCGTGAGGCCGTGGCCGTGGTCGATGATGACCGCCTTGCCCAGCAGCCCCTTGTCGCCGGCAAACGTGACCGTTCCGGCGGCAGTGCTGTAAATGGGGGTGCCCTCCCGCGCGGAGATGTCGTAGCCCTTGTGGAACTCGCGGACATTGGTGAAGGGCGAGAGGCGATTTTCAAAACGGGACGTCACCAAATGCTCTATGTCCGGATCGATCGGCCGGATGGTCGGCGTGGAGGCCAGCAGGCCCCGCTGTTTTTCCATGTGGGTGACCAACGCCTTGAAATGATCTTCCTGGTTTACGGCGGCCATCGTCAACTGATCGACCTGGGAACGCATTTCGCGCACCAGGCTTTTGTTCTGCTCGCCGAGCGCCATCTTGGGATCCAGCCTCCGGGGGATGGGCCCTCCGATACCGAAGAGGTTGCCGCCGTCCACCCGCTTGTCGAGATCGGCCATAACCCGGATCTTGCCTTCGAACTCGTTCAGCGCCAGCAGCCTTTCTTTGAGGGCGTTGATCTCACTGGTAAAGTCGCCGATCTGCTGGCGCTGGATCTGGATTTCTTCACGCTGGCTGGCAAGAAGCCCGGAAAGCTCCTGATCGCGCTGGGCGACGTAGCGCTCCCCCGTTTTCAGGCGGAGATAATCGTATGCCAGGTAGCCGCCCAAACCCAGCAGGGCGACCGCCATGAGAGCGATCCCGCGCAGCGTTGCCCGTGAGGCGCGGAACTGTTTCGCCGCTGAACCGGAATTCGTCAAGACGACCAGCGAAATCGTTTTGCGCATGATGACGTCTCCCCCTTCGGTGAGCGAGACTTTTTATAGAAACCCGGGCATTGCCTTGTCAATACTTTCTTCGTACGGTGAAGACCTTACGGTCCGGAGCGACGGGCAGGTCACGCGATACCCAGTTTGAACTTCAGGGACTTCAGCGTATTTTGCATCAACATCGTGATGGTCATCGGCCCCACGCCGCCGGGAACCGGGGTGATCCAGCCCGCCACCTGCTTGGCGGCATCAAAGTCGACATCCCCTTTCAGGATGGCTATTTTCTTTCCGGTTTTTTCGCTCACCTTCTCGCCGACCCGGTTGACGCCCACGTCGATGACACAGGCACCCGGCTTGATCCACTCGGGTTTCACCAGGCCGGGGACGCCGGCGGCCACGATCAGAATGTCGGCCCGCCGGCAGTGCGAAGCCATGTCCTTGGTGCCGGTGTGAATCACCGTCACCGTCGCGTTGGCGCCCTTGGCTTTCTGGAGCATCATGTTGGCGATCGGCTTGCCGACGATGTTGGATCGCCCCACGACGACGACTTCGGCGCCGCTGGTGGGAACCCCGGAGCGCACGATGAGCTCCTGGATGCCGGCCGGGGTGCACGGCGGAAACTTAACTTCAGATCCCCCGATCATGAGGCGGCCGACATTCACGGGATGGAAGCCGTCCACGTCCTTGTCCGGGTCGATCGCGTTCAGCACTTTTTTCTCGTTGACCTGTTTGGGCAGCGGCAGCTGCACCAGAATGCCGTGAATCGAGTCGTCTTTGTTGTATTTCTCTATTAGAGCCAGAAGATCGCTTTCGGATAGGGTGACCGGCTGGTTGTCCTGGATTTCCTTGAACCCCAGGCGATGGGCCGTTTGGATTTTGAGCGTCACGTAGGACACCGATGCCGGGTTTTCCCCGACCAGGATCGTCACCAGGCCTGGAACCACCCCGTGCTTGGCCTTGATCGCCTGGACTTCCGACGCCAGCTCCTCAAGGATAGCTTCCCGGATCTCCGTGCCCATGATCAATTTGGCTGTCATTTTCTCCTCCTTTTCTCACGTTTGAAGGTTAAGGTTGATGACTTCGTAAATAGTCCAATCTCTGCGTTGCGCTTCATCTCGCTGCCGCTGCGACGTACGGTAAGTACGCCTCGCGACACGAGATTCGCGCGCCTTGATCTTGGCCTCTTTACGAAGTCATCGATTCGGATAACTTTTTACGAGTTCATCAAGGCTTAAAGTCTTAAGGTTTAAAAGAACAAACGCCGTATCCGGTGGACGTTAAACCTTAAACCTTAATCCCCCCTGTCAAAGCGCGCTGGGGATCTGGTAAAGCCCGGTGGTCTCGTCAAGCCCGAACATGAGATTCATGTTCTGGATGGCCTGGCCGGCAGCCCCCTTGCCCAGGTTGTCGATGGCCGACATGAGGATCAGGCGTTGGTTGCGCGCGTCAAAAACAAACCCGATATCGCAGTAGTTCGTTCCCCGTACATGCAGGGTGTCCGGCGGTGCTCCCGGCGGGCGCATGCGCACGAACGGCCGTCCGGCGAAAAAGGCCGTCAGACAGTCCTGAACCATCTGGGCCGTCAGCGTGCCGGAGGGGCGCGCATAGATTGTGGATAGCATCCCGCGGGTCATCGGAACCAGATGCGGCACGAACGTGATCTGAACGGGCCGGCCCGCTTCCCGGCTCAATACCGTTTCCATCTCCGGCGCGTGGCGGTGAACCGCCACCTTGTATGCCTTGAAGGACTCGTTGACTTCGCAGTGGTGAACGGCGAGAGAGGGCGAACGCCCGGCGCCGCTCACGCCGGATTTGGAATCGGACACGATGTCGTTCAAATCGACCAGTCCGTCCTTGATCAGAGGAACCAGCGGCAAAAGCACGCTGGTGGGATAGCAGCCCGGGTTTCCGACCAGCCCGGCGGCGGCGATTTCGGAGGAGTAGACCTCGCTCAGGCCGTAAACGGATTCCTTCAATAGCTCCGGAGAGGCATGCGGCTGATAGACCGCCTCGTACACCCCGGCCTCGTTGAAGCGGAAATCGGCCGACAGGTCGACCAGCTTCCGGCCGCGCTTGAGAATCTCCGGTGCGACCTTCATCGGCAGCTTGTGGGGTAAGGCCGTGAAGATAATGTCGGCGGCCGCGCAAATGCGGTCATCGTCCAGCTCCTCGAGGACGAGATCCACCCGGCCGGCCATGGAAGGGAACACGCGGTCGAAACGTTGGCCGGCGAACTGCCGGGAGGTGATCATGGTCAGCTGAACGGCGGGATGACCGGTGAGCAGACGGACGAGTTCAGCCCCGGCATATCCCGTTGCGCCCGCGACGGCGGCTCGGATCATCGCAGCTCTCCTGATGGAAGAAGATTCGGTTTTCGCAGACTACTTAACAGAGGCCGGTGGGAAGTTCAACCCAAACGTTCATCGCCGCGTATCGGCGATGAACCAAGATGGACCTTCTTACGAAGCCATCAGGCGCTGGCCCCTTCGAGGGCGACCACCCACCCGGAGGGCAGGTCGTCCAGGCACAGCGGTGACACGACCGCGCGCAGCATGCGGCCCTTGAGGCCCACAAAAAAAGCGCTGTGGCCGGAATGACACCGACGCGCCGTGACTTTCAGGGCGCTGATCAGCTCCCCGGACCGGTTTGGCGGGAAGGCATCCCAGATGGGGCGGTTGAGCAGATCCACGAGCGACAGGTCGACGATGGACAGCGCCGCCGCATTGGCATTGATGACCCGCGTGTCCTTGTCGAGAATGAGCACGCCGACTCCCAGACAGTTGACGGCTGCCTGATAAAACTCGAGCGACCCCAGCAATTCCATGGCGTCGCGGCGTGGGAAAACCCCCCCGGTTTGCAGGATTTTCTTCTCAGCCGGAGGCGGCCCCGGCCGGCTCTCCAAACCGGCGATGAACTCGTTCAATTGAACGGCCAACTTGTCGATGGGGCCTTTGGCGATGAAGTAGTCCGCGCCGATCGTGTCGAGATCGTCCATCTGCTCAACCAGCGTCCCGGACAGGGCCACGAGCGGAAAGCGGCGATCGTTGAATTTGCGCCGGACGACCTTGAAAAACTGCCGGCCGTCGACTTTGGGCAAGACCAGATCGGCGAAGAGAATATCGTAAGGACCCTCGCCCAAGCTGGCGATTCCCTGCTTGCCGTCGTAGGCCTTGCAGACCTGATAGCCCCGCTTTTCCAACAGGCCGGCCAAAAACTCGACGAAGAAAAAATCACTGTCCACCACCATTGCTTTACGGGTCATGAGATCCTTTCTCGCACACCGTCCGGGCGAACCCGCCGCCCGAGCGCTTTAAATTCTGCATTCCAAGCCCCTTCAGGAAAAGATTCGCCGGCGGGGGATTTTTAGGGGCTCTTTATTCGACGCAAACCCGCCGGACCTCCCGAATCGTGGTAATCCCGTCGATGGTCTTGCGAATTCCGTCCTGCTTCAAGGTCGTCATGCCGTCCTTGGCGGCCTGCTGGCCCAGTTCATGAGACGTGGCGTTTTTCTTGATCAAAACCTTGGCTTCGGTGGTGGCCTCCATCAGTTCATGAATTCCGATACGCCCCTTGAACCCCGAGCCGCTGCACTTCTCACAGCCGACCGCCCGCTTCAATCCGAACCCGGCGCCATAGCTGTACCCGGCCTGGTCAAAGGCCTCGCGCCCGTAGTCGGTCCGCAGGTCCTCGAACTCCTCCTCGGAGGGATGGTAGGATTCGATGCAGTTGGGGCAAAGGCGCCGCACCAGCCGCTGGCCCAGCACCCCCAGAAAGGCGTCCGAGATGTTCAACGCATTCATGCCCATCTCCAGCAGACGGGTCAGCGTTTCCGGCGCGTTGTTGGTGTGCAGCGTCGAAAGCACCAGGTGGCCGGTCAGCGCCGCTTCCAGGGCGATGGAGGACGTCTCGCGGTCGCGCATTTCGCCGATCATGATGATATCCGGGTCGAGCCGCAGCAGACCGCGCATGATGCGCGCGAAATCCAGCCCAATCTTGTGGCGGACCTGCACCTGGCGCAGCCCGGGCTGGGTGATCTCGACCGGGTCCTCGGCGGTCCAGATCTTGACCCCCGGCTGGTTGATGTGGCCTAAGACCGCATGCAAGGTAGTCGTTTTGCCGGACCCGGTCGGCCCGACGCAGAGGATCATCCCGTAAGGACGGGCGATCAATTTTCTCAGCACGGCCAGATTGCGGTCGGACAGGCCGATCTGATCGATTTTCAGCGAGCTGGTGCGGGTCAGGATGCGCAGGACGGCGTCTTCAAATTTGCCGACCGTCGGCATGGTGGAAAGACGCAGCTCGAACTCCTGGATGCCCTTGCGCCGAACCTTGATCTTTCCGTCCTGCGGCAGGCGCTTTTCGGCGATATCCAGCTCGGCCATGATCTTCAAGCGGGAGATGATTGCCGGCGCCATGGCGTTCGGCACCTGAATGTACTCATGGCAAACCCCGTCGGTCCGGAAACGGATGGTCGTTTTGCGGCTGATCACCGAGGGCTCGATATGGACATCGGAGGCGCCGTTGCGGAAAGCGGTCACCAGGATCTGGTCCACGAATTTAACCACCTGGCTGGAGGATTCGTCCAGACCGCTGCGATCGTCCTGCGAATCCTCCTCTTCCTCGAAGCTGACGTCGGGCAGGATCTGCTCGATGTTTTCCATCGGCGCTTCGACGGCCTTCTCAGACCGGGGATCGAAGAAATGCTGAATATACTTCTCGACGTCCTCCTTGACGGCGACCGAGATGCTGATTTTTTGATTGCCCATCAACGCGCGGATGTGATCGGTCTTGCGCAGGTCCTTGGGGTCGTCCACCAGAATCTCGATGCCGGTCTTGTCCCATCGCAACGGGACCCAAACATAATAGAGCAGAAAGGACTTCTTCAGGTTGTTGATCAACTCGAAGGGCACCGGCAGCTCCGCATCGAAGGTGCGGAAGCTGCATCCGAAATACATCGACAGCGATTTCCCAATCTCCTGGATGCCGATCTTGAAACGATCGATCAGCACGTATTCCACGCTCTTGTTGACCTTCTTGGCAATGGCCAGCGCTTCCTGCAGTTGCTGGGTGCTGATCATCTTGCTGCGCAGCAGGTAATCGTAGCGGGAGTTGCTGGAAAGCTTCGCCTTCAGCGCCTTCAAACGATCGGCGATTTCCGAGTCGGCGGGGTCCATCTCGGCCGCGGCCTGATAGAGGTCAAACGACAGATCGTGCATATCCTTGCGCTCCATCTGCTCGCCGAGCCAAAATTGGATCCGGGCGGTCCCTTGCTTTCCGAGGCTGAACTTGTAGACGATCTTGTACGCTTTCTTGACCACCTCGGCCGGTTCCCAGATATCCAGCAGGCAGGCCAGGTAATCGCGGATAATTTTATCCGGCAGACCGTCCACTTTAAGAAAATCGCAGGCGGCCGGGTCCGCCTCCATCAGTTTTTCGTATTCGGCCGCCGCTTCCTCCATCAGGCCGAGCTCCTTAAGGGCCGCGGCTCCGTCTATCAGCGTGGCAAAATCTTCCGGGATCGAAAGCGTTTTCTTGACGACCGAGATGTGTTCAGCGGATAGGGCCTTTTTCTCCGACTCCTTTTGATCCTGAATTTCCTTTTTCAGTCGATCGACCTTCTCTGAAAGCGTCAGCCGGGCCTGGGAGGACAGGGTACTGCCGGAAGCGGCCACCTGCTGATAAAGGTCAAGGGACTCCTCGATCATTCCCATGGCGTAGCAGGTTTCTGCTTCCTTGATTCGCAAGTCGACATTGATGGGGCCGGAGGCCTGGTTTGGATCCATACCCTAGAGTTCCGTTTTCGCTGAAAAGTGGGCGCTGCCTGAGGGCGGTAGGGCCGCTTCGGGCACTGCAACGCTGTGCCGACGAAAGTAAATTATATCAATCCTATCGGTTGTTTGGCGATTTACTTTAGAGCTTTGCGGAGGAGGAGACTCTTTGCAGGTTCAGATATTTTTGTTATGATAAGGGCATGTTGGAAGGAGAGCCCCATGCCGGTATATGAATACGAGCATCTCAGCCGACCGTGCGATCTAGGCCAGGTATTCGAACAACGCCAGTCCATGGCCGACCCCTCCCTGGAGCGTTGCCCGAATTGCGGCGGGCCGGTCAGCAAGCGCGTCTCCCGCATCAACATCAGCACCCCCAAGACCAACAGCGAACTCAAGGACCTCGGGTTCACCAAGCTCGTCCGGCGCGACGACGGGGTCTACGAAAACGTCACCGCCCGCAGCGGCGACAGCCGCTACATGGTCCGCGGCCGGCCGGAAACCCTGCCGAACGTTAAAAAAACCATCAGCGATTAGAATTCATCTCGGGTTGCGGAATCATCAGAGTCAAACAACACTATGATATATAATTTTTAAATCAACGTGAAATTTGAATGGCTGAATGACTCAATTCCAACGCACAGCTCGGAGTTTCCGAAGTCAGTCTCATCTAATTTGAGCGATTCTCACATTGATTGTAATGGGAAGGTCCGCAGGGGTGTGCGCGCCGCGCACACCCCTGCGGACTCCGCTGTCAGGTAATAAAATCGCTCAATTAGGGATGCGACCCCCTGCCATTTCAGATAGGCCGGATGGATTATTTCTTCAGCTTGATCACCAGGAACCCGGCATTTTTCCGCCAGATGAAAAGGTTGACGGCGCCGTCCTTGGAAATCTTCTTGAGCGCTTCGGAATAGTTCTTCACCGATTCGACGGCCTGGTGGTTGACCTCCTTGATGATATC
>Ga0105099_10000304_pt1 | contig 33725 bp, 59 predicted proteins | sample PPLLak3cmMay2015_2_FD_79138 | JGI IMG/M metagenome (GOLD analysis project Ga0105099, IMG submission 79138) | Freshwater sediment microbial communities from Prairie Pothole Lake near Jamestown, North Dakota, USA - PPLs Lake P8 Core (1) Depth... | ecosystem: Environmental > Aquatic > Freshwater >... | reverse complement strand
GGGAATGTGTGTACACGGAGTAACAAAAGATAGTTGCAGTTTTTGCTCAGGCTTGTACGAGAGTAAAAACCGACAGGTAAGAGAACGCAGAGAACAGTTAGAGGACATATCAGACATAAAGAAGAAATATGAGTTGATGAGGAAGTATGAGAATCACGGAGAAGATTGGTCGGAGGAAGAGTATGAAGTAGTGTACGACAAGTTTAAAGGTATAGTGTCAGTAAAGAGTCCTCAGTTTAGAAAGTTAGCATATGAAGTAGCAATAGAGTTGGGGAGGACTAGGAAGTCAATAGTGTGGCACTTCAAACACATGTTTATATTGCAAGACAATCCTAAGGCAGGAGAGAAGTTACTTGAGTTTAAGCGTAAGGTAGGCTTAACTAGATAGGGGAAGCATGAAGATAACTAATCACAAAGAAGCAGAACAAGCAGTTAAAAAGTATGGATGTACAGTAGTCAATTCTTTAGGAGAAGTAGTTTGTAGAATAAGTGACCTACATAAGGCAATCAGTATTTGTGATAATTTTTCTAGACAAGATTGGTGTACAATTTGGTGTAAAGGTATTAGATTGAGATAACCTAGATTAAGCTATAATATCAATAACTGCGGGGATATTTAAAGGAGAGAGATGATGAAATTAACAGTAAGAAAAAAGCCTGTCGTGGTTGAAGCAGTTTTGCACACAGGGACAAATTGGGATGAGTTAGAAAAATGGTGTCCATATGGGCTCAGTACGCAATCTGATAATAAGCCGATTTTTATTGATACGCTTGAAGGAAAGATGAGGTGTGATGTTGGGGATTATATTATCAAAGGCGTAAACGGAGAGTTCTACCCATGCAAACCAGACATATTTAAAAAGACCTATGAAATCGTTACAAAAGGACGGTAATCATGGAAGATGAATTGAAAGAGATTGATGGATTGGTTTGTAAATATATTAATGACCAACCTTGTTATTGCGAACAGCCAAGAGACTTATATTATGAGAAAAAAGAATTAGCCCAAGCCATCCTCACCCTAATCCGAAAGAGGGAAGAGCAAGCACGCAAAGCAGGACGTTCCGAGATCGAGAAAGAGTTAATGGCTGAACTCCGTGACCCATGCGGAACGATTTGGGAACACGCTAAGAGGTTGCAGGATGAGAATGATAGGTTGAAACAACAACTCGCCGAGGTGGAAGATGGAAAAACCTAAATCATTTGAAGTAATAAAGCAATCAGGTTTACGATGTGACAGAGCATACGACGCCGACGAGATTGACGCATGGTTGGACAGCATTAGCGTGGAGAGTCTTGGGGAAGTATTGGCTGGCGTTTATGAACGGCAGGAAAAATATCTTACAGATTATTTAATGTTAAAAGATATGGCAACCGCCATCCACAAACTGATACGGGGAGGAAAATATGGAAGAAATAAAAGGTAAAGTAACGGCAGGTATATCGTTAAGGGATTATTTCGCTGGGCAAGCGTTAGCAGGAGAACTTGCGACGCAGAAGGAAAATTGGAACTGGAGCGAGGACGTGTTGGATTCATTATCAAAACGATGTTATTTAATCGCTGACGTAATGATAGAAGCCAGAACGAGGGAGAAGAAATAATGCAAGTAAAAGGAATAACTAATATGCACCAAGTAGTAGAGTTAACTGCCCGTCAACATATCAAAGATGCATTACAGAGATTTGGAGTAGAAGGCGCAGAACAGACGATTAGAAAAGCATATAAACAGTCACCCAACGTTTTGAATTACATGATAGAACTTTATCAGAAGATTTTAAAGGGAGGGTAAGCATGACGGGGATATGTTTAAATTGTGGAAAGGTATTTGATGGGACTGAAGAGGAGACTAATGGTCCTGAATGTGCTTGTTCTAGAGAGTGCTTAGATGCATTGAGAGGTATACCAGATGAAGAAACTTAGACTTCTTTTATTTGAAGAATGTGGACGTAATTGTGAGAAGTGTTGCAATAAGTTTTGGGACTTGACTGCTATACCTATTTGTACTTCCTATGCCGATTATGATGAGATTATGTTGACAGGTGGCGAACCTATGTTACGACCAGGATTAGTGAGGCAGACAATTACTGAGATTAGGGAGGAAAATACACAAACAAAAATTTACATGTATACTGCATTATGTATAAACGTTTATTGGATTCAATATTTATTAGAACTATTAGATGGAATTAACTTGACAATTCATACTAATAATCTTACTGATATAGAGGATTTTGTCACCTTGAATAACTTTCTACATCCTTCTATGAAAGAAAGAAAATCTCTTCATTTAAACTTATTTGAGGGAGTAAAACTACCAAAAGACATTAATCTTGAAGGATGGAAGGTCAGAGACGAAATAAAATGGAGGACAGATTGCCCTCTACCTAAAGATGAAGTTCTGATGAGGTTAAAATGAATCTTCCTGAAAATAATTATAAAGAAAGAAATAGAGCAAATAGGTATCAGGAACGTTTAGATTTTAAGTACGACCTTGACCGACACTTTGTAAAGCAGGTAGGTACACGAACTTTGATAGATGCATATGCAGGAAATAGTAATAGGTATATTAGAATGAAAATTGAGGCAATGACAAACGATTTGGATACCCAATATGAAACAAACTATCATTTACCAGCAGATAGATTTTTAAATTTATTGCACGGAAGCGGAATGACTGCTGATGTTGTTGATTTAGACCCATATGACAGTTGCTGGATATGTTTACCTACTGCAGTTAAATTAGCCAATAAAGGATTGATTGTAACCTACACTGATTTTGAGAACTGGAGATACAAAAGAAGTAAGGTCATACTGTCACAAGTAGGATTAAATCCAGATAGTTGGAAAGCATATAGAGAAGCCCTTATTTACGCTACAATAGATATAGGAGAAACCTTTGGAAAGAAGAGATTGAAACCAGTCTATTTATTTGAACCTATATCTAGTTATTTACGCGTTTACTTCACAATAACTATTTTAAAATAATTTTGATATCCCCCCTTGTTTTTTACTCAAAAGTATCTTATATTTATATTAAGAAAGCAAAGGGAGGATACGATGAGGGATATAAAAAATGAATTAAGAGAGTTAAAGTTAGATTTGAATGAGGCGAGAAGAGTAGGAGATAAAAGTCAGGTAATTGAGATTCAGGAACGTATTAATGGATTGGAGAAGAAATAATGGAAGATATTCGCGAGATAGTGAATAGAGAGGATTGGCAGCAGTTGAGAAAGTCTTTAGTAGGTACCTGGAAACGTAATCAAGTAGAAAATGTTGGGAAATTAAGAAGTTGGTTAGAGCAGTGTAATTGGGGAGATAGAGAGTTAAGAATCATGCACAATTACCTTACGGGAAGTGGTTTTAGGATAGGCATAATTAGTCACCCAGAGATAGATATGTTGTTAGAAGAGGTAAGAAATGAAAGGAGAAAAAGGTGGACCAAATAGAATTTTTCTTTCAAAAAATCAGAATCTACTGGAATTTTTTGACATGGTGCAAGAAGTCAAAGAATACAGTCTGTAATAGACATTTCTACTATTGGCTTTGTTGGACAGTAGATAAGCAGTTAGGTAAGATATGAGAATGTGGAATGTAAATCCTAAAGTGATGTGTAATCAGCACCTATTAGGTGAACATGTAGAGACTCACATGTTTGCAGGAACAATTAATCGAGGTATTTCTATTAAGGGATATGTAGAAAAAGGTTTAGTGGAAGTTCACAATCTTCGAAAACGTCATGATGAACTTGTAAGTGAAATGCTTAGTAGAGGTATGAAACATCAATCAATATTGCCTACGTTTACCGAAGAGATATTAGGGAAGGTAGATAGTGTAGGTAACGTAAAAGAAATGGCTAAACGCTGTATAAAGTGTGGGAAATTACAGGAGAAGTATAGTGTATAAGAAAATACTTTGGACTATATTGGTAGTAGGGATTTTTTATTCATTTAGTTATGCCGATACGTGTAGAGAGGCAAGTGGATATTCTTGTGAACAGATTGTAGATGCTATTTATATTGCTGAAGGAGGAGAAAAGACTAGATATCCTTTCGGAATAATGTCAGTAAAATGTACGGGATATACAGAGTGTAGACATGTGTGTATGAATACTGTAGTGAATAATGTTGTTAGGTGGAGGAACAGTGGAAATTCCCAGGATTACCTAACATTTCTGGGATGTAGATATGCACCTCTTAATGCACATCCCTTAAATAAGTATTGGAAGAATAATGTAGAGACTATATTAAGGAGAAACTATGGAAAATAAACCAGGTATTTATGAAACAATTTATGGAAATGCAGCAGAAGTAGAAGATTGGAATAGTGATACTGCTTGGGATTTAGATATGAGAGAAGAAATTCCTATTGAGATGGTAGACTCAACAAAATTTTTACGTGAATTTGAGTAAGGAGAATGAATGAATATTAAAGGTAAACGTGTAAATGAGAAGGAAGAAATAATAGAGGTAGCTAATCCCTTAGAACACTATTTAGAATGCGGATATTGTCATAAATTAATTGATAAGAGAGACCTAGGAGAAGTATTAAGTCATTCATTTGGAGAGTGTATTTAAGATATAATATTTCATTGGAGATTGAAAATGTATCTTTACACTATTTACAAATATAGAAAACCTTATGCATGTAACAAAGAGTTTGTGCAGGAGTTTACTGACAAGAAGAAAGCAGAAGAAGCTCTTAATAAAGTAGAGAATTCTTCTTTGTCACGATTTTATGGATTTGAATTAGAAGTATCCGAAACAATTAGTGAAGAATAGTTCTTTTTCATTTTAGGGGTCGCGTAAACAGTTACGCATACTATAATAAAAATGGAAGATGACCGGAATTCAGTCGAGACCCTTTCCTAGGTGGAGACTACGAATGGAGATGGCATTGACCGTTGAGTAGGGTAACTCAATCCGAACACACCAATAGAAGATACAGGCAGACGGAAACCTAACCGTTGTGCATAGGAAGAAAGCTTAGCAGGTAGAAGTCCTACCCCCTAAAATAAGTGGAGAGAAAAGCTAAGATTTGGCACTAGCAGAGAGCCAAGACTTAAAAGCCAATGCAACTCTCACTCTCCACTTAGACATTTTTGAAAGATAGTGGGTGAGACTGAAGGCACAGTCAGAAATAAGAGTAGACGATTAGAGTTACCTATCCCAGTAGGTGTCTATAGGAAAGAAAACTCGAGAGAGTATATTCCCATGTCAAGAGAGGAATGCCACCCTCATACAAGAATATACTCTCGCTATTTTATAAGGAGAAGTATGGAAAGAGAAAAACAATTTATCATGTTAGTGGGTAATATAGGTTCAGGCAAGTCTACCCTATCTAAACAGTATTTTGAACAGGGTTATTGTATTTTGAGTAGAGATGCTTTGAGATATATGGTTGGAAGTGGAGAATATTTATTTGATTATGAAGTTGAAAAAGCAATAGCCTTCGGATATCTTACATTAATGCGTGAATTCATGAAGGAGGGATGGAATATAGTATCAGATGAAACTAATGTCTCAAAGAAATTGCGAGATAAACAATTAGCGATTGCTAGAGAATATGGATATTCTTGCTGTGCTGATATTCTTCCAAGATTGACGCAAATGGAAAGTGTATCTCGTAGAATGTCCAATCCTCACGGTCAAGATGATGAGTCGTTATGGAATTCTGTTTGGGAAATGTTTGAGGGTATGTATGAAGAACCTACTCTAGATGAAGGATTTGGAGTAATTATTCACAGATAAGATATAATAGTAATAGGAGAAAATTATGCCTCACTATGAATATGAGTGTTTAGCGTGTGGCAAGACTATTTTGGTATTACAAACTATGTCTTCCCCAAAACTGAAAACACATTTTGAGTGTGAAAAATCAGAATGCTCTGGAGAGGTGGTAAGATTGTTAGGAGCAGGTTCTGGCATTATTTTTAGAGGTACAGGATGGACACCCCAGTTTAGTGGCAAGACAGGTAGAAGTATGAAAAAGATAGACAGAGCACTTGCTAAAATGGGAATAGAAGATGCGAGTGATGGATATTCTATTGCAAAAGATGCTCCTAAGAAAAAAGTAAAAAAGAAAACTAAAAAAGTGGGTACCCTACAGGTAGATTAATGAGTGAAAGACAAAAAACAGTTGCCATTTTTGATGGAAATCATACTGCATTTAGAGCCAATTGTGTATTTCAATTGAGCGATAGTAAAGGCAGACGTACTTCTGTTATGTATGGGGTATTGGACATGATTTCTGCCTTTATAAGAAATCACTTGACTGATGCTCTTGTTATTGTATGGGATTATGGAAGTAGTCACAATAGAAAAAAGATTTTACCTACCTATAAAGAGAATAGAAAACCTAAAACAGAAGAAGAACGCCAGGGTAGAGAGAACTTTTTTCAGCAGATTAATGAAGTCAAGAGAGTATTAGATGCGTTAGGGATTCCTCAAATACAGTTGGAGGGTTATGAAGGGGATGACATGTTATGTGCTATTACCGAATTAGCCTCTTCTATTAATTACTCTTCTGTAGTAGTAACTAGTGATAAAGATATGCTACAATTAGTAGGTACTAACGTAGATTGGTATGACCCTATAAAGAAAAATACTGTTAATTCACAAAATTTTTATGAAAAAATCGGTTTAGAGCGAGAAGATTTTCTATTATATAAGTGCCTTATGGGAGATTCAGGGGATGATATTCCAGGTATTAGGGGAATAGGAGAAGTTAGAGCAAAGAAATTACTTCAAAAGTATCACTCTATTAATGCATTGTGTGATAATACTGATTTAGACATAGCAGGAAAATTAGTAAGGGGACAGCATGAAATCCTTTTAAGAAATATGAAGTTAGTAGACTTAAAACAGTTTATCAATTCGGAAGTACTTGAGAAAGTAAAAACTTTATTGATAAAAAATAGAGAAATTGATGAAATTTCCTTAGAAGAGATACTAACCGATTATGAATTTCATTCAATTTTAAGTGAATTTAGAGACACTCTGATTCTATTTAGTGACCAGTTAAGTAGAAATAATCACTTTATTTCCAAGTTGGAGAATGACAGATGAAAACATTATCAGGAAACAATCCAAAACCGTTAGATAAGGGACCAGATATGGGCGACATGCCCATTGCTAATGCGAAATATAGTTGTGGAAATTGCCCTCTTAAAGAAGAATGCCGATTTAAGGTCAATACATTAAATTGTATGATTGCCCTTAAGAGGTATAAAAAACAAAAAAGTGAAGAGGTTGTAGTAAACGAAGACGAGAGTGATGAGGAGATGGTATCTAGCGAAAAGAATGCATTGAGTGAATTGATGAAATTGGCGTTAGAAGAAGCACCCGCAGACGATACCGAGGATGATTGAGTTGAATGAAACCCAGATACAGTTTACCGTTCCTGTCAATATACATACCCCCATAATATCCTTCAAAAATAAAATAGTGTCATTACGTAGTCAAAAGCCATTTGTATTAGTATTTACTGATATTTTGGGAGATAACGATTTTGTAATACACCACATTAAAACTCTTCTTAAAACTCATTGTGTTATAGCAATTGTCACTGACTATGCTCAACCTATAGCAAGTGAGGACATTGTCTATATAAATTTACAAGAAAAATTTTATATTGAGGATACCCTAGAAAAAGTAGAAGGAGTTGAGTGCATGTATGGTGATGGGTGGGGAGAAGATATAGTACATGAATTACACAGGAGAACTAAAATAGAACTTAAGTCATTTGACTCAATATCAACAACTAAAATAAAAAATTCAATTTTAGTTATTGATTTCGATGGTTTAGGCGATATTTTGATGCTTATTCCTACACTTAAAACTCTACACTCTATGGGATATAGTGTAGAAGTAGTTACCCGTTTTCCCGATGCTCTTAAATATCTTCCTTATATTCAGAGATGCGTGAAGAGTTTAGATGAAGTAGAAATAAATTCATATGAAAAAGTTTTTGATATATCGTTTAAACTATCTTTATATGAAGAAGAGTTTTGTAGACAACATAGAGTAAAATCATCTGCAATATTATGTGGAGTAAATCCAAAAAACTTAATATCCTGTAGACCAGAGATTTATTTAACTCCCGAGGAGAAACAGTTTGCAAGAAACGTAATTTCAGATTCTTCTCAGAATATAGTCATAGCATTTACTAGTGCCGATAATAGAAGAATTTACCCTAGAGAACGGAGACAATTCTTAGTTGACACTATTCATAGTACATTTCCAGGATATCGTATCATTTTAATAGGAGATACACTAGGAGATAGTTTAGAATTACGCAGAAAAGGGAAAACATCTACTTTCTTCAAATATACAAATTGTCTTGACTTAAGAGGAACTACTTCTATTAGAGAGATGTTTGCAATAGTAGAAAGTGCCAATATAGTTATTACTATTGATTCCTCACCCTTACACGTAGCTGCCTCTTTTTTCAAACCAACGATATTTTTACCTTCTACTATAGATAGTGAATGGAGGGCATATCCTGAAACTGTCTCTATTGAACCCCCTGTAAGTTGCTATCCCTGTAATGATAGAAATGAAGAATGTGTCAACTATTCGCATCCTGGTTGGTGTATAGGAAAAATTTCTCCTCAAATTATTTTGAAAGAATTGAAAAAGTTTGTTGAAAAATGAAAATGAAATCTGTCTATATAATTGGTGCTAAATATACGAGTATAGGTGATATGGCAATAACTCAAGCACTTGAACAGATTTTACTTGAAAGGGGGTATATTCCCACTAAAAATTTTGACGAGGCGGAATATCTAATATTGGGACCTGGGGGTATTTTATATTCCAGAGAAGAAGAGCAGATACATGATTGGAATAACACAAAAGTAGATTTAAGACTGTATGATTCTCTAAAAGGTTTGGGACAAGGAAAATCTTTATTAATAATAGGAGCAGGAAGTCAGGAATTTTATGTGAAACATCAAATGTGGAAAGATGTAATAGAAAGTGCCAAGTTTATAGGAGTAAGAGATTATGGAACTACTTTAGAAATGAGACAATCTTTAGGTTTAGAAAGAAATGATGTAGTGGTTGCGGGCGACTTATCATTCTGGCATTATAGCAATACTAGAAATTTTTCTAAACCTATTTATCCTAAGGTTTTAACTGTTTCTATTCGTACGGAAGAGAACACGGATATTATAGAAAGTACTCATACACTATTGACTTCTCTCACAAAGGAAGGTTATTCTTTTATTTGGGTACCCCACGGAACTTCTGACTATATAAATTACCAGAAGGAGTATATTCCCCGCTATGGAGGAATTTTATTGGGAGAAGCGTTTGGAGAAGTTTTTATGAAAGAACCCCACAAGTACTTAGCAATATGTAGGTGCACTGCCGGAAGTATTACTCATAGATTACATGGCATACTTTTATCTATTATCACAGGTAGACCTGTATTAAGTTTATCTGAAGAAGTAAAGAAAGTACAATATCAGATACAACATCTTTTTGGAACAGAGGGCTATAAGTATTGTACAGAATCAACAAATAAAGAAGGTATGCTTCCTTTGTTCCTGGAAATGATGAAGGACTCTGCAATCTATGAGCAATTTAACGCAATTGCCCAGAGAGAACAGACAGTAATTATGAATCATTTTACTTGGATGGAGTAGAATATGCCTGAAAATAAGTTAGAGATTATTACAAAAATTATTGAAAAAAAGTGTGGATGTTGCTGTCCAGAAGGAACTCCAACACCTTCCTGTAAAAGCTGCAAGGGTACCGGAAAGATTTACGACAATATGGTATATCACATTGTCAATGGAATGTGCTGGGATGGAGATACTGTTAAATAAGGACACGCTATGTGGAGAATAGGTATCTTTCTTTTAGTATTAGCAGGGTGCCACGCTTTATGGGAAATTGAAATAGAAGGAAGTGATGGATGGGCGTGTAAGTTACCTACTTGGCGTAGAAATCCTATTTGGAGGGTACTGCTAGGAGGTAAACCCCTTACAGGGTACCACTTTTGGATGTTTATTATGTTAGGATTAGGATTCCACAGTCCATATTTTTTTACCGTTTGGTCAATTTCCTCTGAGTGTCTAACTTTCGCTACCTTATTCACGTATTTAGTAGTAGAAGATATTTTGTGGTTTATTCTCAATCCCGCATATACTTTAAGTAAATTTATTAGTAGAGATGTCAGTTGGCATAGAGACTGGTTTGGACCATTTCCGACCTGTTATTGGTTTGCTTTCCTTTTGTCGAGCCTATGTGTCTATATTTCATTTTTAGTGAAATAAAATTAAATTAAAACTTTTAAGCTTTTACGTGTTTTAATTTAGAGATATCTTGAAGGCTACTATGGCAAATATTCTTCTCTCTATTGCAGGTATCAAACAAAAAACTATGCACTGTGGTCCTGCATGTATTGAAATGATACTTAAGTTTTATGGATATACGAATATATTGCAAGAGGATATTGGCAAGGATTTGAGAGTTATTGATAGAAAAGGATGTTATCCCAGCGATATCATTAGATATTTAAGGCGATTTAACATAGAAGTGGTCAAGATAAAAAGATTACGCGATGTTGAGAAGATTATAAAAGGAAGACCTATTATTTTAGGTCAACGTAATCATTTTATGTTATTAATAGGTAAGGTAGGAGATAAGTTCATTTATATCGACCCTTACACCGGCAGACGAAATAGAGCTACTTTCGAGTGGATACAGCGAGAAGTAGTAGATTTATTGATTATCACTTCTAAGGAGAAATAGTCATGCCCCAACCTAGACAATCAAAGGGTACAACTAATTTAATACTAGAAGATTTAATGATTAGACTTGATGAGTCTATCAAGGAACAGCAGAAAGTAAATTCTGAAATACGCGATAGATTAACATCAATAGAGATTGAAATAAGTGGAGTAAAAAAAGCAGTTGGATTTTTTATGAGAGTATTGCAGATTTGTTCTTGGATAGCGGGTATAGGTACTGCTATATGGAAATTTACTAGTGTATTTATGACTAAAGGCGGAACTGAATAGGTGAGAGGATTTACAATGGATTGTATTTTCGTAAAAAATTCTAGTTCTGACATAAACTATGGTACTTATAAGCCTCAAATCATAATACGTACTGATGGGGGTAGACTTTATTTTGACAAGAAATATATTACTAGATTTGAGTGCAATGAAACTTTAAATATTTTAAAAATTATAATAGAAGAAGAGAAAGGAAAAGAAGATGTCTGAACAGAAAAAGAAAGTCACTGAGAACGTAGGAGTAATATGGAAAAAGACGTTCAAGAGTGGAAAAGATGGATTAAAACTTTCAGTTAATGGTGAACTTTTTGTGGCTTTTGTTAATACTAAAAAGGTAACAAACTTGGATCCCGATTACGTTATTGTCAAGTATATTGATTAAATATGCGAATATACAATTCTACAATTTCCGTAACTACTGATTGGCTAGAAATTGCACCTACTTTTGACATTTTATATTGGCAACTTGATTGTGGAGTACTGTCTATAGAAGTTCAGGAATATTTAGAGGGTGGTTGGGGTACTAGCATTTTTTCATCAGAGACTACACTGTTCAGATTTACAAGTTGCAAAAAAATTAGGGTAAAAGCTACTAGTTCAGGTAGCATTCTATGTTTATTGAAAGGATTTGTAGCTTTTAGAATTAGTGGTAGTGAGGTAGGAGTAGGGGATATGTTAAAATCCGTTTACGATACCGATGATGATGGTATAGTAGACAAAGCAGAATCAATAGATGATGGTGCAGGAAATTCTGCTTCTGCTGCTGATATAAAGGATGCAGTAGATAAGCGTCATTCATTGACATACGATGCAGATTATTCTTGTTACATAGTTGGACCTTAACAATAGGAGGAGAAGGAAATGCCAGATTATCGTATTCCAATTTTAGACCAGTTTGCGTGGCAGCAGCCTGTCAAAGACAAGGACCTTACATCACCCCCAGGGAGTCCCGCCAAGGGAGATAGGTATATTGTAGGGGGCAGCGCTACTGGCGATTGGTCAGGTCATGACAACAAGATAACCTATTATGATGGCGCTGCTTGGCAGTTCGTGGTTGCCTCTGAAGGTTGGATTTGTTGGATTGAAGACGAAAACAAGTTTTATAAGTATGATGGTTCTGCTTGGTCCGAATATTTGGGTCAGCAAGGACCCACTGGACCTACGGGTGCGCAAGGACCTACCGGACCTCAAGGACCTACAGGTGCAACAGGTGCAACAGGTGCTACCGGACCTCAAGGACCTACGGGTGCTCAGGGACCTACTGGACCTCAGGGACCTACTGGACCTGTAAATCAGACGTATGATGCAGATTACAAGTGTATTATTATCTCTCTTTAAGCAAGGATAGTACATGAAGAAGATTCTATTTTGGCCTTACAAATTTCCTGATATGAAGGAATCATGGAAGAGCCATGTAATGTGGATTACTCACGCTATGGAGGAAAATGGGTTTGAGATTTATAAGCATCCTAAGTTTGTATGTGAAGGATTAAACTGTCAAATTTATAATTGGCAAATACATACTAATATGGATGTAGTGATTTACAATCACGCAGATATTTCTCATTTAACTGGAGATATTTTACCCAGTAAATTAAATTTATTTTTAAAACCTACTGTTCCTACAAAAGATTATGCTACATTAGATATTTTAGGATATGGACCATTTTCCTCCATAGCGTACCAAAAACCAGATTTTGAAAATTATAATAGTTCTAAAGTAGAACATTTTTTTGATACGAAAGTAGTAGAATGGATTACTGCAAAAGAAAACAAATGGGGAAATTATTATAAACCTTCTGATATTGAAGTAGAGTTTGAGAATTATTATTTAGTACTAGGACAATGTGTGGGTGATGAGGTAGTCAAGAGATACGATTTTGGCAATTATGTTGAAAAGTTAGAAGGAATAGTGAGAGAATTAGCAAGAATAGATACACGTACTATTGTTGTAAAGTTACACCCATATATGGATGGAGAATTTGCAAGTAATAACAATTTCTCAAAAGCAGTTGGAGAAAGACTTGCAAAAATTGACAAGAAAGTAAAGATTTTTATTGGAAAAGTAAATATTCACGATTTTTTAGAGAAGGCATATTGTGTAGTATTGGCTAATAGTGGTAGTGGAATAGAAGCAATGATGCATCACAAGCCAATTATTTCTTGGGGTTATCCTGAATATCATTGGGTGACCTATGACTTAAGACACCTATCTGATTTAATTAGAGCAATTAATGTAAAAGGTTGGTTTAATAGTGAAAAACAAGATAAATGGTTATATTGGTATTTAGAAAAGTATTGTATTTTTAATCAACAAACCACAAATAACCGTATTAACGAATTACTAAGTGAGAAATAAGTTATGGCTGATTATTTAGTAGAAGTAAGAACTAAAAATTCTTGGCAACAACCTGTTTTAGATAAGGACCTTACATCTCCTCCTGGAAGTCCCTCTAAGGGAAATCGGTATATCGTGGGTTCACCAGCATCTGGAACCTGGACAGGTCACGATGACGAAGTAACTCAATATAATGGTAGTTCTTGGGATTTTTTAACACCTGTAGAAGGTTGGATTTGTTGGGTAAGTGATGAAGATACTTATTACAAATTTACAGGTGCGTCTTGGACAGAATTAACTCCAGGAAGTTCTGGTGGAAATACTAATTATGAGGGAACAATTGATTGTTCAGGAAATCCTAATTATCCCGCAGCAGATACGGGAGATTATTATTTAGTTTCTACTGCAGGCAAAATAGGAGGTTCTTCTGGCAAGAAGGTGGTTTTAAGTAATTTTATTATTTGTATTTCTACTAGTGCTTCGGGAGATGAAGCAAGTGTTGGAGCGAATTGGAGGGTTATTGGCGGAGATATGAGAAAGTCTGTTTACGATACTGACGAAGATGGTATTGTTGATGAGGCAGAAGCTATTAATGATGGAGTTAATTATGCCACCGCAGAGGATATAGTAGATGGATTAGCCTTAACTCATACTCAAAATACAGATACGAAATTAGACGAAGGAGGGGCTAATGAAGTTTCTGCCGCTCAAACCAAAACCGCTTATACACATAGTCAAGGAACGGGGAGTGACCACTCTGCTGTTGCTAGTAATACCTCACATAGATTAACTACATCAGGAAATCCTCATAGTGTAAATAAGACTGATGTTGGTTTAGGAAATGTTCCAAATTTAGATACATCTGATGCAGTATCTAAAAAGCACTCTCAAAATACAGACACAGGAACAAATCAGAATAATTTTAATGTAGGCGATAGTAATGATACTGATAAATCAATAACTGCTGTTAATGGGGATGCTAATCCTCCAAAGATTAGATACAATTCTACAACAAATAAGTGGCAATACACGAATGATGGGACTACCTGGTATGATTTTGGGGCAGCAGCTGGTGCTGGCGATATGTTAAAAACAACGTATGATGCTGATGATGATGGTAGGGTAGATGTTGCTGAGGCAGTCAATGATGGTACATATTCAGCTACTGCTCAAGAAATTGAGAGTGCCGTAGATAATAGTCATACACATAGTAATAAGACGACATTAGATTCTTATACTCAAAGTGAAACAAATTTAGCTGATGCAGTATCTAAAAAGCACTCTCAAAATACAGACACAGGAACAAATCAGAATAATTTTAATGTAGGCGATGGGACTGATACTAATAAAGATATTACAGCTTATAACGGTGATGGTAATCCCCCTAAAATTAGATATAATGCTTCAACCAATACTTGGCAAATAAGCAATGATGGCACCACTTTTGCAGACATTGAAGCAGGTACTGGTTCGGGAGATATGTTAAAGTCAACCTATGACACTGACGCTGATGGTATAGTAGATAAGGCAGAGGCAGTAGATGATGGTGCAGGTAATTCAAAATCGGCAGCACAAATCAAATCTCACATAGATTCTACAAGTAATCCTCACGGTGTAGATAAAGATGATGTTGGTTTAAGTAATGTACCCAATTTAAACACTACTGATGCCGTTAATAAAGCTCATGATAGGTCACATGCATTAAATTCTGCTAGTGACCATAGTTCGTCAATTGTGGAAAATAATTTAATTTCTGCAGATTCCAATGGTTTACCCGCAGATAGCAGTATTGCTAAATCGGGAGTAAGCGACGCGGTTTCTAAAAAGCACTCTCAAAATACCGACACCGGTACAAGTGGTAATGATTTCGCTGTCGGTGATGGTACAGATACTACAAAAACTATTACCGCACATAATGGGGATGCAAGTGAACCCAAAATAAGATACAACAGTTCAGCAAATGCTTGGCAATATACAAATGATGGAACAAACTGGTATAATTTTGGTGTTTCTTCTGGTGGTGCTGGTTCGGGTGATATGACAAAGGCTACCTATGACACTGACGAGGATGGAAGGGTAGATAAGGCAGAATCTCTTGACGATGGAACAAGAAGTTTTACACCATTAGATTTAGTTAAAATGCAGGCAAATATAATCTTAAATGCCTTTAGATTAGCTATTCAAAATTCTTTAGTGTATTTTAATATGGTAGATGGTATTGTAGATGAATATGAAGATGAAAGTGGAATAGATACCACGTCAAGTACGAACGAGGTGTATGATTCTAGTGGAGATTTTTATTCACCTTATGTTAATACTGATACAGTATTATTATTGCATGGTAATGGCACTGATGGAAGTACAACAATTACAGATGATTCTACTTATGAACATACTGTAACAGCAAATGGAAATGCTCAAATTGATACCGCTCAGAGCAAGTTTGGAGGAGCCTCTGTGTTGTTTGATGGTAATGGGGATTATTTAAGTGTACCCGATTCTGATGATTGGACTTTTGGGTCGGGAAATTTTACTATAGATTTTCAGATTAGATTTAATGCCCTCCCGGGAGAATATTATGATTTAATAGGTCAATCAGATGGAAGTGGCGATAATTTTTGGGTTATACAATTGGGTAGTGAAAATAAATTATATTTTTATGCTTATGATAATGGAGGTTATAGAGGTTATTTTTCTTGTTCTTGGACACCCTCCACGGGTACTTGGTATCATGTTGCGGTTGTTAGGAGTGGCTCAACTTGTTATATGTTTATAGATGGTGTTTCTCAAACAGTAACACAACATCAAGCTTTTGGAACTTTGGGTAATTTAAGTCAACCTTTGATAATTGGTAAAACAACATATAATCCAGTAACTCGTTGGTTTAATGGTTGGTTAGATGAAATTAGAATACTGAAAGGAACAGCTTATTGGACTTCGGGTTTTACTGCTCCAACAGCAGAACATGGTTTGGGGGTAGAAAGTATGACTTTGATTTCAGATACTTTTGTAGCTGAGACCGAACCAGATGATGCCCGAATGGTAATTCTGGAAGAAGATGTAGATTCTATTACTTTAAATACAGATTTAAAAGCATGGGTCACACGAGATGATGGAACAAATTGGGAACAGGGTACTCTATCAGACTTGGGAGATTTTGATTCATCTAAACGTATTTTAACCGCAGAATTTGATTTAAGTGAACAGGATAGTGATACAGATATGAAATATAAATTAACTACCCATAACTCTAAACAATTAAAAATACATGCTTCTGCATTGAACTGGAAATAATATTATGATAAAACGTACTAAAAATCCTAATTTTAAAGAAAAATTATTTGATAAAACATTTTCTGAATTAACCTCAAAAGAAAAAGATAAAATCATTCAAATTTTAGCAGAAAAGTTTAATTTAGTTAAAAAGGAGATAAGAAATGAATAGAGATTCATGTGTAGATAAGAAGGGAATAAGTCATTTTGGAGAATACGGTTGGTATGATGGTTATTGTGGTTCATTAAGTAACTGCAGAGTTAAACTAGAAGCAAGAGGAAATTGTTGTGAAGATGTGGATGACTGCGTAACTGAATGTATGAAAAAAATTAGTGAAGGAAAAACAAATACTAATATAGTTTCTCAAAACATTCAAAATATGAAAAATGGCGAAATCACCCGTAGTCAAGAAGAAAAAGAAGACAAGGAAATTTCTATAGCTAGACGAAAGGAAGAACAGGAGAGACTTGCTAAAGAAAAAGAGGAAGAGGAATTAGGAGGAAAGAAAGTCAGAGTAGTAGAAGATTCTGAATCTAAGGAGACATGGATTTGTCCTTATTGTGAGAAGGAAATTGGAGAGAAAGAATTATATCAAGATAAAGAAGGAAAGTGGTATCATCGTCCTTGTATAGGAAGAGGCCCAATTGTTCTTCCTACTTCAAAAAAAGAAATTGAACCTGAAAAGGTAGGAGAAGTATCCCCTTCTGAGGAAACAATAGAAACTGAAAAAGGTATTCACTTTAGAATAGACCCAAATGGGGAAGAGTATCAGGTAATATGCGGTCCTATTTTTGAAAAGGATGAAATTAGTAAGAGAGTAGTTAAAAGAGGTAATAAATGGTGTGTAGTGCATGCTCACCCTAAAAAACCTGGAAGTACTACTGATAAGGAACCGGGTACAGTTATAAAGTGTTTTCCTACAAAAAAAGAAGCAGAGGAAATGCATAGAGCTATTCTTATAAGTCAAGCAAGAGAAGCAGGAAAAATATAAGGAAGAATTATTATGAATCCTAAAAATTTACACAAAATAAGAGAAAAAATATGGACATTAGTTCCAGAATGGCTATCAAAAAGTGAAGATATTACTTGGATAACAGTAAATGGTACTCACATTCCAATAGGAGCAGATGGACAACAATTAGGTGGACCTAACATTAGTGGAGGAAAAGGAAAACCGCCTAAAACAGGAGGTAAACCTTCAACGTCTTCCACTTCTAAACCTTCATCAGGTAGTACAGAAAAACCTTCTGGTTCTTCTATAGCTACTAGAGGACATAGAGAAGTAACCACTAGTATTAATTCAATAGAAGGTAATAGAGAAAGAGAGAAGTTGATAGCTGCTGACATAGGAGAAGAGGCAGATTCTACTAAAGTGAGAGATATACGTTCAGCCCTAAACCACTATACTTGTGACAATTATGGAGATATTAGAAATGCTCAAATGGGAAAAAATCCCGACTCATCTGATAAACGTAAAGCACAATTGATAGAACAGTATATATCAAAGGCTCCTAAGTATGATGAACCTATTTTTAGAGGAATGGTTCTTCCCGAAACTATCAATTCTAAATTAAAGTCAGGACAAAGAATAAATATGAAAGGAGTTTCGTCTTGGTCATCTACGGGAAAAGTGGCTGAACAATTCGGTAATACAATTTTTGTAACTTCTAACGTATCCAGAGCAGTAGCTATTTCTGCCTTTAGTCATATAAAGAGTGAAAGAGAGGTGATAGTTTCCAGTAAATCTAGCTTCATTATAAGGTCTATTAAGAGAGTTACTAGAACTACTCAACCCATTAAAGGTACGGGAGAAAAACCCGTCTCAAAGATATATACTGTTGTAAGAGTAAGTGAAGTAAATCCTGCTGGAAAGAATTCAAATAAGTCACTTTTATGCAGTTTATTTGACATAAAAAAGAATGAATCCGCTTCTAAAGAGATGACAGAAAAACAGAAGAAGAAGCGGATTCAAGATAAAATAGAATCTGACAAACATATAGAAATTACTGATGAGAATGGAAAAGTGGTATATCAGTATTAAAAAGAATTAAACTTATCAGTTTTAGATTTTGTTTTAATTATGAGAGATTTATTATGACTGCAATTTCTACTGCAATTAGAAAAGATGATAATATTATTGAGGGAGTGATTTGTACTACTCAAGAAATAGTAGGAGATGCTGTTTATTTTTCAGGACCAAATATGGTTTCTAAAGCATCTGCCCTAAGTCTAACTACCTCCAGAGTAGTAGGATTTATAACTGCGAAGAAAAACAATTTAGAGTGTACAGTAAGAATTGGAGGATTTTTAGAAAAGTCGGGATTAGTTGAGAATAGTACATATTTTTTAGATATAGTACCAGGACAAATTACTGTATTTCCTCCTACATTATCTGGAAGTGTAGTTGTAAAGGTGGGAATAGGAAAATCTTCTTCTTCGTTGTTGGTAGAAGTAAGTCAAAATAGGGTGATTAGAAATTAACATTATTTCAAGAGGAAAATAGAATGAAAAAGGATAAAAACGAGATAGCATTAACTTCTTCTGAGTTGTGTCAAGTAGAACTTTCACTCACTAGAAGAATAAACAAGAAGTTAATATTGGAAAAACAGGATTTACTTTTAAATAATGTTCAGTTACAGATGGAGGTGTATAAGTTAAAAGTAATGGAGTTAAGTCAGAAATATACTTCATTGAAGGAACAGAAGAATGTCAATCTTAAACAGTATATGTTAGCAGATAAGGAGTATAAGGAATACGTTCAAAGATTAACAGATAAATATGAAATTGAAGATAAGAACTGGGGATATGACCCAGATACAGGAAAAATTATTTTTAATGAATAAAGGGAGGGTTTCGGCATGTCTAAAAAATTCATTTTTGTGAATGCCCAAGGAGATTATGAGGAAACTGCGGGAGCATATGAGAGTGCTGATTTTGTAGCAGCTTCTGCTGGGATAGATGATGCGGGCAAGCCGATTAAGTTAGATGCAACAGGTAAAATTGCTGCATCCTTACTAGCTTTTGGAGTTATTGACCATGACCAATTGTTAAATTTTAGTGCGGATGAACATTTTACAGTCGCCTCAATTGACCATGGAAGTATTGCAGGTTTAGGAGATGATGACCATACTCAGTATTCAAAGGTGGATGGTACTAGGGATTTTACAGGAGTAGTTGCTTATGATGCTGCAAAAAGTTTTAATGACCCTGCGCAATTAGTAGATAAAAATTATGTAGATACTCAAATAGCTGCTTCGGGTACAAGTGCGGAATGGCAAGAGTCAGTATTAGATATTCTCTTGACTCCTCCGGGTTCACCTAGTACTGGAGATAGGTACTTAATTAATGGTACAGGTACTGGAGCTTGGGCAGGACATGATTACGAGATTGTAGAATATAATGGTTCTAGTTGGGAATTTACTACAGTAACTACTGGAACATTCGTAAGTGTAGATGATGAAACTGATAGTATTTACTATTTTGGTGGAGCAGGTCCTTGGGTTAAGAAAGAGTTTGAGGCCCTCACTGCTTCTACTGGGGTAGAAATAGTATCTAGTGACATTAGATTAAATCTGTTATCTGGAGGCGGGTTAAAAATTACCAGTAACGAAGTGGGAGTAGAACCTGGTGATTTTGCAGGAGCAGGTTTAGTTGATGATGGTTCTGATAATTTAGCAATTGATTGGTCTACTGCTTTTAACGATGCTAAGGCAGTTAAAGCAGAAGATTTAGCTTCAGTTGCTAATGGAAAAGGAGCCTCTATTATAGGTATTGAGGATGTGGGTGGTTATACTTCTACTACTGATGTTGAAGCAGCATTACAGGAAATTTATGCAGAAATTGCTGCGGGAGTGGGAGGTATTGAATATACAGTGGGTACGGGCGGAGTTAGTGCGGGTGATTTAGTATATATAAGTGCAAATAATACTATTCTACCCTACGATGATATTACTGTAGCACAAGCAATTATAGGAGTAGCCGCTGAGACTAAAAGTGCAGGACAACTTGTAAAAGTCTTAGCCAATGATACAGTATTGACAGGTATTCTTTCTGGAGCTACTGCAGGAACCAAATATTATTGGGATGGGTCAAATGGTTGGGTGACCTCTATTGCAGGTTTTGGTTCTGGAGAGTATATTTGGTTAGGAGGAATTGCTAAAAACGCTACTGATGTACATGTAGATGTAATGTTTGTTAAGAAAACTTCTTAACTTTAGGTATGATAGAGGGGAGACGTAAAATATCTCCCCTCTATTATATTGAGACTCTTTTATGGACAAAATACGTCCTTTAAAAATAGAGACTGTTGTTCAAGGTAGTCAGGATGATAATGGGTATCCTACTGAGATAAATCCTGACGAAGATTACATGTCATGTAAAGGAATTTCGTTCGAAAATTCTGACACTCATACTTTAGATTTAGAACCGGATTTAAGAGAAGTTAGATTAACCGATGAGTATAATGGAGTAAAACTTTTATCTGATTTACAATTACAGAACAAATTTGAATTTGATATCAACGAGGATATCACTCTAGATGATGGTATAGATTTTATTTTTGAGAATGATGGTAACAATGATATGATGCCAAGTTTAAGTGGTACAAAAGATAGATTTTTTGAAGTCGTTTCAGATGAAATTGTCCCAAAAGTATAGGAGAGAATTATGGCTACTAGAAATATTGTCCCAAGAGCAAATGAAGAAGGAAATTTAGGTACTTCATTGAAGAGGTGGCTAAAAGGATGGTTTAAGGATTTATATATTAGTGGTGATTTAACCGATGGAACGAATTCTGTAAGTATATCAGAATTAGTTACCAGTACTTCTCAATTTGGTAAGGAGTATCAGTACGTAGAATCTTTGGGAGAATCATCTACTACGTCTACTTCTATGCAGCAAAAATTACGATTGACTACCCCCAGTTTGCCTGCGGGAACGTATAGAATTGGTTGGTCATATGAGTATGGACAGTCAGGTATTAGTGACTCGTTTGGAGCTAGAGTACAAATAGATGATGTTACGACTATTATGCAGGCATTAATAGAAATAAAAGATAATACTGATGAAATTCCTTCAAGCGGTTTTGGGGTTGTATCTCTTTCCAGTGGAGTTCATTTTATAGATTTAGATTTTAATGCAGAGGCAGGTACATCGTACATTAGAAATGCTAGATTAGAGATTTGGAGAATATCTTAGATGGAATACACTTACTTAAACATTATGAACAAACCTGATTTATCAACTTTAAATGATTCTGGTGAGTTAATTTCGGGTATTTCCTATGACATTTTAAATTCTGAGATGATTGATAAAGAATTGCAATGGTGTTTTTGGGATGGGGATAGCCAACAATTAGTCATATCTTTTTTGAACCCCTTGCATTTTTCAGATAAAATAATTTTAAATTCTATTATAACCAATTATCAATAATTGGGGTGAGAATTAGATTGTGTTACTTTGTGTTAAAAATTATTTTAGGATAAATTATGAATTCAGTTGTTATAAATACACCCCAACCTATTTCAGTTTTCGTAACGGACAAAGATGGTACGGCTATTGGCGGATTATCAATTTCGTATGTCATTAGAAAGGTTTCTGACAATAGTACAATTGCAAGTGGAATTTTAACTGACGTAGGTAATGGTTTCTATAAAACCTTTTATACGTTTACTGAATTAGCTCATTTTTATGTTATTTATACTACTCCTACAGATTATCAAGATGTAGTAGAAATGTTTGAAGTGGTATCTGAAAAGGCAAAAGAGGAAGATTTATTGAGACTTCTGGGATTAAATAAAGAAAATATGCGGATTGTTAACCCAGTATATAACGGTTTTAATAAATTGGTCTCTGCAACAATCAAGATATATCCATCCACTGCTGATTACGATGCAGATACGAATGTTTTAGAAACATACGAAGTATCTGCGTCTTATATATCATCGCAGTTAGAAACATATGGTGTTAGGAGAGTTGTTTAATGGATGCTTTGTGCTTAATAACCGAAGGGTTTATTTGCTCTCCAAATACTGAACAAGTATTAGTAGAGGGAATAGGGATAGATATAGCTATTTTTGAACCCGCTATTTCTGTAGATATTGGCGAACAGTCAATAGAGATAATTACAGATGAACCCTCTATAACTGTAGATGTACAGGAAGATACTGTTATTGAAATTGGAGTTGAAATAGATGAACCCTCAATAAATATAGGAGTATGCAATGAGTTTAACGATTAATGGTCAAACTACTAATAAATTGTCATTAAAACAACGTGAGGGGAAGACTCTTACCTTTACGTATAATGTGGCAATTTCTTCTGCTCTTTTTGCACTAATTGTTAAGGATGAATCGGGTACTACTGTAATTCAGAAAGTAGATGCTGATTTTGATAAATCGGATGTTAGTGAACAGAAGGTTTATGTCAATTTGACAGTCAATGATTTAGCTTTAGAGGTAGGAAACTACAATATGGAATTAAAGGCAATTTGGAATGCAACAACTTCTGTAGATAAGACAGAAACTATTAAGTTAAAAATTTTAGAAAGTCTTTTTTCATAAGGAAACACAGGGAATTGCCTAGATACAAATAGAAAAGTGATGTATACCTATTAATTTCATGAAAGAATTAAACTAAAGAATCTTTATTTTGTTTTTAATTTCAAGTAAGTGACTAGAATTTGGAGAAATTGCAATGTTTTTTATATCAAAAGAAAAATTTACTGAAGAAGTCAATAAGGCAGTACATGAATCCTTGAAGTTACAAAAAGGAGGATTGTCTCTTTCTACAAATTATTTAGTAGGAGATAAAAGAAATTTTGCTGAACGCGAACTAGTAGTAAGTTATGATGATATGTGGCGAATGTACGTTAGAAATGAGTGGGTAAGAGCGTGTGTAGATAAGATTACTAAATCCGTTACAAACTCTGCTTTAAAAGTAGTACCCATTAATGAAGAAGATGAAATTACTGACGTAACAAAACAGCACATTGACGATATTCAGACTCTTTTGGAAGACCCTAATACCGGACTAAAATCATGGTCAGACATTCGTAGGGAGTATCTACGAGATATTTTAATTTACGATGCAGGGGGAGTTGAAATTGTATATGATACTACGGGAATTCCTGCGGAGTTGTATTCTCTAGATGGAGAAAGAGTGAGATTAAATGTAAATAATAAGGGAGAGTTTGAAAATGAAGAAGATGCTTTTATAGTATTGGGTGGAATGATTAGGGGAGAAAAAGTACCCGATGAACATTTACCTAGAAAAAATGTGATATATTTAGTAAATAATCCAAAGTCAGGTTCAGTGTATGGTTTGAGTCCACTAGAATCTCTATTCCAGACTGTCATAAGTGATTTATTTGCAAATAAATATAACGCAGACTTCTTTAAAAACAATGGAGAGGCTTCGGGAATTATAGGGGCAGATGGATTGAGTATGGAAGAATTGGTAAGATTCCGCCAATATTGGAAGCAAGAAATTGCAGGAAAGAATCATAAGACTGCCATTGTAAATGGAAAAATTACATGGACACCCATGAATCTTACTAATAGAGATATGCAATTTTTGGAATATCAGAAGTGGTTACTAACTAAGATTATGACTGGTTATGGTATGCAACCTATCGTATTAGGAGTAATAGACCCTACTACAGGTAAGTTAAATTCTAGAGAACAATTGGAAGCTTATAGAACAGAGACTGTGAAACCTTTATTGGAAATGGAATGTTATCAGTTAACTAAAGTTCTAGTCCAACAGGGTTTTCAATATAATGATGTTAAGATAGTGTACGAATCAGTTGATATTAAAGATGAGTTACAGGATTCTACTGTTGCTGTGAGTTTAGTTACTGGAGGAATTTTAACTCCTAACGAAGCAAGAAAAAAGTATTTCCAATTAGAGGCAATAGAAGGAGGAGATACACTAGTTACCCCATCTGTAGGAGGAGGTTTAGAAGGTTTACTCAATTCAGGAGAGAATGAATAATGAGAAATCTTCCGAGTTTTGTAAATGATATTCTTATCAAAGCGAGATTTGTAGATATTAATCAGGAAGAAAATTCCTTTAAACTATATATTTATAAAGCTATCAAATCTTGGGAAAAGCAGGTTCACTCCTCCCTTGATAATATAATTCAAAAGTCATTATCTATTCAAAAAGGAATAGAGGATTTAACTCCCGAAGAAATTCAAGCTATTGCTTCTTTTGAATTAGGTGAACTTCCAAAACAATTGGCATCATTAGCTGCTGCTTCTTCTCAAAAAGGACTAGAGAGAGCTTATTCTGACTTAAAGATGTTATTGTCCTGGAATATAGATATGACACCCGTAGCAGATTTTTATGATGAACACTACAAAGATTTTTCAAAATTATTGGCGGGGGATATTCAAGAACGCACCAAGGAAATTATAAAGGATAGTATCAAACAGGGTACTCCTATAGAAGATATTCATCAACAGATATCCAAATTATTTGATGGTCCTTTAAGAATTAGAGTTCCCGCGAAAGTAAATGATATGGGGGAGGTAGTAAGAAAAGAATATTCATACGTAATGGATAAGGATAGATATACTACTATGGTTGCTAGAACCGAAATGAATAGAGCACTAAATAATGGTAGAGTCTATGGATATCAGCAGAGTGATATTGCGAAGTCATTAAGATGGGTAACTAATCCAGGAGCGTGTGAACTATGCACTCCTATGAATGGTCAGATTTATTCTGTGGAAGAGTCCATGGATGTGCTACCCTATCATCCTAATTGTAGATGTACCTGGATAGTTAGTGAGTATAAAAAATATGAAGAACCTACTGAAGCTACCGATATGTTTGCAGACCCCGATACCATCTTTAGTGCAAAAGATGGGGTACATATAATGAGTTTTTTCCAATTAAGTAGAGCAGAAGAGGATAAACTTTATAAATTAATAGATGAGGGAAGCACTGAAGAGGCTATGAAGATTTTAAGACAGAAGGAGAAATAGGGTGAAAAAGATTTCATACAAATTTGCTGCGGATTATTCAAAAAAAGAAATAATGCAAATATTTGGAGTTTTGTTGAAACACAGTATTAAGGAAATAAGAAATTTAAGGAGTAATAAGATTAAGGTAGAAGTTTCTGATTTTGTATTATTTCCTGTAAACGCCTCCAAGTTGATAAAGACTAGACATGCTTTAATTATGAGCAAGACCTCTAGAGGAAGAAAACTTTTAGAAAAAATAGATTCTGAGTTTATTAAAGAAATACAGTCTTTAAATCTTAACGTAGTACGCGAAGAATTCACGCAATAGTTAAAAAAGTAAAAAATTTTTAACCTTTAATTTCTTTTTCTGTTTTTATTTATGTAAATACCATGAATAAAAAAACTGCACTAGAATTTAGTTTCTTTCCTGCTCTTGAAATTAAAAAGAGTGTAACTGATAACGATGTATGGGTGATTAGAGGGTATGCTGCTACTAGTGATTTAGATAGACAGAATGATGTAATTTCCAAAGATGCGTTAGTTCATGCTGTAGAAGATTTAAAACAGAACACCACACTTTTTTATGAGCATAAGCATGACCAACCTCCCGTAGGAAAAATTCTTGATGCGGGAGTGGATGAAAAAGGATTATGGATTGAGGCATTTATTAGTAAGACTCGTCCGGATATTTGGCAATTAATTCAAGAGGGAATTTTGAATAAGTTTTCTGTGGGAGGAAAACTTATCAAAGGTAGTAGAAAGTTCGATTCTTCTACTAAACAGGAATTTAATTTAGTAGAAGACATTGAAATTTTAGAAGTAAGTATTGTGGGCTTACCTGCTAATCCAAATGCGGAATTTCAAGTAAGTGACAAGTGTTTGAGTTTAATAGGGGGAATATGTAAAGCTCTCGAAAGTATTCCCCTTGAGGATTCTGAAGAGAGGAGGGATTACGAGGTGGAAACAGAGAAAACTATAGAAGAAATTTCTAAAGCCACTGATGTAGAGAATGTCACTCCAACTACTGTACCAAAAGAGGAACCCACTCCTACTCCTGCTATAGACGCAGTAGTAGAGGAGGTTGCTACCGAGGTAGCTGCTGCGGTTGAAGAGGCTGTTGCTGAAGTGACTACTGATACTGCTGTTGTTGAAGCGGCTACTACTGCTGCCCAGGAAGCTGCCCAGGAAACTGCTGCAGAAACTGTTCCTGAAGCGATTGCAGAAGCTGCTACTGAAACAACTAAAACTGACGACACTATGGCTCTTCAGGAAGCGATTGCTTCTTTAGCTGCTAAAGTTGACCAAATTTTAGCTGCTTTAGAAAAGAAATCAGAGCCTGTTCCCGTATCTAGTGAGAAATCATTAGAATTGGGTGAAATTGAAGAGGTAGTAGTGAAGGCCCTGGATAGTCGTCTAGGAAAGATAAGATTAGTTCCTAGTCGCAAGGGTACTATTATCAAGACAGACTTAGATTTAAAAGAGGAATCGGATGATGAGGTTAGTACTCTTTTAGATGAAGAAAAATTCAAGAAGTTGGATGTATCAAAACAAAAAGAGTTAATCAAGAAGGCGTTGACTTCTATTATTAGGAGTTAATGCAAACGTTTTTAACGTAATAGGAGGAAATAAAAATGAGTGAGGAAATTAGGAAAGCACTTGCAACAGCTGGTGACTTTAAGATTGATGATGTCGATGGTGGTTATTTACCAAAACCGTTGGCGAATGAGATTGTAAAATACATCTCTGACATCAATTATTGCCGTCAGTTGTTTAGGGAAGTTCCTATGTCTAAAAAGACATTGGACATTCCTGTTTTGACTTCAGGTAGAAATACTCCGGGTTCAGGAGTGTATTTTGTTCCGACCCAGGTAGATATTTCCGGAAAGGCTAACCAAATTGGTCCGAAACTTCATTCTGTGAGGTTGGAGGCTAAAAAGCTTATGGCTTATGCTTCTGTCGACAATGACGATATTGAAGATGCAGCTGTAGATGTGGTAGATTTGTTGTTAGAGTCTTTTGGGGAAGCTTTTGCTGAAGCTGAAGAACTTGCGATGATTGCAGGGGATACAGCTTTTGGTACTGCTGATGACCCTAGAAAGGCTTTTAATGGGTTGGTTGCTTTAGCGGTAGCTGCTAGTATGGTTCAACCTGGTGTGGTTAAAGAGACTGCTTCTGGTTCATTAGAAGTTCAGGGAATAGAGGAAGCTGTTTCTCAGACCATTAAGTTGTTAGGAAAGTACGGTAGAAATCGTAAAAAGTTGGTACTGTTTATCGATTCTACTATTGCGGAATACTTAAGACGTTCACGTAGGATGGTCAATCAGACATGGTTACAAGGGGCACGTAAGGATGATGCAGTTGCTACCGAACCGGGTATGGCAGATTCTATTTATGGAGTCGCGACGTATGAGACTGCATATTTAGATTATGTAGATGCAGGAAATAAAGGTTCAGTAGGTACAGGTGTTCTTGTTCCTGTAGACGAACCTCTGATTGGTGACCGTAGGAAAATTAAGATTGTGAAGAAAGAACTTGAAGAGCATGATAAGATTCGTTTTGTTATCAGTGAACGAATTGACTTCACTGTTCGTCATAAGGCATATAACTCAGGTGTCGCTGGTAACTCAGAAGCGGTGGCCTTAGTTAAATTTAATGCCAGTTAATCTGAGCAGTCTTTGAAGTAATATAGAGAGGCTTATATGAAAATATAAGCCTCTTTTTATCGATTATTTAACTCCTTACAATTTAAAGTCTAATATTTAGAGATTTATAAAAATATTTAAACTTAACAATTTACTAGCTGTTTTTATTTAAGGATAGTAAAGTGAAATTTTATCTAGGAGAAAAAGATGTACACTAGTGCAGAAAAAATTGCAGCCTTATTAAATATAGACGAAGATGATGTTGCAGAAAGTACTGTAACTCATGCATGCTCATTAGTAGATAATACGTTGGGAACTTCTTTTGGAGAGGTAACTATCACTGATGAACTTTATGATGGTAGTGGGTGTGACAGTTTAATTTTAAATAACTTCCCAGTAAGTGCAGTAACAAAAGTAGAGTGGGAAGATGCAGATAGAGTATGGCATGAATTGGACGAAGAAGAATTTGTATTATACGCAGATACAGGAATAATCAAATTAAAGTTACTTCCTAATTCCGATTGGTTTTCTTTAGTGGACTATCATAATGAAGCAGTATTTGAAGAAGGAACCCTGAATTGGCGAATTTCATATTCGTATGGAGATGATTCAATTCCGTCTCTCATAGAGTTATTGGCTACTTTATTTGGCGCACAACTGTATTGTGTTCAAAGAGGATTGACTGATGAAGTGTCTAGTGAAAGAATAGGGGACTATTCTATTGCATACAATTCTTCTAGTGAATCTACGGTTAAGATATCGAAATTGATTGAACAAATTGTTAGTAATTACGAAGGTGGAAATTCCTTTGATGTAAGGGCAATTTAAAATGGCACTTATAGATTTTTTGAAAGACGATGAACAGATATATCGTAGAAGTTTAGGAACTGAAAATGAGTATGGCGAAGCGAAAGAGACGTGGTCATTGGTAACTACAATCAAAGGAACTATTCAACCTAAAAGTGAAAACCACAATAGAGATGATAGTGGAAAAATAATTTCGGGAGATGGTGTTCTTTATGTATTAGCAGGAGCAAATATAAAAATTGAGACCGCGTAGTTGACCCCGAAGGAGTTACTTGGAATGTATCAGGAGTCTTGAATGAGAGTAATCAGCATCACCACTACAAAGTTATTTTGAAGCGAATAGAGTAATGGCAACTATAACTTTTACTACGCCTGATTTAACAGAGTTAAAAGATTTACTAAAAAAGTTTCGTGATGGTACATCTAATGCGCGGGTAGCTTATGGGTACTCTCAATTTTTAAATTTCCTAGCAGATAAGGCGAGAGATAGAACGCCTGTACGAACAGGAACGTTAAAAGCAAGCATAACGTACGAAATAGAACCAGGAAATCATCAGTTAATAGGTGTAGTAGGAACAAATACAAAGTATGCGCCCTATGTAGAACTGGGTACAGGTATTTATGGTCCCAGTAAGACAGTAATTAGACCTAAAAAAGCTAAAGTTCTTGCTTGGGTATCTTCAGGAGCACGTCCTACTACTTCTGCAGGATGGAAAAGAGCACAAATGGAGGGAAGAGCCGTTTTTGCTAAAGAAGTAAAGGGAATGAGACCAAAGCCATTTTTGACTCCTGCGGTAGAAGAGAATATAAATGAAATAGTAAGATTCTTAAAGGATGCCTTAGGATAATGTCTACTTACGATTTGACTATAAAAATTAGAAGTTATTTATTAAGTGATACCACGTTAAAAAATATGCTATCTTCTTCTTCTTCTGTGAGAGTAACTGAATTACCTAAAGAGGGTGAGGACAAGCAAATCACTATTAGAAAAAGTTGGGGCAAGAGTGATTCTATTATTTTGAGTACTGTTTCGACTTTGCATATCTTTGTTTGGGTACGCCAGAAAAAAGTAGATGAACCATATAAAAACTGTGTTCAGATAGTAGAGAGAGTACTTGAATTATTAAATAGAAAAGGTAGTAGTTTGAATGAGTCTACGTTAATAGTAAATCAAATAACAAAGACTTCTGCCGATATTACTTTTGATGAAGGGCAGGAGTATTGGGTAGGAACAGTCATTCTGGAAGTAATTACGAATGAATAAAAGGAGGAATAAAGATGGCTTATAAGTTTGGAGTAGGTACAATTCAAATTGGAAGTGGTACTGCGATAGCTTCTTGTACAGGTATCACAGTTCGTACGGATGGAGGTCCAGTAGAATTTAGGGGTGGTGACCATAGACTTCCTATGTGGATTGAGTTAGGTGCAAAATCTGTAGAAATTACAGTTGAATCTGCTAAGTTTGACGTTGACCCCGCTGAATTAGATAATGAGTATGTTACTCTCACATTATCTGCTGGCGCGGAAGGTGGGGGACTAACGGGTTCAATAACTAATTGTAAATTGGTGTCATATGAAGTCAGACAAGCACAAGATGCATTTGTGGTGTCTACTATGACTTTGAGAAAAGCAGCTAATCCTGCATAAGAAGAAAATATGGAAGCCGTAGAATACCTCTACGGCTTCCCAATTTAAGGAGATAGAGATGACAGAAGAGAGAGTGACTAATACTAAGGAACAGAAAATTACTTTAGCTGATGGAAAAGAATATACAGTCAGAAAATTAACTTTAGCTGATACCCAAAGATTGTTACCATTTTTAGCTGCTTTAGACGAAAAAAGAACTTCGGGAAGAATAACTGTAGAATTAATTCAACTTATGATTGATGTCTCTTATGAAATTCTACATAAACATAATCCAGAATTGCAGAAAGAAACTATGGCAGAAATTCTGGAATTAGATTCTGTCTATTCATTAATTGCTATGTGTAGTTCAGGAAATGCTTAATGAATGATGCTAAAGAATTAGTTTTTAATACAGTAGATTTATTGGCCCATGAGTACGGTTGGAGTATAGAATATATTCAAAGTTTAGAGATGCCGGAGATTGAGAAACTAATTACTGCTATTAATAAACGTAGAATGAGTGATTTATTAATGCAATCTTACATTATAAATTGTGCTTTTGTAGGTAAAGTACCTGATTTAGGATTTAATTCGTCCATATCTACTGATGATGCACAAATGCCTGAAGATGTACAATTAGTAAAATTGATGAATGAAATTGGTGGAGAAATAAGGAGAATTTAATGGTTTTGAAGGAATTAATAGCTAAACTGGTTTTAGATTCGAAAGGATTTATCCAAGGATCCGACGAAGCTAATAAGGCTTTGAATGAAATGGAAGAGAATCAGAAGAAACTTAAAGAGTCTTCTGAGAAATTAGGTAAGATATTGGGAGGTGTCTGGGATGGTATAGGTAAGACAGTTTCATTCGCAGTTAATGCTATTAAGGTAGCTTCTTTAGGAATAGCTGCAGGATTGACTGCTGCTACCTACGCTGCTACTAAATATGAGGAAGCTATGTATACTGCTTGGCAGCAGTCTATGTTAGGAGCAGAAGCAGCGGGAGATGCTTGGGAGAACTATCAATTGAGAGTACTGGAGGCTTCTTCTAATGTACAGACATACGTGGGAAATATGATTAAGGCATTAACTGAAGTAGGAGATGCAGGCTATAAAGGAGAAGAGTCTTTTATTATTATGGAACAAGCTGCTAAATTAGCTAAAGCACGTGCAGCTGATTATGGAAGTACTGCTGAATTAGTCGCTAGGTCTTTACGTATGTTTGAAGACCAGAATTTGACTGCCGCCGAAGCCGTAAATTATTTAGCTTATGCAGCAGACGGTACTGAGTTAAGTAGTATGGGAATGGCATTAAATTCTTTACTGCCTATTGCTTCTTCTTTTAAATGGAAATTTCAAGAAGTAGTGGGAGTATTTGGACAACTAGCTAGTCGTATGCAAGCGACTAGAGCCCAGATGGCATTAGGGTTACTTATGAATGAGATGGCAGAGGAATCCAGTAATCTAGGTAAGGCCCTTACAGAAGTAGGAATAAAAGTAAAAAATAGTCAGGGAGATATGCGTCCGTTCTTAGACATATTGATTGACATGCAGAAAAAAAGTGATGCATTTTCTAAAGCATATAAGGGAAGTGCTATGACTATAGGGGCAGTCACTCAACTATTGAAAATGGATTTTTCGAGTTTACGCAAGGAAATGGCTTCTACTTTAGGAGGAGGATTTGATGGCTCATTAGTGGATAAGATGCTAGCTAATAGACAAAAAACTCTTGCAGGCACTTTTGAAAATTTTCTATCTTCTGGAGAACAGTTATTAATAGAGATAGGAGAAGGATTCAAGGAACTATTGATTCCTGTTTTAGATGATTTGTCGGAACGTATAATGGGAATAGTAAATTACCTAAGAGAATCAGATGGAGTAAAAATATTTTTTGAAACTCTTGGAGAGTATTATGAAGAGAAAGTCAAACCTGCTTTAGATGATATGGGAGAGAAGTTTACTAATTTGATGGATAAGTTAACTTCGGAACAGGTTGAGGGATGGGCTGATAGCGTAATAAGTGGATTAGAATTAATTGGCAGAGTAATTGAAGGATTACTTAATTTAGCAGGAAAAGTAGGAGAACTGGCTTCTATTAAAGGACCCAGCGGAATGACTTCATTACAGAAAGAGGGTACTGGATTAGTGGGAGCAGGTTTGGGCGCATATGCGGGAGCGACTCAAGGATTAGCTGCGGGATCGACTATTGGTTCTGTAGCAGGCCCTATAGGAACTGCTGTAGGTGGAACTGTTGGAAGTTTGGGTGGGGGATTATTAGGGGCATTAGGTGGATATTTAGGTGGAAAAGGAATTTCAGAGTTATGGGACAAACTTGCAGGAATGTTTAAGAAAAACGATGAGACTAACGCCAAAGCGAGTGAAAATTTATCTAAAAGTATTAATGAATCCGCTAATCAGACGAGGAAAAATCAGCAACAGTTAGGACAGACATATGTTGAAGGATTTCAGACTGTTTCTAGAGAAATGGAAGCTCAGAATAGAGCAATAAGAAAAGAATTAAATCAAATGCAAGCACGTCTTAGAACTTTACAAACTTCAGTAGCAACTGGAGGAATATAATGGCTAGTAGAGTATCGTTTAATGGAGTAACTATAGGCGATTACGCTTGGGCAGTAGTTGGTTTTTCTGGAAATACTTCTGTTCGTGTTATACCTAGAGCAAAAGGTGTACGTATTTATAGTACAGAGGAAATGGGGGGAGGTTATCGTACTATTACAGTTAGTGCATACGTTATCAAACAATCTAGAAAAGACCTAGAAGAATATTTTAGAACTCTACCTGACCTTTTAGGACATGAAGCAGCCACATTAGTAGTAGAGGGAGTAAGTTATACTAATTGTGTAATGACAGGTATTAATCCTGAAAGTACGTATGAAAAATGGAATACTTTTACTGTAGAATTCTTACAGTCAATTTAAGGAGGAAATAAAATGGCAGCAGTAATTGAATTAGTTAAAACATATGGTTCTAGTGGTTCTCCCACTACCGTGGTAGTAACCTCTCCAGGTTTACTCAGTGAAGACAG
>Ga0105099_10000303_pt1 | contig 33758 bp, 30 predicted proteins | sample PPLLak3cmMay2015_2_FD_79138 | JGI IMG/M metagenome (GOLD analysis project Ga0105099, IMG submission 79138) | Freshwater sediment microbial communities from Prairie Pothole Lake near Jamestown, North Dakota, USA - PPLs Lake P8 Core (1) Depth... | ecosystem: Environmental > Aquatic > Freshwater >... | reverse complement strand
GATTCCCTCTTTTACCCAGACGTAAATTTGTGGAATTTCCGCAAAAGTGATCTTGAGAGGGGCTGAAAAGAGTTTCAGTGGTCTTTTCAAGGGCTGCTTTGCGGGGATAGACAATCATCTTGTTGATTTTCTGGATGAGATTTCAGGTCTGGGACTATACAAAGATAATTTCCTGCTGAACAGTTTTGCCAAGTGGTGAAAAGGCTGTGATAATTTCAACTGTCGAAATATACCATTGAACACGAATTCAGTTTTTTGTTACTTATATCAGCATGATAAAAACACTTGACACTCAATGTGCCCCTTGCTATAAATAGGCTTCTTTTTTTGCAGTGTTTCTTTCTTGTGTGTTAGGAGGTTCAAGTGACAAAAGCTGAATTAATTAGCGCAATAGCAGCAGATGCCGAACTGACAAAAACTGATGCTGATAAAGCTCTCAAATGCCTGATTGAAGCAGTGACTGATTGCTTGAAAAAGGGTGACAAACTCAGCCTTGTCGGATTTGGTACCTTCAGCACGGTGCAAAGAGTTGCACGAAAAGGCCTGAATCCTCAAACTGGCAAGAAAATTGACATACCTGCTTCGATATCTCCAAGGTTTAAGCCGGGAAAAGGGTTGAAGGATTCAGTAAATTCTAAGAAGAAAAAATAAGCTAATGAGGCACTTGCCTCATATATTGCACCTGCGAGACTGTTCTCTGCAGGGTAGTTATTTGGGGTCGTAGTTAAGTTGGTTATAACGCCGGCCTGTCACGCCGGAGGCCGCGGGTTCGAGTCCCGTCGACCCCGCCAATAAAAATTCGGGCGAATAGCTCAGCTGGGAGAGCGCCAGCCTTACAAGCTGGATGTCACAGGTTCGATCCCTGTTTCGCCCACCAATTTAATCTTAACTTGTTATCGTAGTAGTTTTCAGTGAGTAGTGCTTGCGGGGTTGTAGTTAAGTCGGTTATAACGCCGGCCTGTCACGCCGGAGGCCGCGGGTTCGAGTCCCGTCGACCCCGCCAGATTTACAGAAGGTCATGCATTTGCATGACCTTTTTTTATGATGTATCATACCTCCTTTGCCCATTCTACTTTCTCCCTTTCCCTTGACTTGCAAGGGGAAAAAACTTATTCTGCATCTATCCAAGCTATTATATTAAGTTTTATTGATTTATGACTCACGTGCGTGAGTTCAGAAGTCAGCTGTTGACCTTTTTATATTATATTTGCCCGTTTTTTATGGGATGCAAGGTTGTGTCAATTGAAAGTGCTGATTGTAATTCCGACGTATAACGAACGCGAGAACATTCTCAGAATAATCCCGGAAATCCTTGCACAGGACCCAAGGATCTCCATTCTCGTCGTTGATGACAACTCTCCCGATGGGACAGGTGACGTCGTCGAGAAAATGTCAAAAACTGATACGCGAGTTCTCCTGCTTCGACGGGCAGCCAAGCTTGGTTTGGGCTCGGCATATCGGGAAGGTTTTCGAATCGCACTGCTGAAAGGGGCCTCTCATATTATAGAAATGGATGCCGATTTTTCGCATGATCCGAAGAGCATTCCCTCCTTGCTGAAAGAGTCGGAATCTTATGATCTTGTTATTGGCTCTCGTTACAAGACGGGAGTAAGCGTTGTTAATTGGCCTATCCGAAGACTTCTCCTTAGTTACTGTGCGACAATCTATACAAGGACAGTAACCGGATTGAAGGTTTCTGACTGTACCAGTGGTTTTAAATGTTTCAGGCGCGAAGTTCTGGAAACCATCAACCTAGATAAAGTTTGCTCAGATGGTTATTCATTTCAAATCGAGATGAATTTCCTCTGCATGGAAAAAGGCTTTCGAATCGGCGAGGTCCCGATTATTTTTATTGATCGCCATGCAGGGACTTCCAAGATGTCTAAAAAGATTGTTCGTGAAGCGGTCCTTATGGTATGGAAACTGAGAATCGGCTCATTGTTTAGGCGATTATTCAACTCGGGAGATGCTAGTGACAAACGAAACCTGCGCACTGTTCTCTGAAATTGCCTTTTGGGGATGGGTGTTCTCATGCGCAGGTTTTACGTTTTACTCTTTTCCCTCCCGAGGTATTTTTGTGAAAAAATCTGCCGTGGCTTGGGGCGGCATTTTTCTGCTTTGCTATGCTGTCTGGGGTTTTACCATGGTTTGTTTCTGATCTTCAGTTACATTAAAAATCATAATGAAACGGTGAAACAAAAGGTACCAGCGGCCAGTTCCCACCGTTGTTTCCTGACAGTATTGTGTTGTATTGCGCGCTGCTATTTCACCGGGGCCTTCTGGTTTTGTCCCCTTACCTCTCTTTCCACGCAATCAAATACGTAGATTTCTCCCGGAGTGTTTTCAATGATTCAACTTCACAATGTTTTCATGTCGTATCAGGGTGATGGCGCCGCTCTGAGCAATGTGACTCTGAAAATTAACAAGGGTGAATTCATTTTCTTGACGGGTGTTTCTGGGGCAGGCAAGTCGACTCTGATGAAACTACTGTACGGTGCTTTGAGACCGACGCGGGGGCAGGTTGTTATCGATGGTATCAATGTTACCAAGCTTCCATCATCCCAGTTACCCTTCCTCAGACGGAAAATTGGCGTTGTTTTCCAGGATTTCAAGCTCCTGCCCTCGCGGACCGTGTTGGAGAATGTGGCACTGACTCTTGAGGTCATGGGGTGGGGTAAAAAGGATATCAATAAACGCGTCTACCATGTTCTCAAGCAAATGGGAATGGAACATAAAATCAATTCAACACCTCTCCGGCTATCTGGGGGAGAGCAGCAACGTATAGCTTTGGCCCGTGCTCTGGTTAACGAACCAAAGATTATTCTGGCGGATGAGCCAACAGGCAATCTCGATGAGGAATCCAGGGAAAAGGTTCTTGCTATTCTGAAAGAAGCGAATGTCAGGGGAAGTACCGTGGTCGTCGCAACACATGACAAGCGACTTATCGAGAATTGTCACAAACGGCTTATTGTTCTCGATAATGGCCGTATAGTGGAGGATTCCGATGTCGCGTAAAAAGGCTGCAAAAAGGCCGAAACTGGCCAGAGAAGGATTTGCTGGGCGCATCCATTATTTTGTGGAAAGGGCGTTCATTAATATCCGGCAGAATCTTCTTGTCACCCTTTTAACTATCGGAACGATTACGCTTGCCTTTTTGATTCTCTCCCTTTCGTTGCTGATCTATGTGAATCTAGAACGTGTCACGGAAAACTGGAGTGATAGGGTGCAGGTGACAGCCTATTTTGAAAATGATCTTTCTCCGGGGGATCTCGCGACTCTGAAGTCGAAAATTCGAGCACTTGAAGGAACAGGCGACATGCGCTATGTTTCCCAAGAAGAAGCGCTTCGGACCTTCTATGGGCGTCTCAAGGGCCAGGAAGCGCTATTGGAGGGTGTCTCTTCCGATATTCTTCCTTCTTCTCTTGAGATTCACCTGAAAAAGGACAGCCGTGACAGTAAATCGATTGCCCTCTATGTGGAGCGACTCAAGAAATTACCGATGATCACAGAAGTTCAGTACGGTGAAGAATGGGTAAAACGCTTCAGTCATTTCATGAATCTTGTCCGTTTTGCCGGAATTCTGGTGGCCGGATTTATTGTGCTTGCAGTAGTTTTTATCGTTGCCAATACCATCAAGCTGACAATATATGCTCGTAAAGACGAGTTGGAATTGATGGGCCTTGTTGGAGCGACCCGTTTGTTTATCAAGGTTCCTTTCCTCATCGAAGGGATCGTGCAGGGTTTTGTTGGTGCTGCTCTTGCGATTCTAGTTCTCTCAGGAGTCTACCTGGCTTTCTTGCATAATGCCGACTTCTTTTTCAGCTTTAACACTATGGAGGCCGGACTTCTTTTTCTTCCCGTGACTTACCTTATTGCCCTGCTTTTCGGTGGGGCTGCTCTAGGTTTTCTTGGAAGCCTGGCATCCCTGAAACGCTTTATCAGTTTGTGATCATGCTACTAAAATTACTCATACTTCTGCTCCTTATCTCTTGTTTCGCAACTCCCGCATGGTCCGCAGATGCCAAAAAGCAACTGCAGGGGATCAAGCAGGAGATACGGGAGAAGAAACGACTGATCACTAAGACAACACAGGTCGAAAGTGCTGTTACCAAGGAGTTGGCGAAAATAGACATGAGTCTTCGGAGTAAGGAACGGAGCCTTTCAGATCTCAATCGGGACTTGAAATCTGTCGAGAAGGGCCTCGAGAAGACGCGATCCGAGATCGACACTGTCGTAAAGGACGTCGAGAGAAGAAAGAAGTTGATACAGAATCGCCTCGTCGCTGTTTATAAGGCAGGGGAAGTCGGTACTATTCGTTTTCTCTTTTCCTCAGAGTCATTGCCGAAGATGCAGGAAAACCTCCGTTATATGAAAGCCCTTTTGGAAAATGATCGCCAATTGGTGGCAGAATACAATGAGCGGATCGGAAAGCTCAAGGAACTGAAGGCAAGTTTGGAGCAGGACGTTGGCCGCAAAGAGAATTTCAAGCAGAGTATCGTGCTGACAAAACAGGAAATTGAGCTGGAAAAGCAGAACAAAGCTTCATTTCTTCTTAAAGTTCGCGAGGATAAAAAGTCGTATATCGCGTCACTGCAGGCGCTTGAGGCAAACTCCAGACGTTTGCAGTCAATCATAGAAAAACTTGAAGCAGCCAGTAGAAAGAGATATACTGCAAAAAAGCGTAGAAAATCTGTTCAGACAGGCAGTAAAGAGGGCACTACCTTTGTCCCGCCATCCACTTCCACCGGTTTCGGCGCCCAAAAAGGCCGACTTTCCTTACCCACGCAAGGACGGATTGTTGGTTCCTTCGGCAGACATAAGCACCCTGAGTTTAATTCATACACGATTAGTAACGGAATATCCATTGCCGTGCCAACTGGCGCAGAGGTACGTTCTATCTACTCTGGCACAATTGTCTTCTCCAATTATTTCAAGGGCTATGGGAATATGGTTATTGTCGACCATGGCGACGGATTCTTCAGTTTGTATGCCCACAACTCCAAAGTGTTCAAGCGGGTCGGTTCGAATGTTGCGAAAAATGAGCTTTTGGCGAGTACTGGGGACGTCGATTCCCCACGAGGGTCGATTCTCTATTTTGAAATCAGATACCAAGGGAAGCCGATAGACCCTGCTCCCTGGGTTCGATAGTTGATACTAGTTAGAAAATTAGTTCGGTTTTGGAGGAAAAATGGTAACCAAGAGAAAAGGAAGAAAGATTGCTCTGTTTATTGTTGGCATTTCTGCCTTGGTTGTAGTCATCGGATTTGGGCTGCAGCACCGATGTGCAGCAGAAGGCGGGAATGACTATGAATCCATAGAGCTCTTTACCGATGTGCTTAAGATTGTTCAGAAAAATTATGTGGACGAGGTTGACACAAAGAAACTTGTCTATGGCGCAATCAACGGAATGCTCTCGTCGCTCGATCCCCACAGTTCCTTCCTGCCTCCTGATATGTACAAGGAGTTGAAAATTGAAACAAAAGGGTCATTCGGTGGCCTGGGAATCGAAATAACGGTAAAGGACGGCTATCTGACCGTTATCTCTCCCATAGAAGATACGCCGGCTTTTCGAGCCGGCATCAAGACCGGGGACCAGATTCTGAAGATTGAAGACAAACTTACCAAGGATATGACGATCATTGACGCGGTAAAACGCATGAGAGGGCCAAAAGGCAGCAAGGTAACCATCACGATTATCCGGGAAGGTTTTGATAAACCGAAAGAATTTACCCTCGTTCGAGACGTTATTCAGGTCAAGAGCATCAAATTCAAGACTCTCGACGATGGCTATGGCTATGTCAGAATTGCCCAGTTCCAGGAAAAGACCGACGAGGATCTAATAAAAGCACTGCAAACACTGAAAGAGGAAAATGGTGGCTCTCTGAAAGGCCTAATTCTGGATATGCGCAATGATCCCGGCGGACTTCTTGATCAGGCTGTCAGGGTGGCGGACCACTTCATAGCTGAAGGTGAGTTGCTTGTCTACACGGAAGGGCGAGACCCGGACTCCAAAATGAGATTTACAGCTCGTAAAGGGAAAAAAGAAGTTGGCTACCCAATGGTGGTTCTCATAAATGGTGGCAGTGCCAGTGCCTCGGAGATCGTGGCCGGTGCCCTTCAGGACCATACCCGGGCCGTGATTCTGGGAACCCAGAGTTTCGGGAAAGGTTCCGTGCAGACGATTATTCCTCTTTCTGAGGATTCCGGCCTGAGACTCACGACAGCCAAGTATTATACTCCGAAAGGGCGTTCTATTCAGGCAAAGGGAATCACTCCGGACATCGTCGTAGAAAGTCTGGAAATTACCGCTGCTGAGAAGAAAGACGTCTTGAGCATTCGGGAAAAAGATCTTGATAATCACATCGCAACGGAAGGAAGTGAGGAAAAGATCGATAAGAAGGATCAAAAACAGCCTGCCTACAAGATGGATGAGCAGTTCAAGGGCGATTATCAGATTCTCCGGGCCCTGGATCTTCTGAAAGGGTGGGAAATACTGAAGAGCATGCAGAAGACGGGGTAGAGTGGAAACCTGTTGGGAAAAAATAAACGTCTGGACCCCACTGCAGTTTTAGTATCCGTCGCGGGGTTCAGACGTTTGTTAGATAAAGGTGCCTCAGGATTTTTTCTTGGCTGTACGGCCCGGCTTTTTCGGAGCCTCTTTCTCTGCCTTCAATTTGGCGGCTCTTACTGCGCGTGCTTTTGCAAGGTTTTCAGCCAACCCTCTATCTTGAGCCATTTTTTTCCGACCTTCGGAGAAATTCCTTGCAGTCAGAGGTTGGCTTGATGGAATATTGAACTGCTTGCGGTATTCGCCTGGTTTCAAGCCGTGTGCTTGAGCAAGGTGACGGGCAAGGGTCTTCATTCCGCCTCTTCCACAGACCAAGCAAAAGACTTGATCTGCCTGGAATGCTTTTTTGAGGCTCATTGTGGGAACTTTTTTCTCTGATTCAGCAGGTGAATCGAGAGTTGTTCCTGATACCTCAAGTTGTTGGAGCGCAGCATAAACCTTCTGTATCTCTTGCAGAAGCTCCTCTGTCGTCATTTCATTAACAGAGGCATGCGATGAGACAATATTTGCAGCAAGTTCTACCAGTGTTGCGGGCATTCGATATCCCTCCTTAAATAATTTTAGTCTGATATTCTCTTATTTAAACGCAAAAATGCTTAAAATCAAGCGAAATACATTTGATAAATAAAAAGATACTGACTCGACCTCAGTTGTTTTATGCTTTTTTCAGTGAAATTCTTTGGTAATACTACTTTCTACTGTAAGGGAACTGATATGCCTAAAATTGAGATTGATGAACTGAGGTGCAAAGGGTGTGGGTTATGTACCATAGCCTGCCCGAAAAAATGTATTGTCTTAAGTCTGCAGATAAATAATTATGGATATACGCCAGCAATGCTGGGTGAAGCAAAAAATAAATGTACCGGTTGTGCTTTGTGCGCAGAAATGTGTCCAGATCTGGCAATTTTGGTGTTCAAGTAGCCTTATTTTGAGTGAATTTGTGGAAGCAAAGCTTTTGATAAGAGATTTGAGTTGTCGATAATCTCATCACCTGTTGCGTCAGGAAGAGTCATCGCCGCGACTCTGTTGAAAAATAAGCGAATAGCTGCGATGATTTAAGCCCACAGGAGGATATCTTGCCGAATCGTTTGCTGGTAAAAGGTAATGAGGCCATATGTATGGGGGCCATTGAGGCTGGCTGCCGCTACTATTTTGGGTATCCCATCACACCACAGAATGATATCCCGGAATTTATGTCCCGTGAGATGCCAGGGCTGAATGGGGAGTTTATTCAGGCTGAGAGTGAAATTGCCGCGATCAACATGGTGATGGGGGCTGCTGCGACCGGTGTCCGGGCCATGACTTCTTCATCCAGTCCGGGGATATCCCTGAAGTTGGAAGCAATTTCCTACATGGCAGGAATGGAACTCCCGTGCCTGATTGTCAATATCTCCCGTTCAGGCCCGGGGCTCGGAGGAATTGATGCTTCGCAGGGAGATTATTTTCAGGCAGTCAAAGGTGGCGGACATGGCGGGTATCATATTGTTGTGATAGCTCCCGCATCAATTCAGGAAATGTATGATATGACGATGCATGCTTTTGACCTTGCGGAGATATACCGTACACCGGTAATGATCCTTGGCGACGCAGTGGTTGGTCAGATGAAAGAACCCCTTATTCCGCACCCGAGGCCGAAGACTGAGCTTCCTGCCAAGGATTGGGCGCTTCGAGGAACGGGGGGCGGGGCACAGCGGATCGTTAAATCGCTTTTTCTGGGTGATGGAGAGTTGGAGGCACACAACTGGAAGCTCCATGCTAAATATCAGCAGCTGCAAGAGAAAGAATCCCGCTGGGAAGAATATGAGACGTCCGACGCGACCCTTATTGTGACAGGGTTTGGTTCGGCTGCCAGAATTGCCAAGACGGCGGTGATGATGGCAAGGGAGGAAGGCCTGAAGGTTGGGCTTTTACGCCCGATAACACTCTTCCCTTTTCCGGCGGAGGCATTTTCCGTAGTAACCGAACACTGCAAGATGATCTTGGATATTGAACTCAATACCGGACAAATGGTGGAGGACGTTCGCCTCTCGGTCGCTCGTGATGTGGAGGTCTTCTTCTACGGCAGACCCTCGGGAACAGGTTCTCTTCCTACACCGGAAGAGCTTCTTGGACAGATCAAAAGGTATCTATGATAACATTGTCATGGGCCTGATGGCCTGTGATGATTTTGAGAACCAACGTCGAGGTTACAGAATGCAACAGGTATTTAAAAGACCAGCAGCTTTGAAGGACGTTCAAACCCATTTTTGTCCGGGATGCCACCACGGCACGATACATCGGCTTGTGGCAGAGGCGCTGGATGAATTCAAGCTTCAGGAAAAGACCATTGGCGTGGCATCAGTTGGTTGCTCAGTCTTTTTGTATCACTATTTCGATATTGACGTTATCGAGGCTCCCCATGGACGAGCGCCTGCCGTTGCAACCGGGGTCAAGCGAGCCAGTCCGGACAGTTTTGTCTTTACTTATCAAGGTGATGGAGATCTTGCAGCAATAGGCACGGCCGAGATAATTCACGCCGCTAATCGAGGAGAAGATATCACGGTTATTTTTGTGAATAATACCACCTATGGGATGACGGGTGGGCAGATGGCGCCGACCACGCTTCTAGGTCAAAAGACCTCAACATCACCCTATGGCAGGAGATCCGAAAAAGAAGGTTTTCCCATCCGGGTAACCGAGATGTTATCTGGTTTGGAAGGTGTTGCTTTTGCGGCACGGACGGCAGTAAACACCCCGAAGAACCTTATGGATGCAAAGCGGCAGATAAAAAAAGCCTTTCAGTATCAGGTCGAAGGAAAGGGTTTTTCTTTCGTCGAAGTACTGTCTGCCTGTCCGACCAACTGGGGGATGGATGCTGTTGGAGCGAACGAGCGGATCGGGAACGAAATGTGTGAATATTTCAAGCTCGGAGTCTTTAAAAATACCGCTAGTCTTTGATCATCTGCAGTCTGTTGATTAGAGGGCCGGGGTAATTCTTTTCGTCGACTGGGGGATTGCGCATGCGACATGATATGTTTATGTCCGGTTTCGGTGGACAGGGAGTACTCCTTGCGGGCACTCTTCTCTCCAATGCTGCGATTATCGAAGGTAAAAATGTTTCTTTTCTGCCATCGTATGGTGTTGAAAAAAGGGGAGGGGCCGCAAATTGTACCGTCGTTATCGCTGATGGTGATGTTGGATCGCCGGTGGTCGGCAATCCTTCTGTTGGGGTAATTCTCAATCAACTGTCGATGGATAAATATGCTGGGAAGATAAAGGTCGGAGGGATCTGTATCGTTAATTCTTCATTGGTTGATGTGGCTGATTCTGTACGGGGAGACATTGAGGTCATAGCACTTCCGATGAATGCCATAGCTCAGAAAGTAGGGGAACCCCGAATGGTCAACATGGTTGCGGTAGGGGCGTATGTTGCCAGGACCGGGGCGGTTTCACTGGCATCTCTAGCCGAGGCACTCAAGCTAAGCCTGCCGGAGCGTAATCATAAATATATTCCTGCAAACGTCAGGGTGCTTGAGGCGGGCGCGGCAGAGATTTTGAAGAACAGGGAGCTTTCCGCATTGTAGTCCTTGCAATCGAAAAGGCTTGACGGAGCGGTGTGACTTTGATATATACCTATTCTGCCTGTTGGGGGATCGTCTAGCGGCAGGACTGCGGACTCTGACTCCGCCAACCAAGGTTCGAATCCTTGTCCCCCAGCCATTTTTCCTGCAATTTGGTCCATGATTGCAGAAAATTTCCGGTCCCATCGTCTAGCGGTTAGGACACTGGCCTTTCACGTCGGTAACAGGGGTTCAAGTCCCCTTGGGATCACCATTTATTCACTTCAAAGCCTTCGTATCTCAACGGGATACGAGGGCTTTCTTCTGTTTGCCCTTTCCCCTTTTTCTCTGATCGTCACGAATGCCCGAACAAATCGTATATTTTTTCTTTCACTCTGTTGTCTACGGACAAGTAGTGTCCGATTTCGGCTATTCTCCCGCTGCTGTCCCTGTTTCGCAGTGCAGATTCCAGGAACAGTGCGTCAGTCTTCCGCTCCCAGTATCTCGACCCGTTACAGTGCTAGTACAACGAAGAACAGAGGATTAGCGGTTGCTGTCGATTTGAACCTATGTTATAAAGATGGAACCTGCGCAAAGTCTATTTAAGAGCGGTTTTGCCGGTTTCCGAGGTGATCTGTTAATCGTCTCCTGACTGGTGCCGAGCTTGGGAAATTTTGGTGGGTGGACGGCACGGCAACAGATTTTTCCCACCCGCTATAATTGCCTGTGTCGTGTCTTTTGGGGAGCTTTTTTTATGATAGGGATTGATAGAATTATCGAGAATGCCTTGCTGGAAGATATCCATACCGGCGACATCACAACCATGGCTGTTGTTCCAGAGAAGCGCAGGGCTGGGGCGAGGCTGATTGCAAAAGAGTCAATGGTACTGGCCGGTATTGATGTCGCCGCTCGGGTGTTTGCCCTTGTTGACCCGGACGTAGTCTTTACTGCCCGTTTTACCGACGGAGCACTCTTGAAGGCTGGTGATGTCATTGCAGATATCGCCGGTGACGCAGCCTTCCTTCTCCAGGCGGAGAGAGTAGCGTTGAACCTTCTGCAGAGAATGTGTGGCATTGCCACCCTGACGGCACGCTACAGACAGGCAGTCACCGGGACCGGAGCGAAGGTTGTTGATACCAGAAAGACAACCCCTGGATTGCGTCAATTGGAAAAGTATGCGGTTCGTATTGGCGGGGGAAGTAACCATCGCAGTGGACTTTATGATGCTGTCCTGATAAAGGAGAATCATATTGCCGCAGCCGGCGGGATTTCCGTTGCGGTTGAGCGAGCCCGTGCATTTGTTTCCCATACCATGAAGATTGAGGTGGAAACGGAGACATTGGACCAGGTTGCAGAGGCACTCAATGCCGGTGTTGATATAATCATGTTGGATAATATGGATCTGGAAACGATGCGGCGCGCGGTATCCTTGATTGGAGGGCGTTCGCTGGTTGAGGCTTCCGGTGGTGTAACTGTCGAAACCATTGCCGAGATAGCAGCAACCGGGGTTGATCTGATTTCTGTTGGAGCATTAACCCATTCGGCTCGTGCGATGGATATCTCCATGCTTTTGGGGGAGTAGTGAAGGAAACGGACACACCCGGTACCTGCGGTGAAAAGCCGCCCCTTGAACAGGGGCTGCTGGCACTTTTTCGTGACAGGAAAGGGAGTGTTATTTCCGGGGAAGAGCTCGGATCTGCCCTGAAAGTTTCCCGTACGGCTGTCTGGAAACATGTGAAAAACCTTTTGTCGCAAGGATATCTGATTGAATCTGTCCCCTCCCGGGGGTACCGTTTCCTTGCCGCTCCTGATGTCCTTACCTCCTTTGAGTTGACATCCGGGCTGCAAACAAAACGAATTGGTTGTCATATTACCAGTGTCCGGGAAACTGAATCAACCAACCTCCTTGCCTTCCGCCTGGCGGAAGATTCCGCTCAGGAAGGCACCGTTGTGATTGCCGAGGCTCAAACCGCTGGCAAAGGTCGTCTTGGAAGGCATTGGGAGTCGCCTCCCGGAGTGAATCTTTATTGTTCCGTGATTTTGCGCCCCCCCATGTCTCCAGTCAAAGCTCCCCAGCTTACTTTTCTTTCGGCGGTTGCGGTTGCTCGGGCAATCGAAGAGGTTACTCGGCTGCATCCAAAGATCAAATGGCCGAACGACATTCTGCTCCATGGGCAGAAGGTTGCCGGTCTCCTCAATGAAATGAGTGCCGAGACTGACACAATTCATTGTGTCGTGCTTGGTATTGGAGTCAATATCAATATGCTTCGGGAGCAGTTCCCAAGTGATTTGAGTCAGCCGGCCACCTCCCTGTTCCTTGAGCAGGGCGTCTCAGTCAATCGTGTCGACTTTGCCCGGGCACTGCTAACCTCGCTTGATGTGCTCTATGATGACTACCTTTGTGATGGTTTCCCTGCTATCCGGGAGGAGTGGCTTTCACGGAGTACGGTTCTGGGCAGAAGGGTCAGAGTCTCCTTTGGGAACAGGGAAACGGAAGGTGTTGTTACAGGCGTAGACAATGATGGTGCGCTCCTTCTCGTGCGTGAGGACGGGGTTGCTGAACGGGTGCTTGCCGGAGATGTGACGATCCTGTAGGTGTAAACTACGTCTGTTTCCCGGGTGGTTAGCGTCCTTTTGCTTAGTGGGAGAGTGTGTACGTGTTATTTGTCATAGATGTGGGCAATACGAATATGGTGCTTGGTTTGTATGAAGGTGCCAGTCTTGTGCGTGACTGGCGGATTGCCACAGATACAGCTAAGACAGTAGATGAATATGCAATACTCATCCGGGAACTATTTCATTTTTCAGGGGTTGAGTGTGCCTCGGTGGGGGATATAATTCTATCTTCCGTTGTTCCGGCTCTGACTGGTGTCCTGGAGAGGATGTCACTTCGCTATTTCAACCTGAAACCTTATGTTGTCGGACCTGGGATCAAAACCGGCATGCCGATTCATTACGAAAACCCCAAGGAAGTCGGTGCCGATCGTATTGTCAATGCGGTGGCTGCTTTTGAACGGTACAGTACCGCTCTCATCATTGTTGATTTTGGAACAGCGACGACTTTTGATCTGGTTAATGCCAAAGGGCATTATTGTGGCGGGGTGATCGCGCCAGGGATAATGATTTCTGCTGAGGCCCTTTTCCAGAAAGCAAGCAAGCTTCCACGGGTGGATGTGGTCAAACCACCCTCGATTATCGCAAAAAATACGGTTGGGGCGATGCAGGCGGGAATTTTCTACGGGTATGTCGGACTTGTTGATGAAATTGTCACGAGAATTAAAGCGGAGAGCCGGGAGAATCCTCGTGTTATCGCTACTGGTGGACTGGCAAGAATGATTGCCGAAGAATCCAAAACCATTGAAGAAATTCACGAATTTCTCACCCTGGAAGGATTGCGAATACTGTACGAACGGAATAGTCAAACGGCACCACCAGGGTGATGCATTCTCGAATGAGAATGAGGTGACGGATTGTTACACATCTGATTGTTGGCAGGTTAAAGAAAGTTTTGAGGTAGCAGAGAGATTTCCCTTCGGAGTCATGTAGGAGGCGTACTACCTATTACATAAGCAAGGGGGCTTTATGGCAAAATGTGAGACCGCAAAAGTGAGAAACGTTGGCATTGTGGCCCATGGAGGGGCGGGGAAAACGTCCTTGACAGAAGCTATATTATTCACCTCCGGGACGATTGACCGTCTTGGTCGAGTTGATGACGGAACGACATCAACAGATTTCGAGCCGGAAGAGGTGAAGCGGCAGATTACGGTTTCATCTGCCATTAACCATGGTGAATGGAATGGTCATTCGCTCCATATTGTTGACACTCCCGGGTATGGTGATTTTATAGCAGATACCCGCTCCTGTCTCAGGGTTCTCGGCGGAGCGGTTGTCATTATTTCTGCCATTTCAGGAGTTAAAGTTCAGACGGAAGAAGTCTGGGAATGGGCCAACGAAGCTGAAATCCCCCGCATCGCTTTCGTGAATAAGATGGACCGGGAACGCGCTAACTTCCTTCGGGCCATGGGCGATATGGAAAAGGCCTTGGGTGCGAGGGCTGTTGCCGTTGTTATCCCGCTGGGAGCTGAAGAGAATTTTGAGGGTGTTATTGACCTGGTAAAGATGAAAGCCTATCGATTCGCCAAGGATCTTTCGGGCACTTTCACAGAAATAGAGATCCCCGAGGCTTATCGTATCGACGCGGAAAGTATGCGGGAAAAACTTGTTGAGACGGTTGCAGAGGCATATGATGCCCTGACGGAAAAGTTCCTTGATGTCGGTGAGCTTTCCGAAGAAGAAATCCTTGATGGTTTGAGGGTCGGTACCCTGCGCAATACCTTTACCCCGGTCTTCTGTGGTTCAGCGACTATGAACATCGGGGTGCCTCAATTGCTCGACTATATTTGTCACTGTTTGCCATCCCCCATTGATCGCGGAAGTGTTTCCGGAATCAATCCGAAGACCAATGATATCGAGGTGCGTGCTCCGGAAGAAGATCAGCCTTTTTCTGCCCTGGTGTTCAAAACCACATCAGACCCCTATACCGGTAAAATTACCGTCTTTCGTGTCTACTCAGGTGTTCTGAGTTCTGATTCGACGGTCTATAACTCGACCCGTGATGTTACCGAGCGTATCGGGCAGATTTACGAACTGGAAGGGAAAAAACAGAAACCCATCAAGCAGGCTGTGGCAGGGGATATCGTCGCTGTTGCCAAGCTGAAGGAAACGGTGAGTGGCGATACCCTGTGCAGCGCTGACATGCCGATAATCTACGAGCCGGCCACAACACTTGAACCGGTTATTTCCTATGCGATCCTGCCAAAGACCAAAAACGACGAAGACAAAATTCACGGTGCTTTGCAGCGGCTGATGGAAGAAGATCCGACGATTACGCTGCGACGCGACGATCAAACCAAGGAACTCATTATTTCCGGGATGGGGCAGGTTCACCTGGAAGTAACGATTGAGAAACTGAAGCGTAAATTCAGTGTTGAAGTGGAACTCAAGACCCCGAAGGTTCCCTATCTTGAAACGATGAAAACGTCTGTCAAGGTGCAGGGAAAATACAAAAAACAGTCCGGAGGCCGGGGCCAATATGGTGACTGCTGGGTTGAGTTTGTTCCGCAGGCTCGTGGCGAAGGATATCTGTTCGAGGATAAGATTGTCGGCGGGGTTATACCGAAAACATATATTCCCGCTGTCGACAAGGGGATTCAGGAAGCTTCGCTGGAGGGTTCCTTGGCCGGATATCCGGTGATTGATTTCAAGGCCGTTCTCTATGATGGCTCTTTCCACACCGTTGATTCATCGGAAATGGCTTTCAAAATCGCCGGTTCAATGGCCTTTAAAAAGGCGATGGAAACGGCAAAGCCGGTGCTTCTTGAACCAATTATGAAAATGAAAATTACCGTTCCTGAAGATAATATGGGTGATGTTATTGGTGACCTCAATGCCAGAAGGGGCAAGGTTGTCGGGGTCGAACCGAAGGCCAATTCACAGATCATCAGAGCTGTTGTTCCGATGGCGGAAATGCTTTCCTATGCCAATGACCTCCGCTCGATGACCAGTGATCGCGGTCTGTTTTCTGCGGAATTTTCCCATTATGAGGAAGTGCCCAGTCACATGGCTCAGAAGGTGATAAACGAGGCTGCGGCAAACAATAAATAGGAATCCTTCGCGTTCATCGGAAGCCTGCGTCTTGAGAAGGGGGAAAACGGATGGTGAAAAAAGCTTTGACTGTGTGCAAAGGGAATACAGGTATAACTGGCTCCAGGGGGAGCAGCGTCAAGGGTATACTGTTTTTTCTTTTCGCGATTGCGGTCTGCTTCGGCTATTTCTATTTTTTTACCGATGTTTTGAGGTCAAAGGAAGAAACTCCGGGGCAATCCGATGTTTTAACGTACGAGGTCAAAAAACCCCTTCCAGAGCGTCTGGTGCAATCTTCTGCAACCTCCGGGGAGGAGGCAGTTTTGCCTCCTCCCATACCCGAGACTCCTTCAACCGGCAATGCCGCAAAGAATTTGACGGTTTCCCCAGGAGAAGTACCGTCAGAGCAGGAAATTGTAAAACCTTCTGTGGCAGCACTGCCGACTACAAAACCAAAGACGCTGGCTGCCGGGAAAAATGTGGAAACGACCAAGGCACCGGCGACTCGGAAAATGGCGTCCGCTAAACCGGTTCCAGATGCCGCTGCCAGTCGGAAAAAAACTGCCAATCTTACGCCTTCCGTACCCAAAAGACCCCCTGTGTCGGCCAAGGCCGAATCGGGATCAAGCAGGTTTCCGACTGCTGGCGGACAGATAAAAAGCGTTGTGAACAGCCAAAAGCCTACCGCTCTGAAAGTCGCCAAAACTTCGACAAAGCCCACCGCGTCACAAAAGGCAAAGATTATCGAACAACCTGGTGAGAAAAAGGTTGGGGAGAAATTTACCCTGGTTGTCGGAACCTATGTACTGAAGTCATCGATGCAATCTGACAAGGCAAAGCTGGAGAAGGCGGGATTACAACCATCTGTTCGGTCTGAAAAAAAGAGAAATGAGCCGATGAACAGATTGCTTGTTGCTGAGGTTGCATCGTACCAGGCAGCACAGGACAAGCTGGCCGCAGTAAAGAAGGCAAGCAAGGATGCCTTTTTCCTGAGGGAAAACAACAAATACGCGATTTATGCCGGTTCCTACTTTGCCGATGAGCGGGCTGTGCAGGAACAGGAGCGTTTGCGGAAACTGGGATTCGCACCCATCCTGAAAAAGTCGCAGGCTCCGGTTTCCACATACTCCCTGGCCGCAGGGAGCTACCCATCGCGGGATGCCGCTTTGAAAGGGGCATCCCGGTTGGAAAAGTTAGGTTTCAAGCCATACCCTGTTGAGTTATCGAAATAAAAATTATGAATAGTTCGCGGAAAGCAACAATCAAGATATCTCGGGATGCCGCTCGCTACGTGCAACCAGACACGCCCAGGCTGGAGAAGCTGAAGGCTGTTCATGGCGAGGCGGAGCTTATCTCTGCAGAAGTTCCAGTCGTCCTGTATTTTCTGTCTCGGGACCCTGATCCGGAAATCAGAAATGCAGCTGTTTCAGGACTGCAAGGTCTCTCTGAACAAATCCTGGTTGAAATTTGCGCTGATGTGTCCATTCATCCCAGAATTTTGCAGCTTCTTGCGAGGCTGCATGGTAAGAATCCAATCGTTGCGGAAATAATTTCTCTTAACCCTGTCGCGGATGAAGAGACCCTCTGCCTTCTTGCCGATTACTGTCTTCAATCGAGCAATGATACTGACACAAGTACTGGTCCGGATGAAGAGTCTCCCGAGGACGACGAAAGCGAAGAAAACTCCGGTGAAGAACTGGACGCCGCCGCCGGCGATGAAGTTTTTAAATCCACCTATCAGCTTGCCATGGAAATGGGGGTATCCGAAAAAATAAAGATGGCCTTGACTGGCGACAAAGAATGGAGGATGCTCCTTGTCAAGGACAAGAACAAGCTGGTTTCCGGATCTGTTATCAAGAACCCCCGTATCACGGATGGCGAAGTATTGATTATCACCAAGTGCCAGTTAAATAATGATGATATTCTTCGTGAGATTTGTAATAACAAGGAATGGACCAAGAACTATCAGATCAGAAAATCTCTGGTGGAAAATTCCAAGGCCCCCATTCATCATACGCTGCGGTTTCTCTCCGGACTTACGAGCAAGGACCTGGGGTTGCTGGCAAAAAGTAAAAATGTTTCTTCGATTATTGCAACACAGGCAAGGCGATTGTTGATGAATAAAGCGAAAGAGAAATAGGGAGGCTTCCCATGGCTCTGATTAATGATGCGAAAAAAGAAATACATGCAAAGATTGTCTACTACGGCCCTGCTAAGGCTGGAAAGACAACCAACCTTGAGTTTATTTACAACAAACTCAAGCCTGAGTACCGGGGAAAATTCAAATTCTTGAACACCCCGAGCGGCAGGATGGTTTTCTTCGACTTTATGCGGCCGGAACTGGCAGGGATCAAGGATTTTAGCCTCCATTTTCACATCTACACCGTTCCGGGAGAAGTTGTTGACGATGCGATTTGGCGGAATGTCCTCAAGGGTGTTGACGGTATCGTTTTTGTTGCGGACATGGATCCGACAAGGATGTTGGAAAATCGCAGAAGCCTTGAGGGGCTTAAGGAGTCTCTTGCTGTTCACAGCACCAACCTGGAGGACATTCCCTGCATCTTCCAGCTTAACAAAAAAGACCTCTCTGGAGCAATGACTCCTGAGGACATGAAAAACCTGCTGGATACAGGAGATGTTTTGTCGGTGCCGGCTGCTGCTCGCTCAGCTGAAGGTGTCCTGCCAACTCTTTCAGAAATGGTAAAGATGATTCTCCAGAAGCTTCGTGACACACCCCTTGGAGAGGAGGCGCAACCTTCTGTCGTTGCTGAGGAGCCAGAACAGTCTGCGTATGCTGCACAGGAACAGGAGGAAAGTCCGGAGCTTGCAGCGTTATCTGCCAGTTCTGAAGAGAGTGGCGACCAGGAGCCGGCTGTTGAGGACGTGCCTCTTTCTACGAACGAAGGTTTTGCAGTGCAGGAGATTTTGCCGGAGGAAGAACCGGCGGTGTCTTTCGAATCTGAGGGAACGACGGGATATGAACCTGTAGAAACAGCCGATCAGGCTCTGCCCCTTGATATGGAGGAAGAGGACCTGGCCGGCACTGTAGCCGAAAGCTTCGAGGAGCCAGAGCCGGCGTCTTGGTCCAGTGCATTTTCGCCCCCTGTCGGGATTGCGGGAAATGTATCCGAAGAACCTCAGCCTGAAATAGCCCTCGACGGAATACTTGAATCTTTAGGTGATGGTCGTTACCGACTGCCTCTCGTGATTCGATATGCCGATAAAGAAAAAAGAACGTGTCTCACCCTTTCTCTTGGTTTCGAGTAGAGAGCAATAACTTCCTGGGATGATGTTTTTCTCTGGCTTTCGATTTGAGAGGATTAATCTGAGGGAGGCGCGTACGATCGAGACCGGTTGCGTGCGCTACCTGGGAATGGGACGTCGGGAATAAATATCTGTGGCAGTAGCTTCAGCATTCAGGGGGCTTTTCATCCTCGCGAGCCCCCTTGCTATACACCAGCCGAATATTCATTCGGCGGATCAGTTCCTCGATCTCGCGCAACTTTCCTTCGTATTCCTTCAGGTAATATGCCTGCTTACTTTTGCTGTGGAAGGTAGTCCCTTCCTTCAGCATTTCAATGCGGATCTTTGCTACCTGTTTCATCGTTTCTAAAACTTCGCGTGCGTCTGCCATTTTTCTACCCATTAGAATGTCTGGACTCAAACCGGAGATTAGGAACTCACACCCAGTGTTGTGGCATCGGATAGCTCCCTTGCGGGGGAAACTATTATCTCAAGGAGTTGCCTGTTCGCCCCTTGAAGCTGCAATCGATTTAAGCGGCTCAAGAAGGTGGTACGCAACAGCAAGAGCTCCCCTCCCGATACCGATCTGCACGTCATCTTCGTAGCCATGAAAGTCTGATCCGCCTGTCCTGGCGAGATCGAGCTCCTTGCAGAGACTCTCCAGAAAAATCATATCGTCTTTGTAGCACAAATTGTTGTAGACTTCTATGCCGTCAAGCCCCATCTGTTTCATTTCCCTGATTAGTGAATTCAAAACTCTTCTGTCATCGGAAATGCTTTGCGGATGTGCCAGTACAGACACTCCGCCAATTCTTGCGATTTCGTTCAGAGCTTCCTGGAGAGGAAAACAGCGTTTTGGAACATTGCAGGGCAATACATAGCGAACAAAAGCATCTTGAACATTACGCGCCTGGCCCCGCTCCACAAGTAAGCGGGCAATGTGGAGACGTCCGAGAGATTCTTGTGCAGTATCGACCAGTTCATCATACGAGATACCGTGTTTGTGCTCGGAGGCCAGCTTGTTGTTGATTTTCTCAACTATCGCCTTTCCACGTAAATCACGAGCTTTGCGAAATTCCAAAAGCCTGCTGGTGAAGGACTTGTCCTGATGGTCAATGTAATATCCCAGCAGATGTATGTCATGATAATCACGGAAGCCGATGGAAAGCTCAACTGCTGGCACCACCTCGACTTCAAGCTGGGACCCCCTTGCCATGGCTTCTTCAACGCCGGAAACAGAATCGTGGTCGGCTATGGCGATAGCTTTCAAACCTTTCTCCGCCGCCATTGACACAACCTGCGAAGGCGAGTAACAGCCGTCAGAGTGAAAGGTGTGAATATGGAGATCTACATATTTTTTCATGATAAGTCCTGATCCGACAAGTTTCTTTCAGTATAAGGGAGAAAGTGACAATCTTCAACCGCTGAAACGGCTAGCCGGGATTTAACCTTTGCAGTTAGGAGGGTTCTTCCGCTACAATCTCTATATCTTAACGGTGCGAGGGTGGGGGGATGAACTCAGGACAGATTCATGACGCTATGGAGATACTCACTGAAGCGGTTCGTAACTGGGAGACTCCTGCGGTTACCATTGTTTCCCAACGAGAAGGGGACCCTTTCAAGGTCCTTGTTTCCTGTCTCCTTTCTCTGCGGACCCAGGACAGGACAACAGGGCCCGCTTCCGCAAGACTTTTCTCGCTGGCCGACACACCTGAGAAGATGGTGGAACTTTTACCGGATGAAATTGAGCAGGCGATCTACCCGGTCGGATTTTACCGGAACAAGACGGTCACGATCCTGAGCATCTGCAGAACACTTCTCAGCAGCTATCAGGGGAAAGTGCCCGAAGACCTCGAAGAATTGTTGAAACTGAAGGGGGTTGGGCGGAAAACGGCCAATCTTGTGGTAACTCTCGGTTTCGGTAAGGAGGGCATCTGCGTTGATACGCATGTACACCGTATTTGCAACCGATGGGGCTATGTGTCAACCAAAACTCCTGAGGAAACAGAGTTTGCCTTGCGGAAGAAACTTCCCCGGCAGTACTGGCTACGTATCAATGATCTCCTTGTGACCTTCGGCCAGAATCACTGTACTCCCATCTCTCCGAAATGTTCCCGTTGTCTGCTCGTGGAGATGTGTGATCGTGTAGGTGTGGCGAAGTTTCGCTAAAGCAACGTCATCGAATTTACACTGACCTCTCCCTCCTTTTGGTCTAAGGAGGAAAGACATGCCCATTAAACAATAAAACGGTCCAGACGTATGCCAGGGCCGCTTTATTGTTTATTCTGCATGGGGGAGAGGATTGCCTACGACAGGTTCCAAACAATCATTTCCCACATATCCCGCCAGTTCTTACCCATTTCCCGGACAACGGATGGCTCGAATCCGCAGTGCATCATGCACTGCGCGCAGCGTTCGTCTTTGCCGACACCATATTTTTCCCATTCGGTTTTATTCATCATTTCCTGGAAAGTAGGGTAGTGGGCATCGGTAATGAGATAGCAGGGAGCTTTCCAACCCTGGGTGTTGCGGGTCGGGTTCCCCCAAGGCGTGCATTCCAGATGTTTGTCACCCATAAGAAAACGCAAATACATGGGTGTAGAGAGGAAACGGTGCCTTTTGCTCATCTCGAAAACATCACGGAACTTGTGTTCGATATCGCGGCGCTCCAGGAAAAGCTTCTCTCCCACGGCCTCGTAACCGAAGCCAGGTGCGACGAGAAAACCGTCAACTCCGATGTCCGTGAGGAGAGTGAAGAGGCCATCAATCTCTCCCAGGTCGGTTTCCTTGAAGATAGTTGTGTTGGTGCAGAGGCGGAAACCAAGTTGCTTTGCTTTGCGGATCGCAGAGATAGCTGTCGAGAAGGCGCCTTTCTGCTCAAGGATCCGGTCGTGGGTTGCTTCCTGACCATCCATGTGTACGTTAAGGGTGAAATTCGGGTGGGGCCGCATCGTATCCAAGGCATCTTCCAGCAGAAGTCCATTGGTACAGAGATAGATGTGTTTCCCTCGGTCCAGAACTTTTTCGATAAGTTCATGGATATGTGTATAGAGAAACGGCTCGCCGCCGGTGATCGTGACAACGGGGGCAGGACATTCGTCAACGGAGTGCAGGCACTCTTCGAGCGACATTTCTTCCGCTAGCGTCTCTGCGTATTCCCGGATACGTCCACATCCGGAGCAGGCGAGGTTGCAGAGATGCGTTGGCTCCAGCATGAGGACCAGCGGAAATTTCTCAATCTTTCTTAGCTTGTTGGAGAGGATATATTTTGTCAGATCCATATTTAATTTCAGGGGAAAACGCATTGATTTCTGTTCCTTTCAGCAATAGTAGTTCAGCAGTACCTGTTTATCCAGCCCGTCAATCTGGCAGCAAATGTATATCCTCGCGGGCATTCGGGCGCTGATACGAGGCTGCTGCGTATCGGCCCCACCTCCCGCAAGGAAAGGGCTGTGCCAAAGACAGCAAAGAATTGACAAGGGGATCGGGCAGGCTATATGACCCGAACAAATGGGGCGGCAGCTCTTTCTTTACGGGAAAGAAGTGTTCCTGCGACATCGGCAATGCCGTGCGCGTCGATGCAGAGATTTTCACGCAGTTGAGTCTGGCTACCGTGTTCGATGAAATGATCGGGGATGCCGATTCTCTTTACCTTGATGCCGGTGATTCCTTCTGCTTCAAGGAGCTCCAGAACTGCGCTTCCGAATCCGCCTGCCAGGGCGTTTTCTTCAACAGTTAGGAGAACGCCTGTACGGCGCACAACCTGGAGGATCAAGTCATGGTCCAGCGGCTTGACGAAGCGGGCATTCAAGACCATGGCGCTGATTCCTTGTTCAGCGAGTAGTTTTGCTGCGTCAAGGGCCGGATAAACCGTGGCTCCGATTGCAATTATTGCCAGATCGCTGCCTTCTGCCAGAATCTCACCTTTGCCGATCTCAAGGACAACGGGACTTTTATCCATGGTGACACCGTATCCTGTACCGCGAGGATATCTAAGGGAAATTGGACGGTTGGAATACACTGCCGTCTTGACCATGTGCTGCAGCTCGTTCTCATCTTTAGGTGCCATAACAGTCATTTCGGGAAAATGTCGCAGAAACGAGATGTCGAAAACACCATGGTGAGTGGGACCGTCGTCACCCACCAGTCCACCTCGATCAAGGGCAAGTGTCACCGGAAGCTTCTGGAGACAAATGTCGTGAAATACCTGGTCGTAGGCTCTCTGGGCGAATGTCGAATAGATTGCGGCAACCGGACGAAAACCTTCGGCAGCCAAACCTGCTGCAAAGGTCAGAGCGTGCTGCTCAGCGATTCCCACGTCGAAAAATCGTTCGGGAAAAGTGTGAGCAAACGAGGAAAGCCCCGTTCCATCGGGCATCGCTGCAGTAATAGCGATAATTTTGTCATCTTCTTCGGCAAGCCGAACCATTGTCTGGCCGAAAACGGCAGTGTAAGACTTTGAGGAGGAAGGTTTGGCTTTTAGCGTTCCGGTCTCTATGTCAAAGGGGCCAATACCATGGAAAATATCAGGTTCTTTCTCCGCAGGCAGATAACCCTTCCCTTTTTTAGTCATGATGTGGATCAGAATGGGGCCTTCGACGGACTGGCAATTTCTCAAAACATCGATCAACTGGGGAAGGTCATGGCCATTTATGGGACCAACATAGTCAAACCCGAGGGCCTCAAAAAGGCTTCCTGGTGTGAGAAAGCCTTTCAGCGAATTTTCAGCTTTTTTGGCGAAATGGAGGATGTTTGTCCCGATCGCGGGGATCGCTTTCAAGAGTGATTGCATTTCCCTTTTTAAGTCACGGAAATATTTTCCGGTCAGTTTCCGGGAGATGAAGGAAGAAAAGGCGCCGACATTTTTAGAGATGGACATATCGTTGTCATTGAGAATCACGACGAGGTTTTTGCCCAGGTGACCGGCCTGATTCAGGCCTTCAAAAGCAAGACCTCCTGTCAATGATCCATCACCAATAATGGAAATCACCTTACTGTTTCTGGCGAGAAGGCTGTTTGCCGTTGCCATGCCAAGGCCTGCTGAAATTGATGTCGATGAGTGGCCTGCCCCGAAGGCGTCGTGGGGGGATTCGCTACGATTAGGAAAACCGCTGAGTCCTTTATATTGACGCTGCGTATGAAAGCTGTCTTTCCGGCCGGTGAGAATTTTGTGGGTATACGCCTGATGTCCCACATCCCAGATGATTTTGTCTCTCGGAGAATCGAAGCAGTAGTGGATTGCAAGGGTAAGTTCCACGCAGCCGAGATTTGACGCAAGATGTCCGCCTGTTAAGGAGACGGTTTTTAAAAGAAACCCGCGGATTTCTTCGGCCAGCGTGACAAGTTCTTCATTATTCAGAAGCTTCAGGTCCGCAGGGCTGTTTATATTTTCGAGGAGTGGGTACATGAATGACTCCCGATGAGATTCAAGGTAATAGATACGAACAAAGTTAAAAGTGTATACGATTGTACTAAGAAAGCAAACCTTAGTCTACCAGTCGTTTGAAAAAGGGGGTCATGCCTTTACCGGGCGTATCCTTCGTTTCGGAACCAGTCCACCGCATTTTTCAGTGCGTTTTTGACTGGTCGCTGTGGCAGTTTGAGCTCACGGATTGCCTTCGCGGAATCGAAAAACATCAGTTTGCCTGCCATTTGTACCCCAGCCAAGGGGATGAGTGGCTCTCTTCTGGTGAGCTTGGAGATCCCTTCATTGATGTAGGCTGCAAGAAGGATGGGGGTGTAGGGAAGTTTCACTCTTGGTGCCGGTAAACCGGAAATCTCCTCCAGCAGGCTGAAAATATGTTTCAACGTCATATTTTCGTTGCCGAGGATATACTTTTCGCCAATGCGCCCGTGCATGGCGGCAAGTATATGCCCTTTTGCGCAATCTTGTACATCTATCAGGTTGAGACCAGTATCCAGATAGGCGGGCATTTTCCGGTTAAGGAAATCGACGATAATTTTACCGGTAGGTGTCGGCTTGATATCAAGTTGTCCAACGGGAGTAGAAGGGTTTACGATGACCAAGGGCAACCCAAGCCCAAGGAAACTTTCGGCTACTTGTTCGGCAAGGAACTTGCTCTTCTTATAGTGGCCAACCATGTCGGCGAAGGATACGGGAGTTTCTTCCGTTCCAGGAGTTCCGTCGCCCGGGTTGCCGAGTGTACCGACACTGCTGGTGTAGACGACCTTGGACAGATTCCTTTTGAGAGCTGCCTGGAGGATTGAGCGTGTTCCTTCCACATTAACGGCATACATGGATGCAGGGTCACGGGTCCAGAGGCGGTAGTCTGCCGCTGCGTGGAAGAGTGTGTCGCATCCTGCAAGTCCATTTGCCAGGGAGACCTCATCCCGAAGATCACCTTCCCAGAACTCGATATCAAGCCCTGCGAGGTTTTTACGATCCGATTCTGGCCTGACGAGAGCCCTGACTTCACAGCCCATCACTACCAGTTCCCGTGCCAGACTTGCCCCGATAAAACCGGTGGCTCCGGTAACAAATACTTTTTTCATAGGATAATCTTTTTGGTGTTCCGCCCAAATCCCTTTGAGGATCAAGCAGATGAACGCTTCGCGCGTCAGTCGTTCTCGCCAGGGAGGCTGCGGTATTTTCCCAGTGCCATGAGCGGAAAGCAGTTGCGGTAGATATGGTATTTAATCATGAAGTATTTGGGAAAGCCTGTGCCGGTAAACTGGTCCTCATTCCAGGTCCCGTTCTGCTGCTGGGTCTTGATGAGGTAATTGACTCCCCGGGTAAGGGTTTCGGATTTACGCTCACCGGCTGCCATAAGGGCGAGAAGTGCCCAAGCAGTCTGGGACGGTGTGCTTTCGCCAATTCCCGCAAGAGCCTTGTCATGATAGGACTCGCAGGTTTCACCCCAGCCGCCGTCGGTATTTTGTTTGGCTTTCAGCCAGGTTGCGGTTTTTTGTATATAGGGCTGGGCCGGGTCCTCTCCGATCGCCTGGAGCCCGCAAAGGACTGACCAGGAGCCGTAAATATAGTTTACTCCCCAGCGGCCCCACCAAGGGCCATCCGGTTCCTGGGTTGCCTTGATGAATTCCAAAGCACGCTCTGCAGCAGGGAAGTCTTTCGGGTAGCCGAAGGTTCCCATGAGTTCCAGCATCCTTCCGGTCAGATCCGCGGTCGGAGGATCAATGAGGGCCTCAAGGTCAGCAAAGGGAATCTTGTTCAGGATATGCTTGGTGTTGTCCTTGTCAAAGGCTCCCCAGCCGCCGTTTTTGCTCTGCATACCGAGACACCAGCGAATGCCGCGTTCAATGGCATCATCTTTGGCCTTGGAATCCTTAAGCTTCACATCTTTCATGGCCATCATGACGATGCCGGAATCGTCAACGTCAGGGTACCAGTCATTGAGAAATTCAAAAGCCCAACCACCCGGTTCCAGCTCGGGAGATTTTATTTTCCAGTCACCCGGTTTGCGCACTTCCCGGTCGATCAGCCATTGCGTCGCCTTCACCAAGGCAGGGTGGTCAGGGGGCACATCGGCATCAATGAGGCCCTTAAGGGCCAATGCGGTGTCCCAGACCGGTGAGATGCAAGACTGGAGCACAATATTATCTTCACTTTCGATACAGAAGTTGGCCAGGGCGTCAAGACCTTTCTGTATAGATGGATGATCGTTTGAGTAGCCGAGACAGTTGAGTGCCAGGATCGAATTGAGCATTGCCGGCTGGATCCCTCCCCAGTCACCGCTTGGCTCCTGATGATCCATGACCCATTTTTCAGAGAGTGCCATGGCTTTTTTCATAAAGGGTCTGATGGGACTTCGCTCATAGATTTTAAGCAGGTGGTCGACCCCGATGAAGATGTTCTTCCAGGTCAGGATGCCTTCTTCCTTGGTAAAAGTGTAATCCGTCGGGCGTGGTGGCCGAACGTACAACTCCTGTACCCGTGCCCAGGGCGGCAGCTTGCGGACCGGTCGAGTCGCCATGACAATGGACAACGGCACGATGGTCGCCCGAGACCAACTGGAAAACTCATACATGTTCAGGTATGCCCAGTTCGGTAGAAGCGATAGTTCAATGGGCATTGACGGGACACCGAACCAGGCGAATTCGCCAAACAGGGCAAGGAAAATCTTCGTGAAGACACGGGCCTTGATGATGCCGCCCATTTTCAGGATAAAAGCGCGCGCCTTTTCCATTGCCGGGTGGTCGGCCGGATAACCCGCGAGTTTCAGGGCGAAATAGGCCTCGATCGTCGTGGAAAGGTCGCCGGGGCCTTGATAGTAAATGCTCCAGTATCCTTCGGACGTCTGTTTGCTGAGAATATATGTGGCGAGCTTTGTTTCGCGCGCCTTATCTACCATGCCGAGAAAGTGGAACAGCATGAGATACTCGGCAGAAATGGTTACATTGGATTCCAGTTCTGCCCACCAGTACCCTTCCGGAAGCTGTTCGCGGAAGAAAAAGTCACAGCTTCTCTGGATGGTAACATCCAGAGGGGTATTGTTTTCCAACGTTTTCTTTTTCCAGATGGATGCCGGCAGGTGATGTATTTTGGCGCTGATCTTTAAATTTACTGTATCGGCTTTCTCTGACGACATCCCGTTAAAGGAGGTTAATGCATTAGAGATGGGGTGTTTACAGGGTTTCATTCCAATTGACTCCATTGAAAACCTTGAAAAAGTCACCAATTTTTCATGGGACACAATTAGGCATTATTATGAATAACTGTGCACTTCTACCATATTTTCGAAAAAAGGTATACTCATTTTCGAAAATAATTTGTCAAGTTTGATATGTTTTTGTAATAAATTCAGGCCGGTGTGAGCTGACAAGGGGGCCTTCGGCGCGGTTGATTTCAAAGGTGTCCTATGGTACCCTCAAACCTCTTTTTTCAAGAGGAGGAGAAATACAATTATGCGAAATGCCTCAGAGAAGAACCGAACCCTCTTCAGCGTAATCGCCAGGTTCCCGCTGTTACTTGTTGTATTTGCGCTCGTTCTTTCAGCTGTCGCGATAGTCTATACCCGCAATAACCTTGAGTTTCTGACCGGCAGGGATGACTTGATGCCGAAGAACAGCCAATTCCATCGTGATTACCGGGAATATCGACAGGAGTTTGGCGACCAGGAAGAAATTGTCGTTGTCATTGAAAGTGAGGATCCTGATAAGGCTGGGCGTTTCGGCAAGGAGCTCTATGAAAGGCTTTCGAAGAAAAGAGACGTTTTTCGAGAGGTTTTTTATCCCAATGGTCTTCCTTTCTTTCAAAAAAACGGTCTGCTTTTTATGCCGTATGATGATCTAGTATCCCTCCGCGAAAATCTTCTGAAAGCAAAACCGGTCCTGAAGGAGTTGTCAGCTTCCCCGACAGTGCAAACACTTTTCACCTCTCTTACCTCCCAGATGGACTCATATATGGCAACGGCTCCGGGCGTTCCTGGCTCCCAGGAGCAGCTGGCAAGCCTGACCTTTATGTTGGAGAAGCTGGGTACCGGGTTTGAACAGTTTTCAATGCCCGGCGGCGGGGCTTTTTCGCTGGACAGCTTCTTTCTGGGCTCGGGCAGCGATGGCACTGAATCCGCGTTGGTCAAGGCAGCGCGCATGCAGATTATAACCATTCTGCCCGTTAAGGACAGTGGCAGTTTTGTTCCGGCTGAAAAGTCAATCGCCGCTGTGCGGGCTGAGATAAAATCGATTGCGGCTGATCCGTCTCTTGCGGGAGTTACGGCCGGTCTTACCGGAGTGCCGGTTCTCGAATATGAAGAAATGGCATCGAGTCAGCGAGATATTACCGTAGCAACGATACTTTCCGTCGTCCTGACGATTATATTGTTGCTCTTTGCTTTCAGGGGCATTGGCAATGCCTTTGCCGCCATGGTTTCTCTTCTGGTTGCCATTGCCCTTTCTTTTGGGATGGCAACACTGGTTGTCGGTCATCTCAACATTCTCTCCATGGTCTTTGCCGTTATGCTGATCGGCATCGGGATTGAATACGGGATCCAGATCGTGTTGCGCTATCAGGAAGAACTGGGCAAGGGACACCTGCGTCTCGAAAGCCTGAAAACTGCCTTGAACAGGAACATCTGGGCAATTGTCATGGCTGCAGCGACAGTTGCCGCAGCTTTTCTCACCTTTGCCTTCACTGACTTCAAGGGTGTTGCGGAGCTGGGTATAATCGCCGCCATCGGCATTGTAATCTGTGTGCTCGTAACCTTTACCGTGCTTCCGGCCATGTTGATGATTCCGATCAAATATGGGAAAAAGAACCGTAAGGTTGTTGCGGCAGCGGATCGTTCCGCAAAGGCATCAGGCACTTCTGACTCAACAGCCATTAGGCGGATCATTAAAACGATTTTCTTCGGCTACCCGCGTATTGTTCTGGCCGTTTCCATACTGCTGTGTCTTCTCTCTCTCAATCCGCTTTTCCAGGTCACGTTCGATTACAACCTGATGAATCTTCAGGCCAAGGGATTGGAATCGGTTTCCTATGCCTATAAACTGATGAAGAGTTCCGAGAATTCCGGATATTTCGCGGTTGCCATGGCTCGCTCACCGCAAGAGGCCGCTTCACGGTCCAAGGCCCTCGAAGCACTTCCCTCCGTTGATCATGTGGTGAGCATCGCCTCCTTCATTCCCGAGGATCAGGAACGCAAACTTGCACTGTTGGCGGATCTCCATTCGCAGTTGGCCGACATCAAGGCGGAACCGTACGAGGAGGACCTGCAGGTGATGGAGCTGCCCGCGGTCTTCGAAAAATTTCGCGAAACGACTGAGCGATTTGTCAAGAGGCTGGAGCGTGAACAGCTTCCGCAGGCTAAGCCTGTGGCCGATTTTCTTGTAATACTCGACAAATTCTTCGCCGGGCTGGAAAAGGAGAAGGACCGCAATGCGCTCGGGATGCTGCGTGATTTTCAAGGAAATCTGCTGGCGAATTTCCCGGAAAAGATTCAAACTCTCAGGAATTCTCTCAATGCAGCCCCCGTAGTTTCCACTGACATACCTGAAGAGTTGCGGAAACGGTTTGTTGGTTCAACCGGGAAATACCTCCTGCAGATCGCTCCAAAAAAGGAAATATTTGACAGGGAACCACTAGAGGCATTCCTGAATGATGTGCGAAAGATTGAGCCGAAAGCCACCGGGGAGCCGGTGATGGTGTTCGAATCAATGACCATCATGCGAGATTCCTACCGTGGTGCTTTTCTCTATGCCTTCCTGGCGATTGTGCTGATCCTGCTGATTACTTTCCGCAGTCTTCGCTACGCATTGATCGGGCTTGTGCCCCTTGTCGTGGGTGTCCTTTTTATGGTGAGCGGCATGTGGCTCTTCGGGATCAACTTCAATTCCGCGAATATTATCGTTATGCCTCTTGTCCTGGGAATCGCCGTAGACTCCGGTATCTACATTATTAACCGGTATCGGCGCGAAGGGGAAAGCGGCTATGAGGTAGTTATCAGCAGCACCGGCCGTGGGGTGTTTTACAATACACTGACCATCATGATCAGCTTCGGAGCGCTGATGGTTGCCAGCCACCAGGGTGTCTTCAGTATCGGCGCAATCATGACTCTTGGCATGGTAGCCTGCCAGATTGCTTTTATTATTACCCTTCCGGCGGTTCTGGCCCTTTTCGGCGAAAACGGATCCGGACGATCGGGGGGCAACAGGTGAGAGCAGAGGGACTCGATGGTGCCGTAGGATTCTCACACCTTTTTCTCCGGCAGGTGGTGCGACCGGGTGACCGGGTCATCGACGCTACCTGTGGACGGGGTCGTGATACGCTTTTTCTGGCTGAACTGGTGGGCGCTACTGGCGAGGTCTGGGCCTTTGATGTCCAGGAGGAGGCCCTAGCCGAAACCGCCGGGCGAGTTTCTGCGGGTTGTTCGCCGTGGGTCAGGCTTGTGCACGCAGGGCACGAGTGCCTTTCCGCGTACGTTCGTGAGCCAGTGCGGGCGGTTGTATTCAACCTGGGGTATCTGCCGGGCAACAGTGCCGGTCTTGTGACGCGCCCGGAAACAACCCTTGCGGCCCTTGATCAGTCTCTGCAGCTTCTCCTGCCCGGAGGAATGATTGTACTGGCGATCTACACCGGCCATCAGGGTGGCGAAGAGGAGGCCGCACATGTCGACGCTTGGGCGCGTAGTCTTGCTTCCCGTGAATTCAATGTCTGGAGGAGCAGGCAGCTGAATCGCTCGGATGCTGCGCCCTATGTGGTGATGGTGGGAAAAGCTTCGCCGGGAAAATGATTGGCAGTGGCGTCCGTCTGGTCTTCCGCCGGTTCGAAGGGCGTCAATTCGCACCAGGGACTAACTGGGATTTTCCGGAATGTGCATTCCAGCGCATTTGACGGCGGCTGAAATCCCCCTCAATCCCCCTTTCTCAAAGGGGGAAGCTGAGATTCACGCCCTATTTCCCCCCTTTGAGAAAGGGGGGCAGGGGGGATTTAAAGTCTGCTGCTAATCTGGCGAAGTGGAACTAACAAGGACAAAACTGCCGGCACTCGATCCGGTAATGAGAAAGAGTGATACTTTTCGCCATGTGGTACGAGCTCATTCCATTTTTATGCATAGCTCCAGCCTTCTGCTATGGGTTGCTAACCCTTGCTTGTGCCCGGAGATTCTTCTCACAGCCGGTTAAGGTGAGCGGATACTGTCCACCTGTGACGATCCTCAAGCCGGTGAAGGGTGTAGATGCGGAAAGTTTTGAGAACTTTTCTTCCTTCTGCGAGCAGGACTATCCGCACTACCAGATTGTCTTTGCCGTTGCTTCGTCCGAAGACCCGGTAGTTCCGGTGATTCAGCATCTTATCGGGGCGTACCCTGGTGTAGATATTGAGCTGGTTATTGATGGCCGGATCCATGGGCCCAACTATAAGGTATGCAATCTGATGCATGCCTATCCTCAGGCGAAATATGACTTCCTGATTGTCTGCGACAGTGATATCAGTGTCGGTCCCCGGTACTTGCAGGAGGTCGCGGCCCCCTTTCATGATCCTGCCGTGGGACTTGTTACCTCTCTCTACCGGAGTCCTCGCGTCCCTACGGTTCCAACTGCTCTTGAAGCCATGGGTTTTACCACGGAGATGATTCCCAATGTAACGGCAGCACTTTATCTGGAGGGGCTCAGCTTCGCACTCGGGGCTTCGATGGCGGTTCGCCGTGAAGCCTTGGAGAAGATTGGCGGCTTTTCCTCGCTGGTTGATTACCTGGCGGATGATTACCAGCTTGGCAATATGGTCCATCGTTGCGGGTACCGTCTGGAACTTTCCGGGTATTTCGTAGAGAGTGTCATGAAGCGTGAAAGCTTGCGGGGTATCCTCTCTCGCCAGCTCCGTTGGGCGCGAACCATGCGGGCAAGCCGTCCTGGTGGATATCTGGCTTCCGGGATCACCCAACCTGTGCCGGCAGCTTTTCTGGCCCTTCTCGTGAGTGGGTTTTCCCTTTACGGCTGGATAGCTTTCTCTTTCCTTGGTGTGTCGCGCCTCTGCTGCGGTCTGGTGTTCAGCCGTATTTTTGTCCGAGATAACATTTTACCTCGCTACCTCTGGCTCCTGCCACTGCGTGATCTCCTGGCCTTTTTTACCTGGGCTCTTTCCTTTTTAGGCAACCGCGTTGTCTGGCGTTCCCACGTCTTTCGTGTCCTCCCTGGCGGCACAATCCTTGACTTGGGGAAGAAAAACTAACATTTCCCTGCTGCCACGGAACTCCCTTCCTGAACCTGAAGTATCCCTCCCGGCTCGACTCCCTGATTCCCGAAGTTCCTAGCCTGGCTGCAGCTTTTTACGGAGACTTTTGTCAGCACAAAGACAGTGTTGGACCGGGCTCTCTCAAAATCCTGCATGGAATTTCAGCATCTTTACTTTTAGCAAAGCTCCCCTATACTTTCCGATGAAGATTCTTGCTGTAGGGGTGCCCATGCAATCAGTTGTGCAACAGCTAGGTAAATATGTTCTCTCTCTTTTGCGGGAGATGGGTAGGATGCTGCTGTTTATTATTTCCGCGGTGTATATGATAGTCCGCTTTCCCGGCAAGCCGATTCTCATTCTGAAGCAGATCAATTTCATTGGCGCCAAGTCTTTCTTTGTCATCTTTCTGACCGCAACTTTTACCGGGATGGTCCTCGGCCTTCAGGGGTTTTACACCTTGACGAAATTCGGTTCCGAAGGAATGCTCGGTTCCGTGGTCGCGCTCTCTCTCATCCGCGAGCTGGGTCCTGTACTGACAGCACTCATGGTTACCGGTCGGGCCGGGAGTGCCATAACCGCCGAAATCGGCATCATGCGCATTACCGAGCAGATCGATGCCTTGGAGACGATGGCTTTGGAGCCATTCAAGTATCTGATTTCTCCGAAAATTATCGGCGCGCTGATAGCGGTGCCGCTTCTCTGTGCCATCTTCGACGTGGTCGGCATAGGTGGTGGTTATCTGGTCGGGGTAAAGCTCATGGGCGTGAACCCTGGTGCCTATTTTCACGAGATGCAGAAGAGTTTGGAGTGGAAGGACGTGTATTCGGGCATGATGAAGTCCCTATCCTTTGGACTGATCATTTCCTGGATCTGCTGCTACAAAGGGTACTACACGACCCGCGGTGCAGAAGGGGTTTCCCGTTCAACGACCGCTGCGGTTGTTATGTCATCGGTGCTGATCCTGGTTTGGGATTACTTCCTGACCTCGATTCTTATATAGACATAATGGTTGTCAGTTAAAGATCAAAAGCTAAAAAGACCTGCCATCCTTGCAAACGTGGGTTATGCTGTAGAGAGTCAAATCAACTACGGCGCAGAGCCACAACCAAGGAGGCAGGTC
>Ga0105099_10000299_pt1 | contig 33844 bp, 26 predicted proteins | sample PPLLak3cmMay2015_2_FD_79138 | JGI IMG/M metagenome (GOLD analysis project Ga0105099, IMG submission 79138) | Freshwater sediment microbial communities from Prairie Pothole Lake near Jamestown, North Dakota, USA - PPLs Lake P8 Core (1) Depth... | ecosystem: Environmental > Aquatic > Freshwater >... | reverse complement strand
TCACTGACACTTGGTTGTGGAACAAGCGGCGGCAACTACCTCTCCAACAACATCAACTACAAAGACCTTCTCAACATCAAGCAGGTTGCAAAACGTATCGTTGATTATGAGAGAGATGAATAATCTCTAAATCAGTACTGTAGTTCAGTTAAAAACCCCGACTTTCCTTTTGGAGAGTCGGGGTTTTTTTGTTCTTTTCACCCCATTGACCATTATTGCTTTGTAAAAATTCTTTTAACGTATTCCAAAATTTGATTTATCCGCAACCACTCTTGACAACCATGCCGACCAGTAAGGGTGATCGGAAACATGCAACATCCAGCTATTTGCTAAGCCTTCTGTGAGTTATTTCTAGTAAACATAATTGAAGATTGCTACATATACTCTTGACTCTTTTTTGTCAGTGGTCCCAGGAGTCAGTCGGGCTTAGGAAATCCAAGCGAAAATTCGGCTGGGCGAGGACAGATCTTTGTCAGTTTTTCAGAGGAATAGTTTTTCTATTGAGCAAAAAACTCCTGGCATGGATTGATTTGTTAGATGTATATACATGTCGTTGTTATTATGGCGGCAATTAAACATCTCAATGTAGGGGCGCTGCTTGCTCCGCCCGATCGGGGCGCGGCAAGCAGCGCCCCTACTGCAGGGTTGTTATGTTTAGTTGCCGAAGTAATAAGTTACTTGTGTATTTTTTCGATTAAACTTATGAGACGTCCATAGCACTTTCTCTCGCTTCAGGTTTCACTATTACGGGAATAGAGAAATCACGGCACAGGGAAACACGGAAGTCCCGGTGGTCCTGGTAAAGGGAGGTTTCGGATGGTAGACGTTGTGATTGGAAGTTGTATCTTGGTGCCCATTATCTCCGGTATGCTCTGTTTTATCACGGGGAATCAACGGATTAGAGCAGGAATTATCGTAACAACGGGGATCCTCCTGACCATCAGTTCACTCATGCTTTTTCATACTATCCAGGGACCGTACCTGTACACCCCCGATACGCTATTTGGCATGAACATCAACTCCCTTATCTCCTTTGCCGATTTTGCGCTGCTGTTCATTATCCTCGGCATTGCCTTCAAGCGTGGAAATCCCTTGGTAATTTTGCTTACGCTCCTGCAGATAGTCCCCCTGGCCTACTTCGAGCTGAAAATGGCACCGCATGCGGAGGTGACACCGGCTTTCTACATTGACAGTCTTGCCATCATCATGAACCTGATAATATCAATCATTGGTTCCCTCATTTGCATTTTCGCTATCCGCTACATGGAGGAATATGAGCACCATCTTCACTTGAAAAAGAGCCGTCAGCCGAAATTTTTCTTTTTCCTGGTGATGTTTCTCGGGGCCATGAATGGCCTGGTCTTTTCAAATAACCTCCTTTGGCTCTACTTCTTCTGGGAAGTAACGACATTCTGTTCGTTCATGCTCATCGGTCACGACAAAACCGAAATTGCCATCAGGAATGCTACGAAAGCTCTCTGGATGAACATGCTCGGCGGTGTCGCCTTTGTCGCGGCAATTATCTTCATTTACCATAACACCCAGTCTACGGAGTATCTTTCCCTGCAGGCACTGATCAAACACGGGCCTGAACTAATGGCAGCCCTGATGCTCCCCTTGGCACTTCTTTGCTTTGCCGGATTCACCAAGGCAGCCCAGATGCCCTTCCAGAGCTGGCTCTGCGGAGCAATGGTCGCACCAACCCCCGTTTCGGCGCTGCTCCATTCCAGTACCATGGTAAAGGCCGGTGTCTACCTTATTGTACGGATGGCCCCCGGCTACCAGGGAACCTTTCTCAGCACCATGGTTGCCACATTTGGCGCTTTTACCTTCCTGACAGCCTCAGCCCTGGCCGTTAACATGAGCAACGGCAAGAAAATTCTCGCCTATTCCACCATTGCCAACCTTGGCCTTATTATCGCCTGCGCCGGCATCAACACACCAGCGGCCATCATCGCTGCAGTGCTGCTGATTATCTTCCATGCGATTTCAAAAGGACTGCTCTTTCTCTGTGTCGGCACCATCGAGCACGCCATCGGCAGCCGCGACATTGAAGATATGCGGGGGCTCTACAACACCATGCCCGCCGTTTCACGGATAACGATCATCGGCATCCTGACCATGATGCTCCCCCCATTCGGTGCCCTCATGAGCAAGTGGATGGCCATCGAAGCTGCCGCAACGATACCCTGGGTGGTTGTCATGGTTGCACTGGGAAGCGGACTGACTGTCCTGTTCTGGGCCCGCTGGGCAGGCATCTTTGTCAGCGGGCCTCATCTGAAGGTTTTCGAATCAGAAGGAAACGAAGGGTTTTTTGCCCCGTTTGTCACGATGTTCAAGGGCTTTTATGCCAAGTCGAAATGGAAGGATCCGGCATCGATTAAGGTCCCTCTTGTCACCCTGGCAGTTGCGGCGATTGTCTTGAGTCTTGGCGTCCCCTGGTTATACACCTCTTTGGTCGACCCGGTACTGGCATCCTATAAACCAGGACTTTTCATCGAGCCTTTCAAGACTAACCCCATGGGTCTGACAAGCGGCGCCGGCGCCTTTTATGTCCTGCCGGTTTTCCTCGTTTCAATTATCGCCTATCTCGCTGCGGTTGTCGCCGCGAAGACCAAAGATCATAAGGTCATCAGCGCTCCCTACATGTGCGGGGAACAGTATCCAGACATTACGCAGCCAAAGTTCAGAAGCCACTTGAACAACTGGAAGGACTACGTCCCCGCCAATATCTACCTGCAGGATATTATCGGCGAGAGCAAAATTTCCTACTGGATCAATATTGTCGCTCTCATTATCTTGATTGTCTTGTTCGGGGAGGTTATACGATGAACATGGTTGAAATTATAGCAGTTCTCGCAGCACTATTCCTGGCGCCAATCATTGGCGGGCTGGTCGCAGGTCTTGACCGGAGGGTGACTGCACGCCTTCAGGGTCGCTACGGCCCTCCGATACTCCAGCCTTTTTACGATGTCTTGAAACTGTTCGGTAAAGAAAAGATGATCGTTAACTACTGGCAGATTGTCTGCGCCTATATGTACCTGGCCGCGAATATATTGACCGTCATTCTCCTGGCTCTCCAATCCGACTTGCTTCTGATTTTCTTCGTCTTGGCGGTCGGCGGTGTCTTCCTGGTAATCGGGGCACTTGCCGCGGAATCCCCGTACAGCCAGATCGGTGCGCAACGCGAGCTGATCCAGATGCTTACCTACGAGCCCCTGCTGATTTTGGTATTCGTCGGCATTTACCTGGAAACGGGAAGCTTCAAGATTTCCGAGATTGTGGCGAATTACCACCAGCCGCTCCTTATCTCCCTGCCGCTCCTTTTCGTGGTCATGGGCTACGCGTTTATCATCAAACTGAAGAAATCCCCCTTTGACATCGCCACCTCCCATCACGCACACCAGGAAATCGTAAAGGGAGTTCTCACGGAGTATTCCGGACCATACCTGGCACTTATCGAGCTATCCCACTGGTATGAAACCGTATTCCTGCTCGGCCTCTGCGCATTGTTCTGGCACACGAACTACCTGTGGATGGCAGTCCTGGTCGTGGCAACCTATTTCGGCGAAGTGCTCGTGGACAATGTCTGCGCCCGACTCACCTGGCGCTGGATGCTCCCCCACGCCTGGGCAGGAGGTCTAATCATGTCCTTTGCAAATTACTTCTGGATTTTCGTAAAAATCAAATAAGGGCAACAGCCGCTAAAATTCTCCCTGCGATCTGAAGCAGTGTGTAGTAGTTCGACACGTCTGCATCAGGACAAGCCTGCCTGGCAAGCGTAAATATGATCAGGCGCCAGTCATGTAGATGCTGCGCTGCCCAATGAAAACGTCGCGAGTCCCTCAAGAAAGGTTAGCTGAACATGAAACGACTCATCAATAAATCGAGAGTAAAATCTCCCTGGCTGATCCACTTCGATTGCGGCAGCTGCAATGGCTGCGACATCGAGGTTCTGGCCTGTCTCACCCCGGTCTATGACATTGAGAGATTTGGAATAATCAACGTGGGCAACCCGAAGCACGCCGATATTTTGATCGTCACCGGCACAGTCAATCACCGAAACAAGAAGGTCCTGAAAAACATCTATGATCAGATGCCGGAACCAAAAGTTGTCGTAGCCATCGGAGCTTGCGGAACAACCGGCGGGATCTTTCGTGAAGCCTATAACGTCGTTGGCGGCGTCGACAAAATCATTCCGGTCGATGCTTATGTCTCGGGATGTGCAGCAAAACCCGAGTCCATCATAGACGGTGTTCTCATTGCCTTGGGAAAACTTGCAGACAAGGGCAAAAAAGTCGACCAGGGGATCTTTGAGCGGCTTGAAAAAACTCAGGAATTCATAAAGAGCAGGAAGGAACATGAAGGAGCTATTCCATGAAAGATAGTGTGATTGTCTTAACCGAGGAGAATACTTCGGAGCTTTCACCAGACAGGATTATCTCTCAGATCAGGACGCTGAAGGACGAAGGCTTCCGTTTTGTCACCATGTCGTCAACAGACCTGGGTGAGAGCATCTGCGTCCTGTATCACCTGGATAAGGATTTACATCTGGTAACCCAGAAGGTAGAGGTCCCGAAAGGTTCGAAAATCCCGAGCATTTGTTCCATTTACGCCAGTGCCTTTCTCATAGAAAACGAGATCAAAGAACATTTCGGCGTAGATTTCGACGGCCTCTCGCTGGACTTCCAGGGGATGCTCTATCTGGATGAAGAGGTACAAAAAACACCTTTTTGCAAGATCGCAATTAAACGGGTTTGAGGCCGGAAAACAGCCCGTGCAAAACCGGGACTAGCATGTCACTGGATTTGACCTGTCCAAGGAGGCAGAGACACAATGGCACGAACCGTAATACCTTTCGGACCGCAGCATCCGGTCCTGCCAGAACCGCTGCACCTGACCCTTACCGTAGAAGACGAGATAGTCTTAGAGGCCATTCCGAAACTGGGCTATGTGCATCGGGGCCTGGAAAAACTGGCTGAAATCCGTGACCATACGCAAATGATCCAGATCGTGGAAAGGGTCTGCGGAATCTGCAGCACCTTGCATGCAATGTGCTACTGCCAAGGTATCGAGGCATTGATGAAAGTGGAAATTCCGCCCCGGGCGAGATTCCTGCGCGTCATCTGGGCGGAGATGCACCGGATGCACAGCCATCTTCTCTGGCTCGGACTTTTTGCCGATGCCTTCGGTTTTGAAAGTTTATTCATGCAATTCTGGAAAATCAGGGAACGGATCATGGATCTGCAGGAAGCAACCTCCGGAAACCGGATCATCGTTTCCGTCAATTGCGTCGGCGGTGTGAAGCGTGACATCGACGCTGCAGCACAGCAATGGATTCTCGACACAATGAAAATTGTCGAGAAAGAGGTGCTCCAGCTCAAGTCCACGATTATGGACGATTTTACCGTGAAAAGACGTACGGTCGGTATTGGTGTCCTGTCAAAGGAAAAAGCCTATGAAATGGGTGCGGCCGGACCGACCCTGCGCGCAAGCGGCATTTTCCAGGACATGCGTCAGACCGGATATGCCGCCTACTCTGAACTCAACTTCGAACCGGTGGTTGAAACGGATGGCGACTGCTATGCTCGAACCATCTGCCGCTTCAATGAAGTCTTTCAGGCAATCGGCCTGATTCGGGAGGCCTTTGCCAAGCTTCCGCACAGTGAGCTTGCCGTCAAGGCCAAGGGACTCCCGAATGGTGAAGTGATCTCCCGTGTCGAGCAGCCGCGGGGGGAATGTCTCTACTATCTGAAGGGTAACGGCACAAAGTTTCTGGACCGGGTCCGAATCCGCACCCCGACTTTTGCCAACATTCCTGCGCTTCTTGAAATGCTGCCGGGTTGTGACCTGGCCGATGTCCCGGTACTGATTCTGACGATAGATCCCTGCATCAGCTGTACGGAACGATAATCCAGCGGGAGACGCTAGTATGTTTATGACAAAAAACGTTTTAAAGAACCTGATGACGAAATACGCGACACGGCTCTATCCTTTCAAGAAGAGAGAAACATTCCAGGACGTAAAAGGCGAATTGAAGATCGAGATAGAAAAATGCATCCTCTGCGGTGTCTGCAAGATGAAATGTCCCTCACAGTGTATTTCGGTAGACAAGGATGCGAAGTCCTGGGGAGTTGACCCGTTTTCCTGCGTGTACTGCGGAGTCTGTGTCGATGCCTGCCCGGTACAATGCCTGTACCAGGAAGGCCTGTATCGGGCGCCCTTAGCGGAAAAAGACATGGTATTGCATATCCAGGAAGCAAAACCCGTAGAACCGGCACCGGCAACCTGATATCTGCTGAATGCAGCTGCTACGGATACCGAAACACGAAAAAGGAGCGAATAAATCGCTCCTTTTTCTTTTCATGGCAAATCAGACCAGCGATTGTTACCCGCAGAAATGACCTGGCATCAACGCTCCGCCAATGCCAGACGAACGCCGAGGGAAGCAAACACCCCTGCCGTCAGCCACCCAAACCAGCGAGCAATACGCGGCCTCTTCAGGATAAGATGCCCCACACTGCCGGAAAGCCAGCCAATGAGACTGAAGACCACAACTGCCTGAACCATAAAGAGTAATCCAAGCAAAAACATCTGCAGAGGCGCCCTTTCGGAACCGGGCGAGACAAATTGGGGCAAAAATGCGAGGAAAAACAGCGCCACCTTGGGATTAATGACGTTCATCAGGAAACCCCGCCGGAACAGGGAGCGGAAACTGAGGCCATCAGCCACGCCTTGAGGAAGCAGAATTTGCTGTTCTTTCAATGACTTCCAGGCCAGAAAGAGCAGGTAAGCGGCACCGGCGAATTTCAGGATCTGGAAGGCGGTGGCGGACGAATAGAGCAGCGCGGATATACCAAGCGCGGCAGCCGTAGTATGGACGCTGACACCGCTGCACATACCCAGGGCAGTGACAATGGCGGCCTTTCTGCCCCGGGAAATTCCCTGGGCGACGACAAAGGTGTTATCCGGGCCGGGTGCAATGGTCAGGGCCAGGGAAGCGCCGAGAAAATAGAGCACGGTAGTTGCGGTCATGGGATTTCCTCCCGAAACAAGCAGTTATTCAACGCTAAGAAGATAGACGATTCAGAGATGCCTGTCAAAGAGTCCCGATATTTTTTTGAGCGGAACTCCTTTCCTGGCAAAACAGCGTTGACATCCCCACAAAGCCTCATTAGAGTATTCCCCGTTCAAGAGCCTGTCGGACTTAGGGTAAATCTGCTGCGAATCCGTCTGGACAGTCCATATTTCGCCGCTTTTTTGGGTAACAGAACAACTATTGCCCTGCAAAATCGACAAAATCTGTCCTCGCCCAGCCGAATTTTCGCTTCGATTTCCTAAGTCTGACAGGCTCCAGCTGAGGGCAGCAGTCCCAAACTTCCAGTGAACAATGGGGGATCGAAATGACTGAATTGAATGATTTATTTGCCACACTCAGCGGCTATGTCTGGGGAATTCCCCTGCTGGTTCTCCTGGTCGGAACCGGCCTGCTCCTTACCTTTCGGCTGCGTTGTCTGCAGGTCCGAATGCTGGGCCACGCCCTTTACGAAACCTTTGTCCGGCCCAAATCCAATGAGCAAGGCGACATCAGCCACTTCCAGGCACTGATGGTGGCCCTGGCAGCGACCATCGGCACCGGCAACATCATCGGCGTTGCCACCGCCATCTCGATCGGCGGACCCGGGGCACTGTTCTGGATGTGGGTTACGGCGGCACTCGGCATGGCCACCAAGTATGCGGAGGGGGTGCTGGCCGTCAAGTATCGGGTAGTTGACGAGAACGGCGAGATGGCCGGCGGTCCGATGTATTATCTTGAGAGAGGCTTGGGTCAGAAATGGCTCGGGGTGCTGTTCGCCCTGTTCGGCTCGATCGCCGCTTTCGGCATCGGCAATACCGTCCAGGCCAACGCCGTTGCCGGAAACCTGAAGGAAACCTTTAACATTAGCCCCTTGGCCACCGGGATCGCCCTGACACTGCTTACCGGCGTGGTTATCCTGGGCGGCATCAAAAATATCGGCCGGGTATCCGCCGTCATGGTGCCGGTGATGGCCATCGTTTACGTGGCCGGTTGCCTCGCCATCCTTTTCCGCTTCGCCGACCAGGTACCCTCGGCCCTCTGGCTGGTCTGCCACGATGCCTTCAGCGGCACGGCGGCAACCGGCGGCTTCCTTGGCGCCACAATCATGATCGCCATCCAGAAGGGTGTCTCGCGGGGGGTCTTCTCCAACGAATCCGGCATGGGCAGTGCCCCGATCGCCGCGGCCGCGGCCAAGACCAACGAACCGTGCGAGCAGGCACTGGTCTCCATGACCGGTACCTTTATCGACACCATCATCATCTGTACCATGACCGGCCTGGTGCTGATCGTTACCGGCGCCTGGCATTCCGGTGTCGAGGTTTCGGTTCTGACAAAATCCGCCTTTGATATCGGTCTACCAGGAAATTGGGGCGGCTATATCGTAACCTTCGGCATCGTCTTTTTCGCCTACTCCACCATCATCGGCTGGGCCTACTACGGTGAAAAATGCCTGGAATATCTGCTGGGTGTAAAGGCCCTCCTTCCCTACCGGCTCCTTTATGCCGCCATGGTCATGGTCGGCGCCACTATCAAGCTGGAACTGGTCTGGAATTTCGCCGATGTCATGAACGGACTCATGGCCATACCGAACCTGATCGGTCTGCTGGGCCTTTCCGGGGTAGTGGTTGCGGAAACCAACCGTTTTCTGGCGGCACGGAAAGGGCAAAAAGTCCTCAATTAATATAGATTTTTCGTAGCAAAGGGGGTGAGCACCTTACGGTACTCACCCCCTTCTGCACACACCTTGCCAACCAAATCACCCTTCCAGAAAAACGGGGAGAATACCCGAATTATACCTCCGTCAACCAACCCATCCAACTTACGGCCCAACTCCCGGAAAATGTCCTTTCCTACCGGATGTCCCATTCTGCACATCCTCGGGTAATCAGCGATAGAATGTCTGTCATAAACAGCCTGCTGGAGTCCGGAAAACTCAACGGGCCGTCAGGTGGCGAACCCCTTTTTCCAGCCCGGCCAGGTTCAGCTCGAACATCGGAATTATCGTCCGGATAATACCGATCGTCTCGCCATGCTTCCACAACGAGGAGGAAACGGGATTGAACCAGGCAGCGTGGCGGAAGGTCGTGGCCAGTGTCTTCAGCCGCTCAATGCTCGGCTGCTTCTGCCGGTATTCCAGCATGATGGAGCCGTCAACCGCCAGCAATTCTTCGGGAGCCATGCTGGCGTCGCCGACAAAGATCAGGCGGGTTTCCGGATCGCGGCGCAGCAGGTCCTCGACCGTTTCCGGTTTACTGCGCCGTTCCGGGTCGCGCCAGACCCGGTCAGTAATGGTGTTGTGAAAATAACGGATCGAAAGATCCTTGAACTGGGAGCGGGCATGATGAAAGAGAGCCTGGACGGTTTCCACGTAAGGCTCCATGGACCAACCGCCATTATCGATCAGGAGCAGAACCTTGAGACGATCCAGCAGTCTCCGGTCAAAAACAATTTCTATTTCACCGGCATTGCGCATGGTCTGGTAAATCGTCTTCTCCACGCTCAGTTCATCCCTCGGTCCGGCCGGCTTCAGGTGGCGGAGCCGCTTCAGGGCTTCCCCCATCTGGCTGCGGGTTAGAGGAGCAGTCCGGGAATAGTCGCGGTATCGTCTCTCCAGGGCCACTTTACTGGCGGTACGGGCCCGGGAGGTACCACCGATCCTCATCCCGCCGGGTCGGTTGCCTGAGTGGCCAATGGGGGACACCCCGCCGGAGCCGATCCACTTTCTGCCGCCATAATGGACCGCTTTCTGGTCCTTCAGCCGGTCAAAGAGATATTGCTCCAGTTCCGCGGCACTGAGCCGGCGCAGCTCTTTCTCGCTCAAACCAAGCGCCTTGGCCAGATCGGCGGGAACCTTCAGCCACTGCTCCAGCAGCGCCCTGGCCACTTCGTCCAGGACCACACCTTCGGCAGGATATGCCTCGGCCCCGGCAAACAACTCGGCAAACACCAGGTCATAGGTATCGAAATCCCGCTCGCTCTTCACCAGGATCGATCGCGCCACGATGTAGAAATCGTCCAGCGAGGCAACCAGCCCGAGACTCAGGGCCTTCTGCAGGCGGAGAAATGCGGTGGGTGTTACCGCGACGCCACGATCGCGCAGGGTATAAAAGAAGGGCACAAACATTGCTGTATCTCCTGACCGGTTTCACCACTCTCAGGAAGCAGTTACCAACCCTGCCTTCTCCAGATCACTGCTCTTCTTGAACAGGACCCCCAGGTAGGGAAGCACCCCGTCGCTCAAAGCCTCCGTCCGGAAGTCTGGATCGGCCTGCAGCGCACGAATCCAGTTGAGAAGTTCACGGGTAGCAGGCTTCTTTTCAACCCCTTCCAGCTGCCGGAGCCGGTAAAAAGCATTGATGGCGGGCTGGGCAAGATCGTTCGACAGATCGGGGAAGTGCACGGCAATGATGCGGCGCATGATGTCCGGTTCCGGGAAGGCGATATGATGAAAATTGCAGCGACCGAGAAACGGATCGGAAAGATCCTTCTTGGCATTGGAGGTGATGATCACCACCGGCCGGATCCGGGCCGTAACCGTACGATCAATCTCCATGATATCAAACTGCATCTGGTCGAGCACGTCGAGCATGTCGTCCTGAAAATCGCTATCGGCCTTGTCGATCTCGTCGATCAGGAGCACGGTCCGCTGATCGGCAACAAAGGCCTGGCCGATCTTGCCCATGCGTATGTACTCGGAGATGTTGCTCACATCACGGCTTGAATCGCCAAACCGGCTGTCGTTGAGGCGGGTCAGGGTATCGTACTGATAGAGCGCCTCGACCAGCTTCATGCTTGACTTGACGTTCAAGATGATGAGCGGCATCTCCAGGCTCTCGGCAATGGCGTGAGCCAGCATGGTCTTGCCGGTACCCGGCTCCCCCTTGAGGAGCAGCGGCATCTCGAGGGCCATGGAAACGTTGACGATCTTGGCCAGCTCCTCGTCCAGCACGTAGCGGCTGGCCCCACCGAAACGGTGAAAGTTCTGTTCTGTCATGGTGGTACTGCTCCTTACGAAACATGTTTATATTGTGCATGTTTTTGTAGGGGCAGGCCCCCGTGCCTGCCCTCGGTAGCGAGCACAGGGAGGCGGGCACCCACGGGGGGGTGCCCCTACGAAATCCTTCAGACCTCTACATTCCGCGGGATTGTCTTATCCCCAGGTAACCTTCGCCGGATTGCGCAGCGGAATGCGCGAGTATTCGAATTCCGGGTAGCCGATCATCACCCCGCCGTACATGCGTTGACCAGCCGGCAAGGCCAGGGCCGTGGCAACGCCAGGTGAGCTCAGGGCCGCCTGCTGGAGAAAGCCGGCCCAGCAGGTACCGAGACCGAAAGGAAGTGCCGCCAGATCAAGGGTGGCCAAGGCGATGGTGGCAGAAGCTGAAACCATCGGATCATCAACGGCCCCATGGGCAATGATCAGGGCAGGCGCCTTGCGCAGGATCGGATCGCGCCCCTTCTCCCAAGCTTTCAGCATCCCCTTGACGCCATGCACCTGCTCTCCTTCCAGAGTGCGCAGCCATTCGATCACGGCCAGGGAGAGGAACTGTATCTCCTGCTCGTCAAGGATCACCTTCCAGGAAACCGTCTGGGTGTTCATGCCGGTCGGCGCATAGCGCACGATATCCATAAGTTGTTCGATTACGTCCTGATTCAGTGGTTCTTTGCGGAAATTCCTGATCGAGCGGCGTCCCTTGACCAGTTGCCCGACCTGTTCCGGTGTCAGCTGCCAGCCGGGCTCCAGGGACAGGCATTCTTCCGCTTTCATGCGACAATGGCTGAGCGCCCCGGCCGGACAAGCGGCAACACAGTGACCACAGGTAATGCAGCCCTTTTCAATCTTTTCAATCGTGGTCGGGAAACCGGTGGTCGGAAAACCCTCTCCCAGAGCAATGATCCCCACCGGACAGGCCCGGGCGCAAAACCCGCAGCGCCGGCACTTGCTCTCATCAATTGTGATCAGTCCCATACTATCCTCCTGTAACTGTGTCGTTTCGCTCCCTACCCGTCGCCATCTGGTCGATGAGCAGATTTATGCCGTCCACCGAACGCTCCAGGTACTTTTTTTCACCAATGGTTTTCGCCAGCATAATCCCGCCCTCTATCTGGGCGATAAATGTGGCGGCAAAAAGGTACGCATCAGCATCAGGGCGGATCTCACCGCTTTCCTTGCCCGCTGCCACCATCGCAACAAGCCGCCCCTCCCAGGCCGTCAGGACCCGGCGCACCTCCTCGTGCAGCCGCGGATGGGCATCGTCGGAATCGACAGCGGTATTCAGAATCGGGCAGCCGCCCTTCTGTACAGTCTCCTCGTAGAAGTCAAGAAAGGTTGCCGCAAAGGCCCGCAACCTTTTGACCTCTCCCTGACAGGGCTGCAGCTTTTCCCGAACCCGCTCGGAGACCTGCCGGACACTGTGCAGGAAGGCCTCGACCGCCAAGGCGTCTTTATCGGTAAAGTGCCCGTAAATGGCCCCCTTGCTTAATCCCAAGTCATCGCAGAGCATCGCCATAGAGGTCCGCTGATAGCCGTTCTTGTTGAAAATAACGGCCGCCTTTTCAATGATTGCCTGTCTGGTTTCTTCCGCTTTTCCCAAAAAAACCCCTCCCTACCGCTAACTGTATTGGTAAATATACCAAGCGGTATATTTATGTCAAGCGCAATTTATACCGATCGGTATATTTGCAGATAAAGACAGCTGAACTCCTGCAGAAACCGAAGAGTTTTACCCATCAAGCGCGACAGCCAGTATCATTCATTGCACCGGGAAAGTGAAATAGGTCTCCGGGCACGGCTCGTTTTTCAGGGTAAAGTGCCACCACTCCTGAGGATACGGCTTGAACCCGTATTTTTCCATCACCATCCGCAGAAGAAGCCGGTGCGCTCGGGAGGGCGTCGGTATCTGGGAGCTGTCCGGCCATGCGCGGAGGCCAAAAAAGTCGAAGCCGCTGCCCATGTCCAGCTCTCGTCCCGCGTCTTCATTCCCCAGCGAGACGATGGTCAGGTCCACAGTGCTGCCGCGGCTGTGGCTCGACTTTGCCGCGATATAGCCGTCCCGAAACAGATTCTTTTTCTCCACGTCGGGATAGAATTCCTTCTTCATCCCGGTGTCCTTCAGGTCGTGCGCCCAGCGGACAAAATGGTCCACCGCCATCTGCGGCCGGTAGGCGTCAAAGACCTTTACGCCGAGGCCGAAGGGACGCAGCTCTTCCTGGACCTTTTTCAGCGCGTCCGCCGCCGCCCTGGTAATGATACACCTTTGTTTCCGGTAACCGTCGACCGGCATCCCCACGAAGTTGTGAAAACCGGCATAGCGCAGCTCCAGGCGCAGATCCGGGATCGTCTCGTCCGCGTAGACAAACCCCTTCGGCAACGTTCCAGCAGGACTTCCTGCAAGCGACTGCCCGGCCTGAAGCGTGAGCACCAGAACAAGCAAAAGCAATACTATCGGCATGCGCAGCGTCATCTGGAACCCCTTGAGGAAATATCTTGAAACTTTCATCTCTGCTCACTCGCCAAGCAGTCTGCTACTACATGTTCACCCTTGGCCAACAAGAAGATTGAAGCTCTTGTCCCCAAGAGTGCAAGCGGTTTTGCTTTTGGCTCCAGCCAGCCGAGGACCTGCAGAATATCGTTTTCGGCCAGGGCAACACAGCCGAGGGTCGGTAGGTGTTCGCCGCGCCGAACATGGAAGAAGATGGCACTGCCCGCCCCTTTGACAACCGGGTCGGTGTTGTATTCGATGACAATGCCGTACTTGTAGCGATCATCTTTCAATTTCATCTGCTCAAAAGACGTTGCGGACGTTTCGCCCTTCCTGGCCCAGCGGTTATAGTCGGGAGAATTGCTGTCGTCCACCCAGATATCGTCGTCCCCGGCCTGACGGTAGGACAGTCGGGTATCGATCTCCGCTGCATAACCAAAGGCGCGCTTCAGGGCAAAAACTCCGGACGGCGTCCGGACGTCACCTTCCTTTTTCTCGCCCGGCGGGGCAAAGCCGTTCCTGCCGATCAGGGCCGGCAGCGGCGGGAAAACAATTCGCCAGCTACCTCCCCTCTTCTCCAGGGCATAGAGCAGCGCCGTAAATCCGGATGATTCCTTTCCTATTACCAGCAGTACCTGGGATGAGCCGCCTGCCAGAGTCGGCAGGGAAGTTTGGAGCCATGCTGCCGGTGCTTCCTCTGCCGAAACATCCGTTGCGACCCAAAGGACCGACAGCAGGCAGAAAAGCAGCGCCAGCGGAAGGAAGGTAAATTTTCCCGTTACTTTCACCATTGCCCTCGCATTTTCTCCGTCACCCTGACGAATCCAGCCAGCCCTTGCCACCCAGCACCCGGGCGACCAGCATGCTGGAAACATTATCCCCGACCGCGTTGATCATGGTGGCAGGGGCATCCACCAGGGTGCCGATCATCGTAATCAGGGGCAACGCTTCCGGGGGAAAGCCATAGAAGGACAGGATCAACAACTCACCAATCGTGCCGCCACCGGGTATGCCGCTTACCACCACGCCGGTCAGCAGGGCGATGCCCAGGGCGGTCAGAATCGGCTCAAGCCCGCTGAAAGGCATCTGAAATATGCCGAAGAGAAAGGCGATCTTCAGCACAGCAGCCAGACAGGAACCTTCCATATGGATCGTGGCACCGATCGGAATGACCACCTCACTAATATCCCTCGGCACGCCGATGTTGTCGGCCGCCTGCAGATTGGCGGGAATCGTCGCGATCGAACTGCCGGTGGCAAGCGCGGTAAGTGAGGGGGGAATGATCTCGCGCCAGAATTTTTTCACGCCGCGGGCCCGTCCGGCCAGATAGGCATAGCAGCTGAAGGCAACGGCAAAATAGATCAGGGCAGTCGGATAGTAGAGGGTCATGGCGCGGGCATAGGAACCGAGCAACTCCGGTCCGAAAACACCGACCAGGTAGGCAAAGTAGGCCCCGAGGCCGATCGGCGCATAATACATGATGAAGCTGATCAGTTTCATCATCACTTCGTTGGCCGAAGTCAGAAAAGCGGCAAAGGTCTTGCCTTTCTCTCCCACCGCAGAGGTGGCAAGACCGGTCAGCAGCGAAAAGACAATCAAGGCCAGCATGTTGCTTTTGGATAAAAGGTTGGGAAAATCGGATACGGTAAAAGCCCGGACAATCTGCTCGGAGGCTTTGAGATGCTGCACATCAATTGCCGCGGGTAAGGGGATGCTCGCACCGAAAGCAGGCGGGTACAGGACCACAGCGGCGATCATGACCACTGAGGCGACAAGCCCGGTGGCGACAAAGATCAGAACCATCAGAAAGAGGATTTTACCCAGACGCCGGAGATTGGTCATCGCGGCAACGGTAGACGAGATGGAAAAGAAGACCAGCGGGACAATCACGGTAAAGAGCAGATTGAGAAAGACATCACCCAACGGCTTGAACATGGCGGCGTCTTTTTTCAAGACGAGTCCGAGGAGCGCGCCGAAAACAATCGAAGCGATCAGCAACAGGGAAAACCGGTAGGAATGCAGAAATGTCGGAAAGTTATTTTTCTTCATGTGTGCTCACCGGAATGTCCTGTTAAAACCTTCTTCCTGCTCCGGGCTGCCGATGAGAATCAGGTCCGAGCCCGCTTCCAGGACAGTATCGGGTGGCGGCATTACCAGCGACTCCAATGAGTCCGAGCTTTCAATTGCCACGACGGAGCAGCCGGTCTGGCGCCGGATGTGAGCCTCATTCAGGCGCATACCGGCCAGATTTGGCGGCAGCGGCCGGCGAAAGACACCGATCCCCTCGCTCAGATAGATCGACTCCTTGTTCTCCAGGACATTGGTCAGAATGCTGGCCCCGACCGAGGCATTGGAGACCACGAAATCGGCGCCGGCCGCATAGAGTTGATCCACGTTTTCCTCACGATTGGCGCGGGCCACGATGCGTATATGCGGATTGGAGTGGCGGGCCGCCAGTGTCATGAAGATGTTGGAGTTGTCGTCGTTGGTGGTGACTATCAGTCCCCGCGCATCGGCTATCCCCGACTTCCTCAGCAGCGTCCGGCTGGTGGCATCACCCACAACCACCGAATGCTCATCGCAATGGGGGTTTTCCTTCTGGTCTACCAGGACAAAAGGCACGCCCAAGCGGTCGAGATGGGAAGCAGCGGCACAACCGATGCGGCCATGACCCAGCACAAAGACCAGGTCCTCGCCGGCATTTTCATCGATGAGCCGTTCGAGGGCCACAAGTTGTTCCTGAGTCCCGGCCAGCACCATCAAGGCTTTTTCAGAAAGCAGTGAGTCACGGCGGGGAATGCTGAAAACGCCCCGCTCCCAGAGACCGATAACTGCCAGATTAGTCAGCTGGCGGAGGCGGATCTGCTCCAGAGTCCGGCCGGCAAAGGGCGTTCCATACAGCGGAATCTCGGCAATGAGCAGCTTCCCGAACGAATCAAGCACATGAGCCTTGGCCCCCCGGGTAGTTGCCCGGGTCGCCAGGTAGCGGCCGAGAATGCGGGAAAGGGGAATCGCCTGGTTCGCGCCGGCCAGCCTGAGCAGTTCCACATGCTCCGGTTCCTCGGCGATAACGGTAATGGGCGTTTCACACAGTGCACGAACAGTCAGGCAGAGGTTGATCGTCTCGGGGTCGCTCAGATTGGAGATGATGTAGCGGGCCTGCGCGACACGCGCGCCGCTAAGAAACGCGGAATCGGTGGGTATGCCGTATAGTACCCGCAGCCCTTGACCTTCCAGGGCAAAAGCCTCATCATGGTTGGCCGCTACCACGACAAAAGGCATCCGCCGCCCCTGCATCTTCCGCATCAGGGCGCGGGTGACGGCATCAATACCGAAGATCAGCACGTGCCCCTGCATGTCATTCGGAAGCTCAGGCGGCGGCCGGTAGCGGATGCGCTCCTCGATCCAGGGCGCGATAAACAGGCTGATCATGCCGAAGGGAAGCAGAATCAGGAGAAAAATCACCCCGGAGATGGTTACCAGGGCGGCAAAGATATAGCCAGGCTCCGAGTGAAAGGTAATATCGCCAAAACCAAGGGTGGTCATGACCGTGATGGTCCAGTATATCCCGGCAATGATAGAATACTCCCGCCCCTCCAGATACCACATGAGGTGACGGAACACCATGGCGTAGACCAGCACCAGGGTAAACAGAAAACAGCAATACACAATGAGCAGTTTCAGGTTTTTTCGCGCCTGACCGCGCAGGAAATAGGCAAGTTCTGCCGCAACTGTCTTCACGTTCTCTCCTTAGCAGTGTTGCCCGCAAAAAACGGGCCAGAGAGGGTTCCAAGGTCAGGTAATGACAGCAAGTACCTCACCTGCATTCAACGGGCTAACCGCCCCGTGACAGCCCGGACCGCCGAATCGATCCTCTGCTGAACGGTAACTTTTTCAGAGTCCCCTCGATAGTATACACGTGGCACACCATGTCAACAATTTCTTCTGGCGGTCACAAAGGCGGCTCTCTTGATGGCCCTGGCGACACAGGCAAAGCAGGCGCCAAGACCAGCCAGCTTGCCGCAAATCGTACCAGGAGATCGCATCGACAATCAACGTCGTTTCTTCTTCCGTCGCTGAACCCTGGTTCCTGGGAGAAAAGCCCTGACAAATGTCCGTCGGGAGCGTAAAATAAAACACCCGAGATGAACAACAGACAACGCCCATGATTCGGCATCTGGAAAGCATCATATCTTTTTGGTGTCACTCATGCGTACGAGATAGGAAACCCATGACAGCAAACACCAGCACGAAACCAAGTGAGGCTGGCTGGAATTTTGACAACAGCTATGCCCGTCTGCCGGAATCATTGTATGCGCGCCTGAACCCGGTTCCGGTGCGTGAGCCGCATCTGATAGTCTTCAACCGCGTGCTCGCCGAGTCGCTCGGCCTGCTTCCGCAGGCACTGGACGGTGACAAAGGCGCAGCCATCTTCGCCGGCAACCGGATCCCCGCAGGTGCGGAGCCGATTGCCCAGGCCTATGCAGGGCACCAATTCGGGTCTTTCACCATACTGGGCGATGGCCGGGCCATATTGCTGGGCGAGCAGATCACACCCGGCGGTGAACGCTTCGACATCCAACTCAAAGGCTCCGGCAAGACACCGTTTTCCCGTCGTGGCGACGGTCGCGCGGCGCTGGGACCAATGCTTCGGGAATACATCATCAGCGAGGCAATGCACGCCCTTGGCATTCCTACGACCCGCAGCCTCGCGGTCGTGACCACCGGCGAGCAGGTATTCCGCGAAACCCCGCTCCAAGGCGCGATCCTCACCCGCGTGGCAGCCAGCCACATCCGCGTCGGCACCTTCGAATTCCTCGCGGCAAAAGGGGAACGGGAGGACATCCGCACGCTGGCGGAGTACACCATCCGTCGGCACTACCCCGAGCTGTGCGGCGCGGAAGACCGCTATCTTTCGCTGCTGTCCCGGGTAATGGAACGGCAGGCAGCACTGGTGACAAAGTGGCTGGAGGTGGGCTTCATCCACGGGGTGATGAATACCGACAACATGTCGCTCTGCGGTGAGACCATCGATTACGGCCCATGCGCCTTCATGGATGCCTATGATCCCGCTACCGTATTCAGCTCCATTGACCAGAGCGGCCGCTACGCCTATGGCAACCAGTCGCAGATCGTGCAGTGGAATCTCACCCGTTTTGCCGAAACGCTGCTGCCGCTGCTGCATGAGGATCAGGACCAGGCCGTCCGGCTTGCACAAGAGTCGATCTCAGCTTTTCCGGAGATTTTTCTCCGCTACCGGCTCTCCGGTCTCCGGGCAAAGCTGGGATTGTTCACTGAAGAAAGTGCTGATCTCGAGCTGACAAAAGAGCTTCTCACCTGCATGCAGCAGAACCGCGCCGATTTCACCAACACCTTTCGCGATCTTACCGCGGAAACACCGGCGAATACACCGCTGTTCCGTGATGAGGCGTTTCTGGAATGGCAGCGGCGCTGGCAGAAGCGCCTGGCGCGGCAACCCCAATCCGCCGCAGAGTCCCGCACGCTGATGCGGACCCATAACCCGGCCGTCATCCCCCGCAACCAGCGGGTGGAGGAAGCCCTGGAGGCAGCCGTCGAACGGGGTGATTTCACGGTGATGACGAAACTGCTGGCAGTCTTGTCCCAGCCCTACGCTGAGCGAGCCGAAGATGACGACTATCGATCGCCGTCCGAGCCTTCGGCGCACTGCTACCAAACCTTCTGCGGGACTTGATGCCGGCAAGCAGAACCTTGGAGATATTCACGCATGTCTTAAGGGATAATTACTTTACCTGCAGGAGTTTTCACGGTACAAGACAATTGAAAGCCAAAACTGAGAAACACAGGCTCACCCTAGAGTAAGGATTTACAGCGAGGACACGATGGTCAATATTACTATTACACAACTGGTCACTGCCGAGCAGACGCAACGCCTGGTGGAGACCTGCCACAGGATGACCGGACTGTTCGTTGCCATTCTCGATGACAAGGGAATCACTGTGGCTGCCGCCGGCAGTCGCGATTCGTGCTGCCCTTTTCACCACCAGGGGAGCGACTGCTGCGAGTACTTTCGAGAAGGGAATAGCTCCACGGCCAGGCTTTTGCCGGACCCTGAGGAAGATTATCTCGAATTCACCTGCACACGTGGGCTCCGACACATATCGGCTCCGCTGGTGGTCGACGGAACATCTGTGGCCACCTTGCTCACCGGACGATTTTTCTATGACCATGACAAGCCGGATCAGGAACAGTTCCGGGCCTGGGCGCAAGCATTCAACCATGACGAAGAAAGTTATCAGGACGCCTTCTGTCAAATCCCGGTTTTCAGCAAAAAAAGAATTATCGATATTCTTGACAGCTACCAGGAAATGGTGCAGGTTCCGCTCGAAATCGGCCTCAAGAACCTGGAGCTGGTCCAGAAGGCACAGAAGCGGGAACAGCACGACAAGACACTCCGTCACTCCGAGGACATGCTGAAAAAGATCTGCGAGACCATTCCCGACCAACTTCACATCATCGACAGAAATTTTCGCATCCAGCACTCAAACTGGCAGGGCTCTTTTTTCTCAACTCCGGAGGAAGAGCGCACGCAAAATCCTCTCTGCTACAAGGTCTATTACGAATTGGACAGGCCTTGCGACCACTGCCACACAAGTGAGGTGTTCAAAACGGGAAAACCGGTCATCAGGGAAAAGTTCATTCCGAAGCTCGGTCATGTGGAAATTCGCTCTTTCCCGATTTTTGACCCCTCAGGAACCGTCACCTTGGTGCTGGAGCACATCCATGACATCAGCGAACGCAGACTTGCGGAAGAGGCCCTCAGGGAAAGCGGACAGAAATTGTCCAACACAATCCAGAGCCTGCCGCTCCCCATGTTTGTCGTCAACAAGGATCAGGAGATCCTTTTCTGGAACAAGGCCCTTGAACAACTGAGCGGTGTGAAGGCTGCCGAAGTCATTGGAACGAACAGGGCCTGGTCTGCCTTCTATGAAGCGGAACGCCCCGTCTTGGCTGGTTTACTGGCAGGTGGGGATAGCGGTCAGGTATCTCATTGGTATGGCGAGAATATCTGGCAGTCAAAACTTGCGGAAGAAGCCCTTGAAGTCACGGAATTTTTCCCCGGTCGGCACGAACAGGGAAAATGGCTGCACCTGACCGCTACCGTTCTCAGGGACACCCGGGGCAACGTGGCCGGAGCCCTGGAAACGCTCGAGGACGTGACCGAACGCAAACTGGCCGATGAAAAATGGCAATCCTTGTTTAATAATCTTCCCGGTGGAAGCTTCACGGTCAACAACAATTATATAATTGAAGATGTCAATGACGTCCTCTGCGCTGTGACCGGCTATTCGAGAGAGGAGCTCGTCGGCCAGTTATGCGGCATTATCTGTCCGAAAGGTCCCCATCTCTGCCCGATCTTTGATCTGGGCAAAGACCGTATCGACAACGACGAAACGGCAGTAAAAGCCCGAGACGGTCGGCTTGTCCCGATCATTAAGAGCGCCCGGAGAATCCCGGTTGGAAACAGGGGGATCATAGTCGAGAATTTTCAGGACATTACCGATCGCAAGCAGCTTGAAGAACAACTGCGCCATGCCCAGAAAATGGAAGCCATCGGACAGCTTGCCGGTGGTGTTGCCCACGACTTCAACAACATACTGACAGCAATAATCGGTTACGGAAATCTGCTGCAAATAAAGCTGGGCAAAACCGCAGCAATGGGTAACTACGTCGACCAGATAATATATGCAGCAGAACGGGCGGCAAACTTGACCAGCAACCTGCTGGCCTTCAGCAGAAAACAACCCGTCAAACTTCAGGCCGTAATGGTAAACGACATTGTCGGCAAATCCCGGGAACTTCTCTCGCGACTTGTTCGAGAGGATATCAAACTCCAGGTCATTACCGGAAGTAGTTGTGCCGTGCAGGCAGATTCGGTGCAAATTGAACAAATCATGATGAACCTCGTCACCAATGCACGCGACGCCATGCCCGACGGGGGACGCCTTACTATAACCACGGAACGAATCATCCTGGATAAGGAATTCATCCGAATGCGGGGACATGGCGAACCGGGACCCTATGCGCTTATTTCAGTATCCGACACCGGCCTCGGTATGGAAGGAAAGATAAGAGAAAGGATATTCGAGCCGTTTTTCACTACGAAAAAAACGGGCAAAGGGACAGGACTCGGACTTGCCATTGTCTACGGGATCATCAAACAGCACAACGGGTACATTGATGTCTCCAGCAAGCCGGGCAAAGGGACAAGATTCAGGATATACCTGCCGGTACTTCAGGAGAATACCATACAAAAGGAATCAGCGGAAATGACGGCACCGCCCGTTGGTTCGGAAACCATCCTGCTGGCCGAAGATGATCAGGCGGTCAGAAATCTGGCGAAGTCCGTGCTTGAAGAATTCGGTTACCGGGTGATCGAAGCAGAAAATGGGGCGGTGGCCATTGAAAAGTTTTTGTCGCACATACGTTCAATACAACTGCTCCTTTTCGATGTAATGATGCCCGAAAAAAATGGTAAAGAAGCCTATAACGAGATACTAAAAGTACAGCCTGAAATGAAAGTTCTCTTCATGAGTGGCTATACCGATGACATCCTGAGTAACAGCGGAATACATGAAGCCAATCTCAATCTAATCGCAAAACCCTTTACCCATACGATTCTCTTGAAAAAGGTTCGCGAGATTCTCGACAAAGGGGTCGGTTTGGCGGGTGTTCAGCCAAACCCGCTTCAAGCTGCCGACCCACAAGGTGTTGTCACCAAAGAGACTGATGCCTTCATGTTTTTTCCTGCCTAGACATAAAACTGACAACCATTATGTCTAGGGAAAAATGGTCCGGGAGATCGTCCCCATTTTTCATATTTTCATATTCATGACATCCAGCACTTCCTCAAGTGTTTCAATCGCGATTTTTCTTGCACCGGAAATCCCCTTCGTCAACACCTGTTTGATATAGTCAGGATTTTTTTCCAGCTCGGCTCTTTTCTTCCGCAGAGGTCGCAAATATTCATTCAACGTTTCCGTAAGCACTTTTTTCAAAGTCCCCGAACCGCCATCGCCTATTTCCTCCGCAAGTGTCTCCGGTGGCTTGCCCGTCGCTAATGAAGCGAGAAGCAGCAGATTCGATACCTCGGGTCGATTTTCAGGATCATAGGTAATAATCCGGGTTGCGTCCGTTTTGGCTTTTTTAATCAAAGAGGCGGTTTCATCTTCCGAAGCGCAGAGCATTATGGCGTTATTCCGGCTCTTACTCATTTTTTGAGAACCATCCAGACCAAGGATAACAGGGGTTTTGCTCAACAATGGCTGCGGCTCCGGAAAAACTGCTTTTTGTGCAGCAAACCTTTCATTGAATCGTCGTGCGATAACCCGTGTAAGTTCAAGATGCGGCAGCTGGTCCTTGCCGACCGGTACGACATTCCCCTTGCAGAACAGGATATCGGCCGCCTGATGAACCGGATAGGTATACATTCCGGCATTTATTCGTTGTAAACCGGCTGCCTGGATTTCTTCTTTGACCGTAGGGTTGCGATCGAGTTCCGACATGGTTACCAGTGTCAAAAACGGTAAAATCAATTGATTCAATTCAGGCACATGACTATGGGGGAAGATAAAAGTTTTATCACTCTCCGGATCGATTCCCGCGGCAAGGTAATCAATGGTCAACTGCTCGATATTTTCAGCAATCGCTTCAAAGGAGTCCCGATCCGTCAAGACCTGATAGTCCGCAATGACAATAAAAGTAAACACGCCCAGTTTATGCAGCCTGACCCGGTTCTGGAGTGACCCGAACAGATGACCGACATGAAGACGTCCTGTCGGGCGATCTCCGGTCAACAGCCGGTATTTTTCAGGATTTTTATTTAAATCCTCCTCAAGTTTCCGGCTTCTTTCTAACGTGCTTTCATAGGTACCATACTTGATTTTTTCCATTGAGCATCCTTACCGTAGGTTGTTAGTACACAGATCTTGCCGGGGCCAAATGGAGGCCATATCAGTTTCCATCCGGAAACTCCGGATGTGAAACTATTGGTTTTCAATTCGGAAACGAGGGATTTTTCTTCCTGGCAAGAAACTTTTGCTTGCAAAAGTTGACAGCGAAGGCTGCCCACAGGGCGAGTCAAAATCAAGGGTTGCGCGAAGGCGTACACGGCTACGCCGCACAAGCAAGCCCGCAGATTGACACAGCCAGGGCGGAAAAGAACCGTTTCCGGATAAAAACTATTCTAGCATCCATCTGCCAAGCAGGAAATAAGTTCTTTTACTCTAATGCTGATTATGCAAATTCTCAAAGAAGTTCCCTTCCTCATTCCGGGGGATGGTGACGTCGCAGTCTCCTGATCCGGCTCATACCATTCTTCTTATACTGTAGGATTGAAATTTGCCAGGATGCCCCATTAAATTCATAAGTATAACAGGGGAGCGATATGAGGGCATAGGCTCTGTACTTGGGAAATTCAGGTATTCCAAGACGGACTCGACTCAAGAAGGATTGGACTGCCCGTGATATGACTTGTTGGGTTGTGATTGCGGATCGTCAACGATTCCGCTGCAATGCCCGGCCTAACTCTCCAACTTTATACGGTTTAGAAACGATGGCGTTGAAGCCATACTCCTTGAACTCGGCCATGACCGGGTCATTAGAATAGCCGCTCGACACGATCGCCCAGACAGTCGGGGCCATTTCACGAATGATACCGATTGCTTCCTTGCCGCCCATCCCTCCGGGGATGGTCAGGTCGAGAACAACAATGGTAAAGGGTTTTCCTGCGTCTCTGGCCTCGGCAAATATCGCAATCGCCGCCGCTCCGTCCCTGGCAGCTGCCACATCGTAGCCTAGTTCTGTCAACATTTCGCTGCCAACTTCGATGACGATATCCTCATCATCCATGAGCAAAACCCTGCCTTTTCCGGCTAGACGTACTTCGGCAACCGGGACCGACGTTTCGACATCCTGGTCCGACGACGGCATGAAGATAGTGAAGCTGGTCCCCAGGCCACAGTCCGAAGCCACCTGAATGTGCCCGCCATGATTCTTGATGATGGAATACGTTACCGCCAGTCCAAGACCGCTGCCCTGCTCCTTAGTGGTAAAATAGGGGTCGAATACCCTGCACAAGTGCTCGGCCGGGATACCGGCCCCCTGGTCGGAAACTGTTATCTTCAGATACTTGCCCGCTGTCAGCGGCAGACAATCGTTGGCGTCGACATGAATGTTCGCAGCCGCGATGGTTATTATCCCCGCGCCAGACATTGCATGACAGGCATTGATGAAAAGATTGTTGAATACCTGCACCATTTGTCCCTCATCTGCCTCAACCGGACAGAGATCGGCGGCAAACCGGAAAATCGACTTGACCGCGGTGCCACGCAGCGCGAAACTCGCCGAATCCCGTATCGAATGTTCGAGGGAAATGATCCGCTTGACAGGTGCTCCACCTTTCGAAAAAGTGAGCAGCTGTTGGGTCAGATCCTTGGCCCGCTCCGTTGCTTTTTCGGCATCGCGCAGCCACTTGTCAATCTTGTCACCCGGTTCGGCCCGCATCCGGGCAAGGGAGATATTGCCCATGACGGCAGTAAGGATGTTGTTGAAATCATGGGCGATTCCTCCTGCCAGCACGCCGAGGGATTCGAGTTTCTGTGCCTTGAGGAGTTCCTCCTCCAGTTTTCTTTGACTGGTGACATCGCGAAAACTCCAGACACGGCCGACCGCAGTGTCCTCGATGATCTGGGCATTGGAAGAACGCTCGAACACTCGACCGTCATTGAATTCCAGCACATCAAAGCTTTCGGCGGCAGGATTGGCATAAAGCTCCTCAACCGCCTCCAGAAAAGCCTGCGGATTTTGCAGCTGATCCTGGACAAATTCCAGGGCGTGCCGGTCTTCCCGCGTAGCAAGAATGTGTTCAGGAATTCGCCACAGTTCGGTAAACCGGGTGTTGAAATCAACTATTTTACCGTTGGTATCGACAACAAGGATGCCATCGGCCGTTGCGTCCAGAGTAGCCCGCAGCAGTGAAACCGACTGTTTCAGGTTTTCCCCGGTGCGCTTGCGCCGGGTAATGTCACGCACCACGCAGACGACGGAGAACGGCACGCCGGCCGGGTCGCGCATGATTGAAGCGGACAGGCTGAGGCTGCCAGGCTCAGCTTCTTCGGTGCGCCGGTATTCCATTTCAAGGTTGCTGACCACTTCCCCTTGGATAAGAGAGACCAGCACTTCGGCAAAAGCCTTGTTGTCGCCCATGGCTTTTACCGGCGGTTTGCCGATCAGCTGCTCCTCGCTCAGGCCGAACATCGTACATGCCGTCTGGTTGACGAGCCGGATGATCCCTTCCCGGTCGAGGACAAGCAAGGCATCGTTCATGGTATCGATAATCTGCCGGGCAGCAAAGGCCGGCGTGATGGCAACCAGCCGGTTACAGAGTACCGACGGGGTTGTTATGACGACAAAGAGGAAAATCGGGATATAGCCGAAGGGGGGGATGCTGATGCCAAAGCCGATAAGATAGTCGACTGAGGCAACCGTACCGACCAGCAAGCCGACCAGCAGTTCACGGGCGGCAATGGATTGGGGAGAGCCCTTTTCCAGATTCCGGTACGCCATGAACAGTCGGAAGATTGATTCGAGCGTGACCCAAAAGAAATACAGAATAAAGGGCAGGCTCGTCAGGCCGTACCGCGGATAGTAGCCCCAGGAATAGCGGAGCAGCGAATCGAACTGAATGTCGGTTGTGAGGATTAGTACCAGAAAGATGGTGCTGATACTCCAGTAAGCCGGCAAACGAATCCTGAGCTTTTCATAGTCCTGCACGATTGAGGCGATATAGCTGCTGGCAACTGCGGGAATAAAGGAGATCCCAACGTAGCCGGCTTTTGCCCACCAGAACGCCACCTGTACATCATCGGTCGCATACACCAATGAATAGGTAACAAGCCACTCACCGACCGACAGTGTCAGCAGGAAAAACATGACACTGACGGGTGATCGCCGCATGCGGAATATGGCAAAGATTCCCAATCCGATAATACCCAGGCCAACCAGGAGTGTTTGCAGGGTCAGTAGGGTCAGTTGGTAGTTTGCAGCATCAAGCAGGTGATGAGGCATGCGTCAGATTACTCCCATGCGCAAAATGCAGCGAACAAAATTCTCATTCGGCTCGCAGGTCTGCCTTGCAGCTATTCAGGATATCCCGCTTCTACGGAGACTACTCTTGTAGCTCGTATCGGTAGATTTAATCAAGGCTTTAATACAGGGGTATTTTCGTGGACAAGGAGGTAGAAAACAGGTTGCGTCCAGGCATGTGGTCTGCGATGCTGAAAGTCTTGAAAAAAGAAGCCATCGCGTAATTCCCCTATTCAAGGCCGGCCCTTGCTCTCCACCCTTCATTGTAGTATTGCCGCAGCCACCGCCTGTAACAACTGGGCACTTTGAGCGAGTTGCAGGTACGCCTCTTCCTCGGTTAATCGCGTTCTCGGTGGTGAAGCATCTTGCATCGAGTAACCGAGTGCTGAAGCGTTATTGGCAATAGCGGCAATCTGCATGGCCAATTCTTTGTTGAAAACGTTGACATCGGTGGAAAACTGAATGATGGGGAGTTTTTTCATCCGCTTCTGAATCTCTGCCGCAAGTCTGGCGACCTTTACCTCCGTTGATTCATCCCTGGGACTGCTGATTTCAATGATCCCGTCATTGGCGGCATGGTTCGTTTTGTTGAAGGTATCGTAGGCAATATTGTGAAACGGCATCGATAGGTCGCCGAGATAGTGCATGGCATAGCCGAGCGGGTACATAGCGTACTTGCCGCTTGAGCTCTTGAGGAGATAGTCGTTGAGAGCCGCAATGATCGCTCCGTACAGATGGCCATCGCTATCTCCCGATTTGTTGTAGTCACTGACTTGAGCCAGAACCATTTCCGGAGTGATCCTGACCCCTCGCGAGGTGTTGTTGTAATGGTTTTGCGTCTCGATCTGCCCGGCCTTTTCCTTGGCCATGTCGGCGCCAACGGCAAGGTACACGTAGTTGTCCAGACCAGCCGCTTTTACCACCGCCATGTGCGTGGCATCGTGCCAGGCCAAGGTTTGATTGGCTGGAAATGTTACCACACTCGTGACGCTCAGGAATATCAGCAAAGTTGAAACTTTCATTGGCTCCCCCATTGTTTTATCTTAAGACAGAGGGCGCAGCTTTCAATCACTGCTATCCGGGATGGTCCCTGTCTTCTTTTGTTCTACTATCAGATCACCAGCAAACTGTCACGTCCATAACTCACTGCGTCTCTTCATGTTTGGCGCATGGCCTCTCACAGCTCTCAGGAGCCTGTCAGTTTCAAGGTAGATCTGCTGCAAATCCTTCTGAACGGTCCAAAGTCTACCGTTTTTTTGGCTGCGAGAGCAACTAGTCTCCGGCAAAATCTGTCCTCGCCCAACAGAATTTTCGCTTCAATTTCCCAAGCCCGACCGGCTCCTTGGAAAATTTTGGTATACTGATATTAACCGATTCGGCATTTTTGTCTGATCCCAGCTTGTACCGTTGCTTTGATGAGGAATTATGCTGGCTACTATACCTCGGCACTTCCTATGGAGATGGGCACTTGTTCCGGCGCTATGCCTCATGGTCCTGCTCGTGGCGACAAAATCCTCGAGGGCCGATGAAGGTGCGGCGGAAGCACCCACAGCGGAATCAGAGCTGCCCCAAGAGCCCGGCTTTTTCGACGTCTGGGGCAAGAAAATCGAAGCAACTCATGAGAGTATCGAGCGGTACATTCTGGAAAAGTCCGTCAAGGTAGACGATTTTTTCGGCAGCGAAAATGCCCCTGGTGAAAAACCTACCCGCTACCAACTCCGCTGGCGTAATTCCCTCCGGATTGAGCATGACGGCACCGTGAAATTCGGCCCCAGCGTAAGACTCAATCTGGCTCTTTCCAAAATTAACGATCGATTCCGCTTAATCATTGCCGGGGAAGACGAGCCTGAACCGGCAACGCAAAGCCTGCCGAGAGACCCGGGCAGTCCCGGCTTTGACCGAACCACCCCGAATACCCACTTCGTCAATACCGAGCTTCGCTATGATCTGGTCAGAACCCCGGCCCTGAAGTTCTTTCTGGGTGCGGGTGTTCAGGTAAAACTCCCCTTCGAAGCCTTTGCCCGGAGCCGCCTCGACTACCTGCACACCTTCAATGACACAACCATCGTCCGGTTTGGTGAAACCGTCTTCGTAAAGAATTCCGATCTGCTGGGAGAAACGACGGAAATCACCCTTGAAAAACTGCTCGACCGCGGCACCATCCTTCGCTGGAGTAATGCGGGAACCGCTTCTCAAGAAATCCGGGGGCTGGAATGGGGTTCGGAACTCTCGCTGATCCGGGAACTCTCAGCCCGGAGTGCAGTCACCGTGACAGGGGGCGCCTACGGCAATACCAGCAGCAGCACCATTGGGAACAATTATCGGCTCTTCGCTCTCTACCGGCAAAACTTCCTGAGAAGCTGGCTCTTCTATGAGCTGGAACCGGAGCTTTTCTGGCACAGAACCGACAGAAATCCTGATGCCCCTACCTTTGCTTTCACCTTCCGTCTTGAAATCGTGTTCAAGGGATCTTCCCTGGGAAGGCCAGCCCTGTAATTCTGCGCTGAACGGTCCGTAGCAGCCACAAGGAAGAGTATCCCCCAAGAATTGCCTCTCTTCTTTTCTTTCCAAGCAGCCCCATCGATACTATACACGCGACACCCCATGTCAACAGTTTCTTGTGACGGTCATCGAGGTGGCATAGCTCCATTTTCCTCGAAGAAGGTCTTCAGATCATGCCCTGCCCATAGCGAGAACGCAGACGCACGCCGGCAGAAGAGATATGGGTAATTTATGTATTTATAAAAGCGATAGTGATTGCAGATTTCGTTAATTATATCAATTGGACTCGTGGTTAATGAGTTTGTTATGGTAGCTAGCTTGGACTACGCCAGCTAACCTTTGACAGCGGCTTCCCCAGCAGAAAATTAATCCATTTCCCGATAAAATGGCGCGACCGTTCCGGGAACAGGTCTCAACGCGACCTTCGCAGAATGGCCTGCTGCAGTCTGGTGCGGTATGGACGTTCACTCTGTCCGCTGGCAGTATTCTACAAAACACCCTGAGGTCTACGATCATGATCGCCAGTGCTACCACCCCGAATCGCCCGGCGTTGCAGGAACTGCTTGACTCAGTGGAAACAGGCTGCACTGATTGCGGCATCTGTGTCACCGATTGCGCCTTCCTGCGCCGGTACGGCACACCGAAAACCATTGCCGACAGCTTCGCTGCTTCAGACAGGGCTTCGCTCTCGCGCCCCTTTGAATGCAGCCTGTGCGGCCTCTGCACGGCGGTCTGCCAGGAGCGGCTGGATCTGGAAAATCTCTTTCTGGAGATGCGCCGCGAGGCGGTGGAGCGGGGCTTCGGCCACTTTCCGGAGCATGCGCCACTGCTGAACTACGAGCATCTGGGGATATCCCGCCGCTTCACCCTTTACCGGCTGCCAGCGGGATGCTCCTCAATCTTCTTCCCCGGTTGTGCCCTCTCCGGCACCCGTCCCGAGGGAGTCTCCACAGTCTTCTCCCTGCTGCAAAAGGCCAACCCGGCCCTGGGTATCGTTTTTGATTGCTGCCTGAAACCTTCCCACAGCCTGGGACGCGAGCGCTACGCCACTGCCATGTTCGCTGAGATGCGCAACTATCTGCTCGAGCAGGGGGTTAAAGAAGTGCTGGTGGGCTGCCCCAATTGCCAAATCATGTTCGAGTCCTTCGGCCAGGGCCTGGCAGTGAGAACCGTCTATGAGGTTCTGGAGGAATCCGCTCTGCCCCTGAAGAAAGCGACCGGTTCAGTCACCGTGCATGATCCCTGCGTAATCAGGAATGCCGAACCGGTGCAGCAGGCAGTTCGTACGCTGCTGCAGCGGCAGGGACTCACCGTCGAGGAAATGCCCCATAGCGGCAAGACAACCCTCTGTTGCGGGCTGGGCGGCGGAGTAAAGCTGTTGGCTCCCGATCTTGCGAAAGAGGTTGCCGCCAGACGCAAAAACGAGGCACAGGGCCGGAGAATTATCACCTATTGCGCCGGTTGCGTCGAGGCACTGGCCCCGCATACGCCCACCAGCCACCTGCTGGATCTGCTCTTCGCCCCGGAACAGACCCTGGCCGGGAAGGTAAAAGGGACCGCGGCCCCTTTTACCTTCCTGAACAGGCTACGCCTGAAAAAGCGCTTTAAAACCATGGAAGGAAGCGCCATGCTGCGAGAACGAACCTTCACCGCAGAGGAAGGACAAAAAAAGAACCGTTCCTGGAAGCCGCTGATTTTCCTGGTCCTGCTGCCGGCCTGCGTTGCCTTCATCGTTTTTTCCAGCTCGCTGCTGGGGCTGCTCCGGGGCAAGCTGTCGCCAACCGCCCTGCTCGGCATCGCTCTGATGGTTGCCGTTACTCTGCTTCCGGTGTTCTACCGGCGCTACAAAAGTCGAATACATGAAAAGGCGGTCACCGAATAGTGCTATTTGACAGCAAAAATAACCTGACGACCGGTTCCGGCGAGGTGGCACTGATCATCCCGGCCCGCAACGAGGAGCTATCGCTCCCCACGGTATTGAAACGGGTTCCGGCTGACGTGTCCCGGGTCGTGGTAGTGGACAACGGTTCCACGGATGCAACCGCGGCCGTTGCCCGGGCACACGGCGCGGAAGTGGTTCACGAGCCGCTGCCCGGCTACGGCAGTGCCTGTCTGGCCGGAATTGCCGCACTTGCCGGCAATCCGCCCGCGGTAGTCGCCTTTGCCGATGCCGACGGCAGTGACGGCGTGGAAAACCTGACGGCGTTGCTGGCGCCGCTGCTGGCTGGCGCGGCCGAGCTGGCGCTGGCGCGGCGGGTTACCGTGGCGAGCAGAGCACTGAGTCCCCAGCAGCGTTTCGGCAATTGGCTGGCAACCCGCCTGATCCGTCTGATCTGGGACCATGACTACCAGGACCTGGGACCGATGCGGGCCATCACCTGGCCGGCACTGGCTGAACTGCAGATGGAGGATCGCAACTTCGGCTGGACCGTGGAAATGCAGATTCGGGCGATCAAAGCGGGACTGCGGGTACAGGAAATACCGCTGCCCTATCATGTGCGGCTAGCGGGAGAATCCAAGATCAGCCGGACCCTGTCCGGGGTGGCACGGGCCGGAACGAAGATCCTCTGGGTCATCGGGCGGGAACTGCTGCGGGCGGAACAAAAAACTCCCCATCCGGCAAGGGGGCTGAAAGCACACCTGTTCAAGGAATAAAGAATGCACGAGACCAGCCACCATGACCCCTGAATTACACACCGCTGCCACACTGGTTCATTTTTCCGCCTTAGGGGCACTCTCCCTCTACGGCCTGCATCGTATCTGGCTGCTGATAAACTGGTGGTTGCAGCGCCGTTCCACAGCGCAACCCGTCCCGGCCCTGCCCGAAAACCTGCCGTGGGTAACCGTTCAACTGCCCATCTTTAATGAGCGCTTCGTCGCTGAACGGCTTTTGGACGCGGTGGCCCGCCTGGATTGGCCGGCCGACCGGCTGGAGATCCAGGTCCTGGACGATTCCAGCGATGACACGAGCGCCATCGTTGCAAAGAGGCTGGCCCACTGGCAGAAACAGGGCATTTGCATCCGCCATATCCACCGCAGCCTACGCGACGGCTTCAAGGCCGGGGCGCTGGCTGCCGGATTGAAAGAGGCCTGCGGTGAATTCGTGGCCATCTTTGATGCCGACTTCATACCGGCGCCCGACTTTCTTACACAAACCATCCCCCATTTTCATGATCCGCGGGTCGGCATGGTCCAGACCCGCTGGGGGTTCTGCAATGCCGAGCACTCGTGGCTCACCGGGGTGCAGGCGCTCCTGCTCGGTCCCCACTTCAGCATCGAACATCAGGTCAGGTTTCACAAAGGGTTGTTTTTCAATTTCAACGGTACCGCCGGGATCTGGCGGCGAGAAGCCATCGCGGACGCCGAAATTCGGCATCACCGGCAAGAGCATCCTGCCGCGGCAGGCTTTTCTCTATCGCCAGAAAGGACTACAGTACCTGCTGTTCAACTCTCTCCTCTTGCTGTACAGCCTGCTGCCCCTGTCATTCGCCTGGCAGCGCGGGACATGGTATGCCTTGCCGCTCTTTGTCCTCTTCCCCGCCGGATTTCTTGCGGTCATCATCCAGGAACTATGGGCCGGTTTCCGAAGAGTGGAAACAGCAGCCTTCCCGCAACCTGTCTCGCAGTCCGAGCTATCCGAAACATGAACAGCCGGGAGATCACCTGGCGGATTTTGGGATTCCAGGGTAGTAACTCTCTTTCTGGTATTCATCAGGACAGTGGTTGCCTGACTATCGTCTTCCATTTTTCAGGCGCCGCGCGGCGTATATCACTCAAATATATTTCTAATCCATTTGGGAGTCCATTTGGAACAGAACTATTTTCCCCTCATTAACAATAAATAGATCCGTCCCGAATTTTCACAGTGCACCCGCGACATTATTTGTCCCAGATGTGCCATGCCTTGTTCTCCAAAGGAAATAGAAACTTATAAACAAGTGGGCGGGCCTGAAACTCTCTGTTCTTACAATAATTCTAATGAAGCTCCTGCCGCTACCAGATCTCGCACCTCAAGCAAAAGTATTTTCGGAAATCTTAACCCGGTGACGCGAAGCTGTATCAACAACCAGCTCCGTCATTTCCTTCATGCAGGATCATCTGGATACTGCCCAGGAGCTGCTCCGCGGTAAAGGGCTTCGGGACGAAAACAACCTTATCCCCCCAAAGCGCCACATCATTTTTATACCCCGAGATGTACACCACCGGCAAATCCGGCTTATTCTCCAGGAGCCGCTCGTACAATTCCGGTCCGTTCATTTCAGGCATAACCACATCGGTAATCAGCAGATCGATGGGACCCGGATGGGAGCCGGCAATCTCCAGGGCCCTGGACGGGAGCGCGGCGGTCAATACCTTGTAGCCATAAATCTCCAGATACCCCTCGGCCATTTCCAGGATCATCTCATTGTCGTCCACAAACAGAATTGTCTTGTCATGGTGGACGTGAAAGCGCAAATCCACGGCCTGCCGAGCGCCTTCCTTTGCCGCAGAAACATTTTCCGGGAAGTAAAGGCTAAACGTCGTCCCTTTCCCCACCGTGCTGCGGACCTTGATGTGACCGCCATGCTGCCTGATGATGCCAAAGGTCGTCGCAAGACCGAGTCCGGTACCACGGCCAGCCGGTTTTGTCGTATAGAACGGCTCGAAGATATGCCGC
>Ga0105099_10000298_pt1 | contig 33886 bp, 27 predicted proteins | sample PPLLak3cmMay2015_2_FD_79138 | JGI IMG/M metagenome (GOLD analysis project Ga0105099, IMG submission 79138) | Freshwater sediment microbial communities from Prairie Pothole Lake near Jamestown, North Dakota, USA - PPLs Lake P8 Core (1) Depth... | ecosystem: Environmental > Aquatic > Freshwater >... | reverse complement strand
TATACGGAAGATTCGTTTACAGGGTATAACTACAACATTGTAAATATTGAAGATGTTACAGGTCATTGCCAGTTATTCAGGCGTGAATGTTTCGAAGAAATTGGCGGATATGTTCCTATCAATGTTGGTGGAATTGATTCCGTGGCCGTACTAACCGCTCGAATGAAGGGTTGGAAAACACGAACGTTTACGGAAAGAACCTGTGTTCACCACCGGAAAGTAGGCGGCAATCAGAGCATACTCTACACAAGATTTAATGCAGGGAAAAAAGATTACTATGGGGGAGGACATCCGATCTGGGAAATTTTCAGAAGCCTGTATTACATGAGGTATAGACCCTACGTTCTTGGAGGATTATTTCTGTTCAGCGGGTATGTGTCAGGTTTAATGGGAAGAGAGAAAATTGCCATATCCGAAGAATTAATTGCGTTCCGACGGAAGGAACAGATGCAGCGTCTGAAGACTATGTTCCGGAGAACGCTGGGGATCAATACAAAGCGACAGTCCCCCGGTACGCTGGGTCAATAAAACAAGGGATGCTTGAGGCAATGACCAAGAGCGTTATCTGGTGCTTAGCGATAAATGAACGTGGAAACACCCTCTTTCCATAACAGCTAAAGGTTGAAATCATGTCATTCTTTACCGGCAAGAGTTTTTTATTGATTTATATTCTGTTCATAATGACGGTGTTTCCCCCCATCGAAGAATGTTACGCGCAGGTAGACAGAACTACGAATATTTTTTTCCGCTATGATGATATTTCAGGACGCAGTACAACCGTGCTGGAGCAGAAACTGATCGATCTTTTCCGGCGCCACCGCTTCAGCTTCACTGTTGGCGTGATACCATTCGTATGCGACAGGGATTACGAGGACCCCGGCTTGCAGGGTAACATCGCGCTTTCCCCCCAGAAAGCCGAGATACTCAGGGATGCAGTCAAAACCGGTACGCTGGACGTGGCCTTGCACGGTTATTCCCACCAAAGCATTCGCACTCGAAAAGAGGGTCCGTATACGGAATTTTCCGGGCTCGATTACAAAAAACAGGAAATGAAGATAGTGAAGGGTAAGAGGTTGTTGGAGGAGATATTCGGAGGAAAAATTACGACGTTTATACCTCCCTTCAACAGCTACGACCTGAATACCCTTCAGGTCTTGGAAAACCATGGATTCACCGTAGTATCCGCGAACAGGTACGGCGTTGCAAAGAAAAGTTCTTCTCTTCGCTATCTGCCGGTAACCTGCGAACTCGACGAAGTGCGGAAAGCCGTTGAATCTGCCGGCCGCGTTCACGATGGGCAGGCAGTTATCGGGGTGATGTTCCATGAATTCGATTTCTCCGATATCGACAAGCAGCGTGGAAAGATATCATTCGACGAATTCGCGAATCTCCTGGATTGGCTGGCGGCCAGGGGAAATGTTCGGGTTATGAGTATCGAGCAGGCTGTGAGTGAAATAAACGATACCGGCTCACGTCGGTATCAGGATAACCGGTCCTACTGGCGGACGTTCAAACTGGCGCCAGATTTTTTCGTGGAATTCAAGAAACTCTATTTATCATCGACGGCCGCAGGAAGAGAGACGACTAAAGTCCGTGCAAAGATTGCCTCCCTTTATCTTGTCACCTTCATTCTATCAATCGCTTTTTCTTTTTGGCTAGGGAACGGGGTGTTGCGCAGACCCTGGCATTTGTTACCGACAATTTCTTTATTCATGCTCGCCTTCCTGTTGTTACTGGCCAGATATAATTTAACCCCCAAGCAACTCGGATTCCGGGGAGGTATAGCCATGGTCTTTTTTCTCGGCAACAGCATCGGATTCTGCCGGGCTTATCTGACAAACAAAAACAGGACCCGGAACACCAAATCAAAAACAGGCAAATGTCCTGCTTTTTTCTTTGGACGAAAACAACAGTAATGAATTATAAATTGAAAGAATTTGCAAAAGATTCACTTTACTATGCAGTGGGTCAGTGGATAGGCAAGCTTGGCGGCCTTATTCTGGTGCCTATTCTTTCGCGAATTTTTCTGCCTGGTGATTACGGAATAATAGATCTCCTAAATACTTCCTTCCTGTTTGCGCTGATGGTCATCAGTCTCAATATAGATACCGGGGTGCAGAAATTTTATTTCCTCCGGGAAGGAGAAGAAAGAAAAATTCTTCTCAGCTCAACGATGAGCTTCCGTTTTGTATCAACCATCCTGGTCGCTGTTCTCGTTGCGGCGTTCTCTGACCACATATCCCGGCTAGCTTTTCACCGGGGGTCTTATGCTGCGGAAATATTCCTGCTGTGCGCGATACTCCCCTTTGAAGATATGAATGCGCAGCTCATGCTTCTATTGCGACTAAACAGAAAGGCACTCAGTTTCTCCATATATAATGTGAGCCAGGTAATCATCCAACCGCTGCTGACCTATCTTTTAGTAGTCCCTCTGGGGCAAAACATGAAAGGCGTATTCATCGCAAGGCTTGCAACCGTTTTACTCATCACAGCGCCCCTGTTACTACAGCAGAGAAAGTTTTTTTCAAAGAAAATAAAGCTCAGTGAAGCAGTCGGCATCATGAAATTTTCCCTGCCCGGCCTTCCCGCAATTCTCCAGGGAAATGTCATGGCTCTTCTTCCCAGGTATATTCTTGCGTATTATACCGGCTTGACGGCAGTGGGGCTTTACGGAATTGCCGACAAGGTGGCGAATACCATCGAAATGTTCAAGACCTCCTTCAACCGTGCCTGGAACCCTTTTGCTTTTTCCAACGCCGGCCAAGCGGATGAAAAATATCTGTATGAGAAGGTTTTCAGGTACTTTTCCTATTTACTGCTGTTATTGATTACGTTCCTAACCTTTTTTGCCCGGGATATCCTCCGACTTCTGACTCCTCCCGAATACTACCCGGCCGCGACGCTGGTAGGAGGCATTTGTGTCTATTATGCGGTTCGGGCACTCACGCTCATTTTTTCAACCGGTTTATATTCGGTGAACAAAGTTGCGCATACTTCGTTGATGGCTATTGTTCAACTTGCGGTGTTCCTGATAACTGCGGCGGTCCTGGTCCCCCATTATGCCGCGACGGGTCTAGTTCTGGCGCTTGACGTATCCGCGGCAGTGTATTTTCTTTCGTATGGACTGACCATAAAGAAGTATTTCCCATTCAGCTTTTCCTCCGGCAGGTTGATTGCTGCGTTTGCCCTGGCACTGGCGGGGGGAGGATTGGTAAGTTATGTTTCCGGACCGGCCAATAATGTCACGAACCTGAACATGTTTTTTATGAAATCAGTCCTTTTGTTCCTTTACGCGCTTGTAAGTTATTATATAATTTTGACAAGAAGTGAAAGAAAAGAGATCGGGAACAGAATCAAGTCTCTATTTGCGTTTCTGTTATAGAATAGAAAGCCCGCAAGCCGATCGCAACAGCCTGAGATAAACCATTGGACGAACCTCCGGAGGCTGAATTGAATAAATATCTGCCCGCCGTTATTTACGCACTGATTGTATCAGCAGTTTTGACATCAGTATTGCTCATTACTCAGTATTACAATGAACCATTCATTATAAAGGGAGCAATATTTTCCGGTATAGTATTGGTATATGTAGCAGTTTTATTCTACCTGAAAAACGAGCAAATAGTATATGTGCTGATATTTATGTCCATGATGAATGTCCCAATCAGGCAACTATATACTTCATCAACTAATATCCTCATATTGATTGCATTGCTGGTGCTTTTCGTTCGCTATTCCTTCAGGGAGAGTACCGGAAAGTTATACGAGAGGATCAAAAACAACAGTGTTACTTTGCCCCTGATCCTTGTCATATGTTCCTATACTGTTTCCCTCTTTTTCGCGAAACAGGGGTTCAGTGATCACTTCGAGATGTATCAAAGCATTATATTCGCTTCAGTATTGATCTGGATGATCATCAGCACCATCCGGGAAAAAAGTCAGCTCATGGCGATCAACAAGATCATGCTGGCGGTATTGCTGATGAACCTCGTTTTTTCATTACTTTTCCTGATTTACCCTCAGATAGATGCACTGAAAGCAGAGTTTCTGTCTTTATGGGTGTTCAGCGGTGAAGAAGCAACACGGATCCAGGGCTTTTCCTTCCGTGGAGAGGCATATGGGGAATACACTATGATGTGCGCCTTATGGCTCTTCACCATGTTGATACGAGGGGAATTCCAAAGAGGCAAGTTTTTTGTATGGGCGCTAACCGCCTGCACAATTATAGCCATGATAATGACACAGGCAAGGGGCGCTAGTGCAGTTTTTTTAATCGGAGCCGTCATAATTCTTCTGTCTTCCGGATCGGTTCAGCTTTGGAAGAAATCCGTGATTTTTGTATCGATTATTGCAGTTTCCACCGCGACTATCTTTGCCTTAAAAACGTACTCCAAAGACAGTAACTTACTAGACCGTTTTTACGATTTTGCCGATACGAGCAAAAATGTTGGTTACATTCCAGAGACCAGATATTACACGTGGGCACCTAGTCTTGAGTTCTCGAAATCACATCATTACTTGGGAGCTGGCCCCTCTTATGCACCATACATATCCAAAGAATTCAACTGGCGCAAAATTATTGCCGGCGAGGAAATGACGTGGCCGCACAACATTATTCTTATTATATTGTCCACAGTAGGTATCTATGGACTTATCAGCTATATGTTTCTGGCTTACCGTACAATCAGACTCAGGAAAGTTTATGCCAATTTAGAGCCCTACTTGAAAAGTTGTTATTCCGCATACCTGATATGTTTCATCATGTTTTTAGTAGAAGCGCAAAAATTCGATGGATTCCTCCGTCATCCGGATTCAAACTTTTATCTTATATTCATCCTGATAGCCATTCTCTTCAGCGCTGAAAATCTAGTCGATTTTTCTGGAAAACAAAATGATTGACAGCGTATTCCGCCAGCGGAGCCGAAATCCAGAGATCTTTTTTTAACTGGGGTATGTTGAAAAAGGAGACTGAAATGAAAATTCTCATTGTCGTTCGGGAGCCTTGGTATGATGAAATAGTCAGGGAACTCAGAAAAAAAAATAAAGTGGACTATATATTCAAAAGTCGCGACATATTTAAAATAGAAAATGGAAATTATCACATTTCTAAATTGTTTGGATTGAGACGGGGGTATTCGATTGTCGCATATATATTGACAACTTTCCTTCTTCTTACGAGAAAATATGATGTCTGTATGACTGATTACAGAAGTGTTTACATGCCGACACTTTTTCCAATAATCAGTAGTTTCATACATCAGTTTAAAACTATCTTCGTCTATGACTTACGCACTATCCCTGTAGACTATGTCAGAGAACAGGCGGAAACAATTGAAAAGCAATTTTGTAAAGAAGTACATTTTGCCAACAGGTATTACCAAGGAATCACTGTAATAACTCCAGAAATGTTAAATTATATCCAAAATAAGTGCACGGAGATCCATAAGCAGGTTGGTATCTGGGAGTCTGGAGTTGACGAGGAAATGTTTAAACCTTTACCGAAAAACCTTGAGCTTAAGCAGAAAATCGGTTTCAGCGTCCATGATTTTGTCTGTTTTTATCATGGTTCTCTTTCGAATGCCCGGGGCGTCATAGAACTTGTCGAATCTTTTCGAATTATCAGACATCGCGAACAGGCAATAAAGCTTCTTATTTTGGGGAAAGGAGAATGTTCAGAAAAGTTAGAAAAAATCATACGGGATGCCAGCTTGGAAGATACAGTAAAAATTCATGACTGGGTAGCATGCAATGAGGTCCCTCAATTCATATCAACAGCCGACTTGTGTGTAATACCCCTCCCCGATATTTTCTGGTGGAGGGTTAGCAGTCCACTGAAATTAATGGAGTACATTGCCTGCGGAAAGAATATCCTATTAACCGATATTATAGCGCATACAAATGCCGTGGGAACCAATAACAAGTATTTCTGGGTTCACGAGACAACCGCCGACTCCTTTGCGGAAAGAATTATCGAGTGCTACAATTGCTATCAAGAAAACCCTGACATTTACTTCAAAAGGGGTATGGATGAACGCCAAAGACATTTAGATAATATTACATGGGGTCACCGTTCAGATTGTTTACAAGAATACTTGTCAAGACTTGTTGATTCCGACGCCACATTGCCTTAAGGAGAGAGGGGGCGGAATGAAAAAAATCTTGTACGTAGCAAGCCGGTTGCCTGCATTGTCGGCTACTTTCATAGATCGAGAAATACGCGCACTAGCTGCTGCCGGATACAACATCAAGACAGTTTCTAGAGGATCGCCGCTAAAGGAAGACGTCTCAGATGAAACCCTAGATTATTACAGGGGCACTCTGTACTTGGATCAAGCCAGCATCTTCAGGCAACTGTATGCCCAATTATATGTTTTAGCTTGTAAGCCACTTGAATGGCTGAAAAATATACGCCTCATATTTAATGAAAGAGAAACAAGAAACCTACACGACCGCTTTCGTCTGATAAAGCATTTTATTGAAGCGGGGTTTGTTTATGTGAAGATCAGAGACGAAGGCATCTCGCAGATACATGCTCATTTTTTGAATGCGCCCACATCTATTGCGCTTTTTTTATCCAATTATTTAAATATTCCGTACAGCTTCACTATGCACGCTTCAAACATATTCATCGACCCTCTTATGCTGGGTACAAAACTGCATCTTTGCAAAAAAGCTGTCACTATCTCGGAATACAATAAAAAATTTATACTTAACAAATATGGAAATTATCTCTCGGAGAAATTGGTTATTATCCATTGCGGTATCGACCCTGGAACGTTTACACCGAGTCACGGTGAAAAAAGTGACTGTCCAGTTGTCCTCGCCGTAGGAAGGCTTGTTGCCATGAAAGGTTTTCACTACCTTTTGGAAGCGTGTCGGAAGTTGAAAGACAAGGGAATTTCTTTCACTTGCCTTATTGTCGGTGATGGCGAAGAGAAAGATGCGCTGCACAATAAAGCTTCAGACCTCGGAGTTGAGGACATTGTGACCTTTCTCGGCAGCCAGCAGCAGGCAATAGTTTATGAATTGCTTCGGAAAGCTTCAATCTTCGTTCTTCCTTCAATTATTACCGACCAAGGACAGCGAGACGGAATTCCGGTTTCCATCATGGAAGCCATGGCCATGGAGCTGCCTGTGGTTTCGACAAAGATTGTGGGCATACCGGAACTTGTCGAGGATGGAAAAGAGGGGTTGTTAGTTGAGCAGCAGGACTCCGCTGGACTTGCTTTGGCGTTGGAACACCTGATAGAGAACGCTCATGTGCGGGATGAAATGGGAAGACTGGCGAGATTAAAAGTGATGCGGGAGTTCAATATTGCGCATATTCCTTCGAAATTTGATGCTATTTTCAACTGAGAAAGGTAGCCGATAAGCAGTTTAGAATGGTCGTCCCTGAAAAAGTCCTAAAACTTTTTCGGGGACGACCATTCTAAGGTCTGTCCGAGGCGATAAATAGACAAAACGCTTTTAATGAAGCTTACAGCAAGCGTAGGTTTGTAGGCGGACTCAGGGTTGCAGTCGCCGTAGCACTGTATTGATATGCTCCAATATCCGGGGATGTTAGCGAAGAAATGTCTTTACCATCCATATCCCTCGTCAGTGAGACTTTTGTTCCGGCATTTCTGCACGGTGAACTGGCAGTAAGGTGGAAATCAGTTCCCGCATTCACAAACAGCGGATTATAACTATTGAGGTTATTGTTCGATACTGAGCCCATGCTACTTGTGTTATTCAATACCGTGCCGGATAAGCCCCAAAAGATGTTGTTCTTGACAGCCGCAAACGTACCGCCCCCCTCAATATAGATGCCGATCTTGCCGCCATATTGGGTGTTATTGTAGACAACATTTCCCGAATGACCACTACCCCCACCAGCATAGATCAATTGATTATCGCCATTGACGACGTTGTAGTAAATTTGGTTGTTCTTTGAACCACCCGCAGTATCCTGGTAAAATTGCACGAATTGCGCAACGTGACCGCTTGAATAGTTGTATCTCACGATGCAGTCGGACGAGCCATTGAGGTTTACAGCGGAAGCCTTTTTATCGGTAAATCTGTTGTTTTCAATGAGCCAGCCCGACGCCCATTTAATATAGATATCATGCTTCGCTGGAGAGCCATTAACTCCGTTCTGGAACACATTATTGCGAACAATCCAATTTTTCGCGGTGAGCGAAGCACTCTGCCCGGCGTAGATTCCCATGCCAATAGAGTATTCGAGCAGACAGTTCTGCACTATCCCGTAATCAGCCTCGCCAGACCATTGCGAGATGTTACAATTAGCTGCCCGTGTGAGGTGCAGACCATCAATCGTAATGTAGCTCTTGTTCCAGTTTATGTTGTATTGGATTGAATTGTTGCCGTCAATAGTAGGCTTATCGCCGGTACCGTAAGCGCCGAAGGTGATCGGCTTGCCGGCGGCGCCGTTCGAAGGCGGATTGAGCTGCTCTTGCCAGCTTCTGCCCGCAGCAAAGAGAATTGAATCGCCCGGTTGGAAGCTCGATTTGTTGACCTTGGCTATGGTTTTCCAGGGGGAAGATGAAGTATTACCACTGTTGCTGTCGTTTCCACTCACAGAATCCACATAGTACGTGGCTGCGAAGGCCGCTGCTGATAGACATGGTACAACGAAAGCGGCTATTAATAGAATCCTAAAAAATCGCGTCATTTTTTTGCTTAACATTATCTTTCTCCTCTTTTGTCACAGGGTCGCCAGGCAACCCTGCGACTTTAATTCTTGACTCTCACCAAAGAAAGGTCAAGGGTATTTCTAGACTTTCGAGAACTGACTCGACTGTTGTTATCGTTTGAAATAGGCCTGAATTGTGTGCTTGGCCGCGACATTGGAGAAGGTGTAGGAACTAATCGCACCCTTCGATACGCCGTCTACCTTTACGTAGTAGATGCGGTAGCGATATTTCGGCACTATGGTGTATGTTTTGCTCGTTCCACCGCTCACCACAACTGTTCCTGCCGGCGAAATAGTGCCTCCTGTTGCCGCGGATGCCGTTATGGCGTAACTGCTCGTAGTCGTAGTGGCGGTAAATGTTGCGCTTATTGTGTGGTTACTGGTGACGTTACTGAAATTGTACAAACTCACAGCGCCGACCGATGTGCCGTCCACCTTCACATCGGCAATCTTATAGCCGCTGTTCGGGGTGATGGTGAATCCTTTGCTCCCTCCGGAACTAACGGAGACCAAGGCTGAGGGAGAAATGCTGCCGCCCGTGCCGGCTGAGGCCGATATGGAGTACGACGTTGTCGGCACCTGCGCCGCTATTGCAAAATTCGACATCTGGTAGCTGCCGACACCGGCAAAGACAGCGAGGTTTTTGAGTACAGATACGGTGGCCTGTTCAGTTCTGAAGGCATATCCGGAGGCCAGATGAATTTCGTTTCCACCCAGCGGCGTCACATAGACGTCGTAGGTCTTGTTGGGGACATTGACCGCCATACGAACGTGGTAAGTGCTTCCGGCCGTGTAGGGAACCGCAACATCCGCGGCATAGGAACTTCCGTTACGAGCGTCTATGCTGCCGGTCGTGTTGAATCTGACGATGGCCGCGCCGTCGGTGAAGCTTTGTGCCGGTACGGCGGACAGCACCGTTACTCCGTCAATGTTACCGGCATTGGGAATCATGTCGAAACTGGCAGTGAACACTCCGCTTTGCGATGCAAAGGACTGGTTTTGCCAAACACTGGAACTGGTAATAGATGTCGAAGACGTGCTGTTCTCGGCAAACGTCGGCAAGATCGTATGATTGGCGGTGACGTTGCTGAAGATGTAAGTGGACACCGCGCCTACCGACACACCATCGACCGTTACGCCCACAATCTTGTAACCGCTTGCCGGTGTTATGGTATATCCCTGGCTTCCGCCCGAATTAACTGAAACCGAGCCTGCCGGTGAGATGCTGCCGCCTGCCCCAGCGCTGGAGGAAATGGAATAGGTGGCTACCGGATTAGCCGCGAAGGTTGCGGAAATCGTATGGTTTGCGGCAACATTGCTGAAAGTGTAGGTATAACTGCCCTGGTTGGTGGCTACCACGGATCCATCAACGGATACGCTGGCTGTTTTATAACCGGAGTTGGGTGTAATCGAAAATTGCTGATTAGCAGCTTTGGTGACCTTGACGATGCTTACTGTGGTTGAACCACTGGTTCCTTGGCTGACATTGGGGTTATTCAGTGCCGTGATCGAGCCGCTACCGTTCGCAGTTGCAGTGATGTCATAGGTTACGGCAGAGGAATTGAAGGTCGCGGTTATGCTTGTTGAGGCGTTCATGGTAACGGTGCAGCTTCCGGTCCCGCTGCAACCGCCTCCGGACCAGCCCGCGAAGGATGAACCGCTTGCGGGGGTTGCCGTAAGGGTGACGGCTGTTCCCGGCGCGTAGCCATTGGTGCAGACGCTTCCGCAATTAATACCGGAACCGGTCACTGTTCCGCTACCGGTTCCATTCTGGGCGATCATGAGGGAATACTGGGTAGTTGACGGCACCGACTTGCTCACCTCGTTAGAATACCCGCTCTGGTTTCCTTCCGAGTCATAGGCTGTCGAGGCAAAATAATATGTCTCTCCTTCAGCCAGATCGGTAACGGTATAACTTGTCGTTTTTCCGGAATTAACGGAGTTGGTATAGACACCGGGAGTCTTGCCGTAATGCAGTTTATAACCAGCAACGCTTGTCTCATATACGGCATCCCATGAAAGGGTGGCCTGGGCCGAATACGCCGACATCACCGACGAGAAAAGCAATGTCGCTGCTACGACAAAAACACTCAAACACCTAACATTACTACAGATTACTGCTTTAACAAATTTTGCGTTTAAAAACGCACATCTACCTTTTGCTTCCATACAAAAATACCTCCTTGATATCTGTGCCCAAACGAAGAGCACCCCTCAAGGAGGTACTACTATCGCCCGGCAACCCTGCTACCATGTCCCGATAATTCCGGGATTTAGATCAGTGGCTTTGCGCCCCATTCTTTCGAATGGTTTACCCTGTTCAGGCGGATGGTGATCCGTACATTTTTTGCTTCCGACACCTCCATAACCGATGAACCCTGTTGCTTTCCAACGTACCTGTGCATTAGATAAGTATGTTATTTCCTCCCAGTTTCTAATGTTGTTTCAAGCGGTGCCTCACCATAAAAAAAGCCGGGTGCCGAATATCTGGTGATATTTCGGCGACCCGGCTGTCTGCATGAGACCCTGTAGGCTTTCCGTCCCATCCTCGCGGATGGTTTAGTATTATCGTGTATCAGGTTTATGAATCTGTTTCGTTTTAGTAATTGTTCGGTATTTTTTGCCAGAACTTTAATCTTTTATTTGCCGTTAAATAACTTTGCCTTGCGCGGCCGAATCATGAAACACAATAAAAAAGCCGGGTCGCCGAATATCTGGTGATATTTCGGCGACCCGGCTGTCTGCATGAGACCCTGTAGGCTTTCCGTCCCATCCTCTCGAATGGTTTAGTATTATCGTCTTTCACCTTTGTAAGGTAATGTTTTTCGTGATGCACCCTAAATCAAAGAACTCTGTCATTCAACATAAAATTTCATAATTAGAGCAAGAACAATTAGATTCTACAAGATAACTCCGAACTTCTAACAACAATCTCATATGAAGCATATATTGAACCAATTTTTCATGATGACGCAAACCTCTGGAGATCGTTGTTTCATGCAGGATTACAGGTACATTACCCTTCCCTAATTCTGCAGCAGCTGGCCAAACTAGCATTTTTTGTCACAAAATGGTGACAGATTGTGACAATACAGGAAGGAATCTTGAGAAAACTATTTTCAAAAAATACGACCTCCTGCCCATAGTGAATTGCCTCCCCTTGTTCTCACCCCTTTGCCTGTTCACTGAAATCATGTATACTAATTCAAACGAAACGTATTAATTACCATTAAATCCAAACATCAGACAACTGACTCCAAGGAAAAAACAATGATCAATAAAATATCCTGCAAAGAACTCTACCAGTGGATTGCAGAAGAACGTGATTTCATCATGATTGACACGCTGCCACCAGAATTTTATCAGTCACGGCACATAGCAGGTGCACACAATGCTTGCGTGTACGAAATACCCTTCCTCGAACAGGTGAGAGAGATTACCCGTGACGTAATTTCCTGCATTGTTCTGTACGATTCAAGTAACCGCTCTCGAGGCGCTGAAAGTGCCGCAAACAAACTATCAGGAATCGGGTATACACAGGTTTTTGTTCTTTCCGGCGGCATCGAAGAATGGGAAGGCAGCGGCTATCCCGTCGACGTTGTGGGTCCCGAAATTGAGGAAGAGCCCGCCCTCTCCGATGGAGTTCATCCCATTGACTGTACGGAGAGCAGAGTTGAATGGACCGGAAGAAACCTTTTCAAGAAACATTTTGGTACCATCGCCATGTCCGACGGAGAAATTACCGTCAAGGAAGGCGAAGTTACCAACGGCTCAATCACTCTCGACATGCGTACCATCAAGAATTGCGATCTTCGTGACCAGGAAGAAAACAGCCTCTTGGTCCACCATCTAAAATCCGATGATTTTTTCGATGTGGAGCGTTTCCCCACGGCAAGCTTCGACCTTCTCGAGTGCGGGGTTCTGGTCGGTGCAACCCCTGGTTCACCGAACTATTTCATCAGAGGGAAACTCACCCTGAAAGATGTGACAAAAGAGGTTTCCATTCCCGCGAATATCGTGCCTGGCGACAACGGAAGCATCCGGGCCCAGGCGTGCTTCGATATTGACCGGACAGAATGGAACATCAACTATGGATCAGGAAAGCTGTTCGAAAAACTTGGCATGCACCTGGTGAACGACACGATTTCTCTGGAACTATTCATAACCGCGCGATAAACCGACCCCAGCGACTATCCTTTTTCAGTTCTTCCTAGTAAACTCCCAGGAATTAATAAAATGCCCTCCCCCACTCGGGGAGGGCCACAAGAGAAGTTTTGTAACGACTCGGGACTACTCGAATGAGTTCCCCTTGCCGTCTTTTCCGTCGTGCACCCGAGAGGCTTGATCGGGAGACATGAAAGGCGATAATTCTATCATTCGGTCGGCAAGAGAATTGATTTCAGCCACGAGATTTTTGTCAATTTTTTTCAGCCAACGCTTCGGAATGCCTTCCATACCATAGTAGGCCCCCGCAAGCATACCGGCAATGGCACCGGTCGTATCTGCATCCCCACCCTGGTTCACCGTTTCCACGAGGCAGGACTCAAAATCCCTGGTTTTGAAGAAATAGTGAAAAACGGTTTGCATGGTATCAACCACATATGCAGTGGCAAGGCCATGGTACGGTTCAAAGCGGAAATTTTCGTAGCGGGAAAGGAGAATTTCAAGTTCCCGGCGCAGGCGTGACTTTGAATAACCCAGCAGGGAAAGATGCACGAGACTGCCAAGGGCTATGCAGGCTGCATCAGACAAAGGATGATTGTGTGTTACGTGGGCCTGCTGGATGGAATACTCTTGGAGGAGGTCTGCACTGGTGAGAGTACACAGGGCAACCGGCAGCATCCGCATGCAGGCCCCATTACCGGCGTCCCATTGGTTATAAGGAGACTCAAGAACCCCTTTGAGCATATAGTTTCTGATCCCCCGACGACAGGTATCCCCCACATCGATGGGCTTGGTGCGAAGCCAGGCGGCAAATGATTCAGCGATTCCCGGCAGCGACCATCCCCCTGCCGCGTCAATGGCGCGTGCAATGCAGAGGGACATCTCGGTATCGTCGGTAATCTGACCCGGCTTCAGGCGGAGCCAGCCTCCGCCAATAATTTCCCGCACCGTGCCATGCTTGGAACGTATCTCACCGGGAGTCATGAATTCAAGCCCTGCACCCAGGGCATCCCCCACTGCAACTCCAAGGAAAGCGGCCCTTGCTCTTGTGCGAATATCATCAGGTGTTCCTATAACGGCCATGATGAAAGTAGTGCAATAAACACACCGCTGGATATACCGCAGGCAACTATCTGAAATGCCGAGTAAAGCCCCCTCTCACCGCACGATTTTTGCCTACTATTTCAGCACCACCTCGCACATTTTAGGCGCCGACCCGAACAGGAAAACCATCATGCAACTGGCAAATAGCAGTAAAATCAGCAGCTAATCTTTATTTCAAATCTGGCACGCTTTCTGCCATACATACGATACCAATGCAAAGAAGCATTAAAGTTCCGGCAACGAAGCCCGGCGAAAAGGATTTCGCCGGGCTTTTTCCGTTTCAGACCCCAGACGGTTCAGAAAGGAGACTTCCATGGCAACGAGCTGCGATAAGAAGAAAAATATACAGGGACATCCATGTTTTGGCGGCAACCACAACAACAACGGAAGAATGCATCTGGCGGTGGCACCCCGCTGTAATATCAAATGTGGATACTGCACAAGGAAACACGACTGTGCCAACGAATCACGCCCCGGTGTTACCAGCAAGATTTTGACCCCTGAGGAAGCACTTGTTAAAGTACGGGAAGTCATGTCAAGTGAAATTCTCGGACCAATAATCAAGGTTATCGGCATAGCCGGCCCCGGAGATCCCCTGGCAAACGAGGAGACCTTCAGAACCTTTGAACTCATCGACAAGGAGTTCCCCCAGCTTATCAAGTGCATGAGCACCAATGGGCTGCTTCTTCCGGAAAAGATCGAACGACTTGAAGCCCTGAATCTCTGCAGCGTTACCGTCACCCTGAATGCCCTTGACCCGGAAGTTGCGGGGAAAATTTACTCTCACGTTCTCTATCAAGGGAAAAGATACACCGGTCGTGAAGGAGCGGAGATTCTCATCGCCAACCAGATCAGGGGAATCGAGCAGGCAGCTCGATTCGGCATGACTGTCAAGGTAAATACGGTCCTTATTCCTGGGCTCAATGATGAGCAGATTCCACTCATAGCCAAACGAATCAAGGAACTTGGCGCAACGGTCATGAATATAATGCCCCTTATTCCCCAGGCAGATTTTGCCGATGTCGTCCCTCCCAGTCACGAAAGACTGGAGCAAATCCGCCTCGCCAACGAACAGATAATCGGACAATTCAAGCATTGCCGCCAGTGCCGTGCCGACGCCGTCGGGCTCATCGGCCAGGACGTGAAGTTCGAGGAATCGGGTTGCAATCCGCAGGCAACCTGACCTGCCAGCGATTTTGCCGGCTGAAATGTTTAATAACGGATGTGTACGACCAGTAAGAAGGTGACTGTTTTGTTCTGCAACGATGACATCAATGAGTTTCTCTCTCTCGCAGCAGAAGAAGGGTGGATCAGCGATGCCTGGGAACTGGAGTTTCTACGGAGAACCTTTCCCTCCGGCTGCCTTGTTTGCAGAAACAAAGGAATTCCCGTGGCATTCCTCACCTCGATTAAACATGGACGGAGCGGCTGGATTGGTAATCTGCTGGTTCGTAAGGAATGGCAGGGACAGGGCCTGGGATCCGCACTTTTTCAGAGAGCCCTGGAAGTGCTTGATGAAGCGGGTACCCGGACCGTCTGGCTCACCGCTTCGGTTTCCGGTCGCCCCATCTATGAACGACAGGGTTTTATTGCCATCGACACAGTAAACCGCTGGCATGCTCAAGGAAGATTTACACCAGTCAACGACACAGCTGATGGTTTCGCGGAGATTCTTGCATTGGATGAGGCCGGGTGGGGAGACAGCAGAGAAACCCTGCTCCGTGCGACAATCGAACGAGGTAGATTGTCACTCCTGCCTGACGGCTTTATGGCCCAGCAGGGCGAGGAGAATGCCGTTATGATTGGCCCCTGGGGGAGCAGAAATCCGAAAACAGCAACAAAGCTTTTGCAGCAGCGCATGATTCCGGAGAAAGATGGTTCGCAGATATTTCTCGACGTTCCGTCGAAGAACCGAGATGCGTCGGAACTGCTGCTCAAGACAGGATTCACCGTAGAATCATCGAGCACACTCATGTACCGGGGAGATAAGCCGGACTATGCCCCGGAATACATTTATGCCCTTGCCAGCATGGGAAGCATGGGGTAAAACCGGGACCTACAAAAGTTACCTTTTCTTTACCCGAAATCCCGCCTTTTCCAAACCATTGAGATCGACACCTCCCGAAGGGACTATCTTCTCGGCCTTTTGATTTTTCTCCCTCTTCGTACGTTGGTCTCCCGAACCGTCGGCCTCACGGATGGAAAGCGAAATCCTCTTACGCTCAAGGTCGACCGCCAGCACCTTCACCTTCACAACCTGCCCCACGCTGACAGCATCGTTCGGATTTTTTATGAACCGATCTGCAAGATGGCTGACATGAACCAGTCCGTCCTGGTGGACCCCGACATCCACAAAAGCACCGAATGCAGTTACATTAGTTACTACACCCTGAAGAACCATGTCTTCTTTCAGGTCAGTAATCTCCCGGATTTCATCACGAAAGACCGTTGCCTGAAATTCCCTGCGCGGATCCCTACCCGGCTTTTTCAGTTCGTCCAGAATATCTCGCAAGGTTGGAAGACCAACAAATTCGGTTACGTAGCGTGCCAGATCAATGCGTGACACCAGAGTGGGATCGGCAACAAGGTCAACCAGGGCGACACCCAGGTCAGAAGCCATCGCCCCGACAAGGGAATAGCGCTCAGGATGAACTGCCGTGTTATCCAGCGGGTTTATTCCATCGCATATACGGAGAAAGCCGGCAGACTGTTCAAAGGCCTTTGCCCCAAAGCGGGGAACCTGAAGAAGGGACTTTCGGCAGGGGAACTTTCCCTGTTCGTCACGATAGCGTACGATGGCCTTGGCAAGGGAAGAACTGAGCCCGGAAACATAGGCCAGGAGCGCCCACGAAGCGGTGTTCAGATCCACCCCCACGTAGTTTACACACGACTCAACCACTGCATCGAGAGACTTCTTCAGGTGGGCCTGACTGACATCATGCTGGTACTGCCCCACACCAATGCTCTTAGGATCAACCTTGACAAGTTCGGCCAGGGGGTCCTGAAGCCTGCGCCCGATGGAGATAGCCCCTCTAATCGTGAGGTCGAGATCAGGAAACTCTTCGCGTGCGATGTCTGATGCCGAATAGACACTGGCACCAGCCTCACTCACCAGAACAACGGGCAACTGCAACCCCACTCCTGCCAGGGCCTCCCGGACAAACTGTTCCGTTTCCCTCCCGGCAGTTCCGTTGCCCACGGCAATCATCTCGAAGTTATGACTCGTGATGAGCTTGAGCAGATCCTGCCTGGCCGCTTCGGCTTTACCCTTGCCGGAATGAGGATAGATGGTAAGGTGGTCGACAAAGCGGCCGGTGGCATCAACGGCAGCAGCTTTGCATCCTGTTCGCAGCCCTGGATCAATACCGAGAACCCTTTTCTCACCGGCAGGAGGAGCAAGAAGCAGGTTCCGCAGGTTATCGGCAAAGACTTTGATTGCCGCCTCATCGGCACGCTGCTTTGACTCCAATCGCAGTTCAACCTCGATGGAAGGGGCCAGCAACCGCTTATAGGCATCCTCCACGACACTCGAAAGAAACTGCTGGCAGATACCTGTCCCGGTGATGACCCGCTCTCTCAACCCAGCAAGAATCTCCTCTACCGGTGCCAGAATGGAAAGGAAGAGGACCTCTTCCTTTTCTCCTCTCCGCATGGCAAGCATACGGTGGGATGGCACATCCTTCAACAATTCATGGTAATCGTAATACATTTCAAACTTGGTAACGGTTTCCTTTTTGTCTAAAGCGACTCGTGATGAAATCTTACCCTGTTCCCAGGTAAGACGGCGGACAAACGCCCTAAGATCAGCATTCTCGGCAATTCGTTCGGCGACAATGTGTCCGGCACCTTCCAATGCAGTTGCTGCATCGGGAACATCGCGCCCCGCATCTACAAAGGGGAGAGCTGCATCCTCAAGGGAAACCGCTATCAGTTCCTGTGCGGCAACCAGGTCAGCCAACGGCTCCAGGCCCCGCTCTTTGGCAATGGTTGCCTTCGTGCGACGTTTCGGCTTGAAAGGGAGATAGAGATCTTCCAACTCTGTTTTCTGACGAGTTTCCTGAATACGTTGTGCGAGCTCAGCTGTCAGCTTTCCCTGCTCTTCGATCGTCTTCAGGACCGTGATTTTGCGATCTTCAAGTTCAGAAAAGTAGCCGAAACGCTCCTCGACACCACGGATCGCAACCTCATCCATCTCGCCGGTCTGCTCTTTGCGATAGCGAGCAATAAAGGGCACCGTGGCACCCTCCCGAAGAAGGTCTACAGTATTTTCCACTTGAAAAAGCTTGAGCCCTGACTCTTCTATCAGCCAAGGGAGAATCCGGTCACGATAAGTATCAGAATGAGACATAAATATACCTTTCAGAATGCCTGTTACGGATTTCTAAGAATCAGCGGAGGATTTCTTGTCAATAAAAGGGCAACACCCGCCCACAGGGGGGTGAACCATAGCACAGAAAGGATGCTTTTGAAAAGAGGTCGTGGATGTTTTCTGAGAAGCGGGAAGCAGAAGTTTTCGAAGTTTAAAGCAAAAAAAAACTCCGGGGTTACCCGGAGCTTTTTTCCGATGAAAATCTGAATTAGATTTTTGAAACGTTTGCAGCCTGAAGGCCTTTCGGGCCTTTGACAACATCAAACGTTACCCTGTCACCTTCGGCAAGAGATTTAAACCCATCGCCGACGATGGCGGAAAAGTGACAAAATACGTCTTCGCCATTTTCCTGCTCAAGAAAACCAAAACCCTTACTGTCATTAAACCATTTAACTGTTCCGTTTACCATGTACTTTCTGTCTCCCGATCCGTCTTGTTTATTTTATCAAGAATCATCCCGAATACTTTTTTCCTTTTACCGTTTTAGACAATCGATGTCAAGCAATTTTAACCACCCTACGCCTACACAACCTTACGGGGATTTATTAATTTGTATCCATAAGGAAACTCCGCAACAACACGTTCCGCGTCGGGTTGGGGCTTTCAAGGTATCTGACCTGTCCTATGTAAAAGATTTGAGTGCTTGTAATTGTTCTCAACAATTCCTGTTGACAACCTGTTGATAACCATGTTGGAAAACAGAAAAAGTTCCATTAATTCTGGAGATAGCTTCAAATTGCCTAAATCCTATTCAATCGCAATATCCTTTAAATATCAATATGTTACAATTTTACGCGCTAATTTCGGTAACTTAGACAGGGTAAAGTTTATGCTGTTCTTTTGTGCTGGAGAAATAAAATACTTATAAACATGCGATATGTTTCAAGGAACACAGCCTTCTAGCTGACAGGCCTCACGAACAGCCAGAACTGATGCTTCAGCAATAACAACCAGCTGTTTCCATCAAGGCAACAAACACTTCCAACCCAGTCCAAGATAACGCCTGCTAGCTTCCTGAAACCACAGCAGCCCACCAGGCCACAACGGGCACGGCCGCAGCAGTGAGTGCCAGCAGGAAATTTACGCGCGAGCCAGGACGACCAAATCTTTCCACAAAATACTCCCCCATCAGTCCGAGGAGAATTCCAAAAATAAAACCGAACAGGTGCGCTCCGATATCGGTATTCTCGCCTTCGGTACCAAGCATCGCCAGAAGAGCTAGAGCCCCGGCAACAGGAAGAAACCAATTTTTCCATCGTCTGTTTTTTCCACGAATTACCTGCAATGCGGCGAGGATGCCGACGGCTCCGAACACGAGAGTAGAAGCTCCGATGGACGTATGGTACTCAGGCTGAAACCAGGCATTCGTCAACGTGCCAAGGATCCCGGACAACAGGAGCAAGGTCCAGGCAAGTCCCGACCCGAGATCCCTGCAGAGATGGACAATAAAAAACCCTCCAATGGTGAGATTTCCGAAAAGATGCAGCGCTCCGGAATGAAGCGTCAGGGCGGTGACCGTTCGCCACCATTGTCCGTCCAGGATCTTTCCGGCTTGCGCGCTGCCCAATTCCAGCCAGTGAAGGGGGGGATGACCAAAGAGAGGTATGTCTAGACGAGTCAGGTTGTGAAAGGTTGCCACGAGCAGGAGCACCGAAAGAGTCGACAGAGTGTTCTCCACCAAAGGGGTTGCCTTTGGAGCGAGCGGTGGCCAGTTCCGGTTTGCCTCTTCAAAGAGGCGCAATTCTTCCAGTGCGGGCAGGTAGAATCCCGGCGGGACGAGAAGGGCCCAGCCGCCAACTGCCTGCTCTACGCGACAAGGTACGGATCGAGACTCCAGAACCAAGGCCCAGAGGGAGGCTCGTTGCCGGGACAGGGCGACGGTGGCCGACGTGCCAGCCCGCAGATCAGCAGGAACGGGACGCCAAGAATCACTCCCGGTTTCCACTACTTCAGCCTCACTACCCATGGTAATCAGTGGCGCAAGGTACCCTTGCCGAAACAGAGCATATGTAATCCCGGAACCCTAGCGACACTGCACAGCACCGACTATCCTGGCCGGAATGAAAGGCTCTTCCTTAAAATAGTGATGCCTGAGAACAGTGTATCCTTGAGGACAGTGTTTTTCTGCCTGTTCTTCCCAGTCTCGGTGCAAAGTGCTGGAATTAAGATACGAGGTTGTCCCATCGTCATGGACCTCAATCTCAATAGTGTCGGCGACCTTAGCGGTATGTACAGTCTGGGAACAACCAGTCAGCAGCACAAGAATAAGCAGTGGGAAAGTGGGTCGTGCCATAAGAGTGCCCCTCTTTTCATGAAACAGTTTACTTCTTCCATGCGGAAAAGGGGTTTCCCGCCAGATACGCATTGTAATATCTTACATCACCGGTCACTTCTTGTCCAAGCCAGTCAGGAAATTCCGGTTGCTGCTCCTCATCTTCCAGTTCCACCTCCGCCAGTACAAGTCCGTTGTTTTCCCCCAAAAATTCGTCGACATCCCAAGTAAAGCTTTCTACTTTAACATGGTAGCGGATTTTTTCCACAAGCCCTCCACTGCGCATGCTCCCGAGCATGGCTTCGGCATCCTCCAAAGGAATTCGGTACTCGAATTCGTCCCTCGTCATCCCTTCGGTCCTGCCTTTAACGGTGAGGAAACCTTCACCACCAAGTATCCGTACCCTTACGGTAACTTTCTCACCGGTAACCAGGTATCCTTGTCGGCAGGCCAGACCCTGGCAGCCAATTTTCCAGGAATCATTTTTCACCAGAAATTTTCTTTCTATTTCACGTGCCATATTATGCTCCGTTCCGGTTTCAGTGAAATATACCGGTAGATTTTTTAAAAAATTGAAAGATACGGATGCCCCTGCCAAGATTCGCACCACAACCAGCCGGGCATGCGGTATGATGTCAGCTGCAGGCTGTATTTCCAGGAAATGCTCCACAAAGACCAACGGTAAAGAGGAGACAAAATGATGCAGGGTTGGGTCCTGATTGCACTCGTTTCCGCAACGGGAGATGCCGTGCGCGATCTGGCAGCAAAGCGCGTTCTCACCAAGGGAAACTCCCTCCTGTTCACCTGGCTGATCTTTGCCCTGCCTCTTCCCGCAATCTATACCGCTGACTACCTTGTCGGCATGCCGCAGCCCTTGCCCGGATTCTATGGGGCGCTATGCACCGCGCTCCCGCTGGAAATCCTTGCGCAGATTCTCTACATGCAAGCGCTCCGGCTTTCTCCCCTCAGCATCGTTGCCCCCCTGCTCTCCCTTTCTCCCGTATTTATGCTGGTGGTCCCGCTGCTCCTCATTGGCGAAAAAATTAACCTGATCGCCGGGACCGGAGTTCTTCTGATTGCCTCCGGTGCTTACCTGCTGAACGCCGGGGCCGTGAAGCGCGGGGTTCTGGAGCCATTCAAGGCCCTGCTGCGGGAGCGTGGAGCTGTCTACATGTGCGTTGTGGCGCTGCTCTTTTCCTTCACTGCGACCCTTTCCAAAAAGGCGATCATGCTCTCATCCCCACTGCATTACATGGCGGTCTACTGGACCGGCATCGTTGTCGGCATGACCCCGCTGCTTTTCTTCGCCTATCGGGGGAAGTGGCGGAATACTTTCCGTGACGGCGCGGTCAGAAAATCTCTCCTCCCCGCCCTCCTGTTTGTAACGGCAGTATTCGCCGCTGCCTACGCCATGAGCATCACCAAGGTAACCTACGTCACCACGGTAAAAAGACTCAGCGTTTTATTCAGCATTTTGCTGGCTGGCGCGGTCCTCAAGGAAAAATCCATCCGGGAGCGATTTGCCGGGGGTGCACTCATGGTGACCGGATTTGCCTTGATTGTCCTGTTCGGATAAAAGGGGAGATACCCAAAGAATTCTTTCTTTTCTCAAATAGTACTCACGGAAATCAAGCTTGTCATGTTCTATTTTACAGCGAGCCGCATTTGTCACCGGACAAGGAAAACCCTCTGGACAGGCCCTTGGCAAACGTGTAGGGTAAGCAGCCACGTGATCCGGCATGGCCGGCTTGCCCAAGGTGGAATCTTTTGACAGTGCGACAGAACAGGCTGCCCCTATGAACTATATCGCTGATCTCCACATACATTCGCCCTTTTCCCGCGCCACAAGCAGGGAATGCTCGCCCGCGGGGCTCAGTGCCTGGGCTCGAATCAAGGGCATTCAGGTGGTCGGCTCCGGAGATTTTACTCATCCGGGCTGGTTTCAACGCCTCAAAGAAGACCTTGAACCGGCAGAAAGCGGATTCTTCCGCCTCCGCAACGAAAACATCGCACCCCCGCACCCGCTGCTGCCGGCCAGCATAGAACCGGTCCGCTTCATGCTCTCTGCCGAAATCAGCTGTATCTACAAACGGCACGGCGTGGTTCGCAAGGTTCACAACCTTGTATACGTGCCAGACTTTCCCTCTGCGGAGCGGATAAATGCCCGCCTGGCAAGGATCGGCAACATTCAATCAGACGGTCGCCCCATTCTCGGACTCGATTCACGGGATCTCCTGGAAATCGTCCTGGAGGAGGCACCGGATGGTTTTCTGGTCCCGGCCCACATCTGGACGCCCTGGTTCTCCCTCTTCGGCTCTAAATCGGGATTCGATCGGATAGAGGACTGCTTCGGCGAGCTGACGCAGCACGTTTTTGCCCTGGAAACCGGCTTGTCATCGGACCCTGCCATGAACCGGATGATCTCTGCCTTGGACCGCTTCGCCCTCATCTCCAACTCGGACTGTCATTCACCGTCGCGACTCGGCCGGGAGGCGAATCTTTTCTCCACCGGCTACGACTTCTACTCCCTCCGTGATGCCCTGAAGTCAAACTCCAGGGAGGTCTTTCGCGGCACGGTCGAATTTTTCCCCGAGGAAGGAAAGTACTACCTTGACGGCCACCGGGCCTGTGGCGTAAGGCTCGAACCGGAAGAAACCCGCAGGGTCGAAAGTCGCTGTCCGATCTGCAACAAACCACTCACTGTCGGTGTTCTCCACCGGGTTCTTGAACTGGCAGACCGGCGGGAACCGTTCTATTCCGACACCTCCCCCGTTTTTCACAGCCTTGTTCCCCTTCCCGAGGTGCTGGGAGAAATACTGGGAGTCGGTCCGGCTTCAAAAGCGGTGGAGAGGGCATACAACCTCGTAATTGGCCACTTTGGCTCCGAGTTTGGCCTGCTGCTCCGTGCCTCTGCAGAAGAGATCCGTGAGGTTTCCCCGCTGCTCGCCGAAGCAATTTGCCACATGAGGGAAGGACAGGTCCTCCGTCAGGGTGGATACGACGGAGAATTTGGCACTATCCGGCTCTTTAAAAAAGATGAACTCCTACGGCTGCACGACACCTTCGGCCCCTTTCTTGGAGAAAAACCACGAATGAGGCAAAATAAACAACAGCCATGACGTCTGAATCGACACCTTTACCTGCCGACGCACACTCTTGATACTCTCTTTTTTTGTCACCTGCCTGTAAATTTCCGTCAATTATCCATAAACTGCCTTACTCGTTCCCGGAAAATTGAAGCACTTTTCCGTGCCGAAGCAGCTCATAGCGCACTTCTATAACTAAAACATAACAAATGGCATACGATTTGCTTATTACATCACTGGCGAAAGAGAAGGAACAAGCCGAATACAGCAGCTGAAGGCTCCTTCTCGTCTTCCGATATACTACATAGTTTCCATCCAGGAACGGTTCTTTTTCGCCCTGACAGCGTCAATCAGCGGTCTTGTTTGTGCGACGTACAGTAGTACGTCTCCGCACAATCCCTTGATTTCCTTGTCAGGACAAAAAAATCCTCGTTTCCAAATTGGAAACGCCTAGTTTCACATCCGGAGTTTCCGGATGAAAACTACATACCTGCGCTGCAGTATCCCCGTTTGACGACGACCCTCCTCCTCCGTGTAGTCAAGGACTACACGCGCACGTTCATTTTTCCTCTACCCCGGAAAAAGAAGAGTCTAACTCTTCCATGACACAACCTGACATGCATAATACCAATTCCAGATCAAGGATGATCTCAAGGCGGCGAGGATTGAGGCTGCGAGGCGAACTGAAGAGTACGTTGAGCAGCCGAAGACGAGCCAACGCAGAGAGGGCCTTAATATGGAATTGGGATAAGACTCTTTCCCGTCTCCCTGCAAAACAGGCTGTCACACAAGGAGCGTTGCATGAAACTCGTCAAACAGGCAAGGGTGATCCTTGTGGCACTAGTGATAACTATCAGCGGGAACCTTAGTTGTTTCGCCAGCGACAACTCGCACTCTTCGGAAATTTTCATGGACGCCATGATCGGCGGTTTGGCCGGGGGGTTGGTAGGTGCGGCAGTGCTGGCCTTCACGAGGAAACCGGGCCAACACCTTGAATACATGGCATATGGAACCGCAGGGGGGGCTGTCGCAGGTGGAGCGTACGGCCTTTTCAAGTCGCAAACATCCCTGATAGCAATCAAAGGAGATAAGATCAGTATTGACGTACCGTTGATCATGCCTGATGTTCAGGAGAAAGGAACACGGGGAACCAACGTTACCATCATGGCGGAATTGATCAGCGGCAGATTCTGACCAAGCAGAGCAGCACAACCATCGAATGAATCCGGTGTGGTATACTCTTTTCCAGTTAATGGAATCATGCCAGGCTCACCAAACGTGGGGAAAAGTACCCTGATTTGCCTGAACGATTCTCACAATCCTCATGACGAACCTGCAGGCGTCTCGCATGCTGACGAGCTGAGGAGTCAAGGGGAATCGGGGGAGGGAAAGCCACCCCAGGGGAAATTTAGATGCTCTTATGGATCGAATTCACCGTTTGTGTGCTGCTCATTCTCTACTCCGGTACCAAGCTGGCCAAATACGGTGACGTCATCGCAGAAAAAACCGGGTTAGGCAGAACCTGGGTGGGTGTTGTTATCATGGCATCAGTCACCTCACTCCCGGAACTGGCCACCGGCATCAGTTCCGTCACCTTTGCGGATGTTCCGGATATTGCAGTCGGCGATATTCTCGGAAGCTGCGTGTTCAACCTGCTCATACTAGCTCTTCTGGACATAGCACATCGTGATGAGCCGATCAAGACAAGAGCCCATCACGGCCACTTGCTCGCCGCGGGTTTTTCCATTCTGCTCCTCGCCATGGTCGGCACCTGGATTTCCGTTCGGAAACCCTTGCTGACCTTCGGTTGGCTCGGTCTGTACAGCCTGGTTTTCATCGTAATTTATTTCGTTGCCATGAAGATGGTTTATTCATACGAGAAAAGACAGTTGGCGAAGTTTATCGGTGGGATTGCCGAGGAACTGAAGTATGAAACCATCCCCGCGAAAAAAGCTGTTTCCATCTATTCCATCAATGCCTTGGTTGTTATTGCAGCAGCCGTCTCCTTGCCGGGAATTGGTGCAGATCTGGCAACGAGCACCGGTCTGGGGCAAACCTTCATTGGGACCATCTTTATCGCCGTCTCCACTTCCTTGCCGGAAGTAGTCGTCTCCATCGCCGCAGTGAAAATGGGCGCCATTGACATGGCGATCGGTAACCTGCTGGGAAGCAACCTCTTCAATATCCTTATTCTAGCCGTCGATGATTTCTTCTTCGTGAAAGGTCCGATTCTCTACCATGTGCAAAGTTGCCACGCCATCTCCGCCCTATCGGCAATCGCTATGACCGGCCTGGTATGCATTGGGATAACCTACCGCGCGGAAAAAAAACTGCTTCTGTTGCCTTGGGATTCCATCGGCATAATTCTTTTATTTATTACCAACCTGATGTTGCTCTACATGCTCAGATAATGTCGGGGGAAAGAGGTACGGGGTACACGGCTACCAGTTCCCGAAAGAAGGGCCGTTTGCGAACGAAGATTTTAAGGTGGCAGGAAAAGAAGGCTCGCGTCAGGCTCTTGCCTTAGGCTCTCCCAAGGGACGGAACACGGCGGTAGGAGTTGTGGGGTTGGCACTGGCCGGGGAGTCGAAATGCACGACCCGGTTGCGGCCGGAAAGCTTTGCACGGTGGAGCGCCACATCGGCGCAGCCGATCAAGGACTGAAAGTCATTGCCGTTGGCAGGAGCTGTCGCAATACCGATGCTTACCGTGAGGCGCCCGAGAGGCAGATTCTCTTCATGGGTAAACCCAGCCCGCTCCACCTCGCGCCGGAACCTTTCAGCAACACAGAACGATTCCTTTTTCGAGGTACCGGGCAGAATGATGCAGAACCTCTCCCCGCCAAAGCGAGTTACGATATCCATCTGGCGAGCGGATCCCTTGAGCAGGCGCGCCGTCTTTTTCAGAACCACATCGCCGGCTGCGTGACCGCACAGCTCGTTGTAGACCCTGAAGTTGTCCAGGTCCACCTGTAGAATCGTGACACTCTGCTGCTGCCTGCCGCAACGGCTCAGTTCCTCGTCCAACCGCTGCTCCAGGAAGCGGCGATTAAAAAGTCCGGTAAGGGGATCGGCAAGGGTTACTTCTTCCAGTTGAGCCGCTTTCTCACTGAACTCGGTCCTCTCCAGAACTACACATGCATGGCGCGCCACGGTAAGCAGAAGCTCCAGATCAGCTTCAGAAAAGACCCCTCCGTTCCGCTTGTCCGAAAGATTCAGCACTCCGATGACAGAACCCTTTACCCGGAGCGGAATACTGATAAAAGATTTGGTCTTGAAACGGGATCGGTTGGAAATCCGGACCCTCGAATCCCGCTCGATATCTTTTACCAGGAGAGGCTCGCCGCTTTCCGCCACTTTACCGGCGATCCCCCTGCCGACACGTGCACTCATACTGCGAGCCAACTGCAGGCTCATCCCCAAGACCGACTCGATGCGAAGGTTCTTTCCGTTATCGTCTATCAGCATGAGAGAACCCGATGAAGCCTGGAGAAGATCCGCAGCCGTTTCGAGAATTGAGAGGTAAAGGTCACGCCTGTTCTCTGTCGACGAGATAGTGCTCAGCACAGTCACGAATTTACTGGCAAGAGAAGCCTCCAGCCGATGTGATTCTTCCACACGGAACTGGAGCAGCTTTGCCGCAACTCTGTCGGTAATCATCCCCACCAGAAGGCTGTCACGGTATTTGAGGTCATCATCAAAAATGGCAAGCAGGCCCAACACCTGGTCTCCGCTGGTGATCGGCAGGCAGAGTGCTCTCTCCGCCACCACCGAAGGAAAGTGCTCTCCCATCTGCTTCTCGGGCACCAGTACCGGACCGGAATCGCCAAAGGGGAAGAGCGAAGCCAGCTGCGTTTCCGAGCATATGCCCAGATTTTTTACCATCCCTATGAGCCCATGCAAAGAGACATCTTTTCCCGGGCCATTCGTGATACCGATGGCAACTCGAGGGATATCAAAAAGAATTCCCAGTGTTTCACTCAAGAGCCCCATCAAGTCTTCCGGGTTTGAGATGCCTTCCATGTGTGCCAGAATACCTCGAACCGTCCGGAACATCTCCAGGTTCTTTTCAAGTAACCGCGCCTGGATACTGTCGGCAACCAGACCACCAAGAAGACGGGATACCTCCATTGCAGCATCCTTGACCTCCTGAGAAGTGGCCGAGGGAAGCCTCTCTAAACTTTCCAGAAGTGCGAACCCGTCAATTCTGTCGGATTTTGCCAGCTTTTCCGTCAAAAACAGATCAAGGGTCGGATTTCTGACCCCGCCCCCGACAAAACAGTAGCGAAAACCCTCACAAACCTGATAAGGAACGGCAAAATTCATAAGGCCCGCCCTGCAACTGAAAACCATAGGCTTCTGTTTGCCAAGGGCAAGCTTGACAGCTCTTTCGTAGGACGGCTCGCATTTTTCAATGCAGACCAGGTTTCGTGCAAGAACCCCGCAGAGCGGTGAAACCGTACCCAGTCGGGTAACAATGCCATCCTTTTCATAGAAAAGGGCAAGGTCAAACTTTTCCAGAAAAGGATACCCGCTGAGAACCTCAAGAAGCTCCAAGGGTTTTAGCGTTGCTGACTCATCGGAAGACATGGTTTTTCCTCGTTCCACGCAAACGTCAGGGGAGAATGAGAACCCTGTGGTTCGACTTTCCCGGAAAGTCAGGACAATATACGGGAAACACCAGACCTTTTACAGGGCCCCACCAACCGTTATTTCAGAAATAAGCAGGGTCGGCTGGGCATCTGACACAGGGGCTCCCTGCCCATCCTTGCCGCAGGTTCCTATGCCGAAACCGAGATCATTGCCAATTTTTGTCACTTTCTTCAGCACATCGGGCCCATTTCCCGTCAATGTCGCGCCCCGCACCGGTTCGCCGATAGTGCCGTTCTGGATCAGATATCCTTCCGAAACCTCGAAGACGAAGTCGCCGGTCACCGTATTAACCTGACCTCCACCCATCTTTTTCACAAACAGACCCTGCGATACTTCCTTGACAATCCCCTCAGGAGAAGACTCTCCCGGAGCAATGAGCGTATTGGTCATTCTCACGATTGGCTTGGCATGATATGACTCTCGCCGGCCGTTGCCGGTTGATGCACAACCGTCCTTCATGGCGGAGAGACGATCATAGAGGTAGCATTTCAGGATGCCGTTTTCCACCAGCACCGTCTTCTGCCCGGCAACCCCCTCATCGTCATGGGAATAGGAACCCCTAGCATGGGGAATGGTCGCATCGTCGATGACGGTAATGAGAGGAGAAGCAACTTGAGTGCCAAGCTTTCCGGTATAGACGGACATTCCCGCCTGGGCGAGATCAGCTTCCAACCCATGACCGATTGCCTCGTGTACCATGGTGCCTCCTGCCTCGGAGGAAATCACGACCGGCATGGTTCCTGCCGGCGCTTTGCGTGCAGAAAGCATCATGAGGGCCCTCCCGGCAGCGGTGCGGGCCACCTCCTCAGGGCTGGTGGCATCAAACAGTTCAAAACCTCGAAATCCGCCAATCGGCTCGTACCCGGTCTGGATAACTTCGCCCTGTGATGCCACCACCTGGGTCAAAAAGACGGTTCCGGTCCTTCCCGTCTCGATGAAATCGCCCAGTGAATTGGCTATCTGAGTGCGAACCCTGCCATCACGGTAGACAACCATTACCTGACGAACACGCTGGTCAATCTTCCTCGCAGCATCATCCGCGCGCCGTACCAGTGCAACCTTGTCCTGAAGCGGCACGGACCCAGGTGAGGTCTTGATAGGGAATCCCGCGCCGACAATCTTCTCCCGAAGGTCGATTGGAGCTCCGAATTCCCGTCCCTTGACCGCACGGCTCACCGTACGTGCAAGCTCCAGAAGAGCTTTTTCCGTGACCTCGTTCGTATAGGCATAGGCAGTCCTGAGATCCGAAACAACACGGATTCCGACCCCGCGATCCGTTCCAGCGACGATCTTCTCAATCTTCCCGTCTTCACAGACAATGGAAGTGGAAGAGCCTTCCTCGAAATAGATGTCTGCGAATTCTCCTCCTTCGGAAAGAGCGCTGCGAAGTATTCGGGATAGATCCATGGCGTCAAGCATCATTGTGGGTCTCCTGTTTCAAGGGAAGGTCAAGGTCATCGGAAAACGGGATTTCCGTCAGGCTGATCTCGTCTGCGAGTGCAGCAAGCAGGGAATCCACGTCATCCGCAAAGCATTCAGGAATCGAAAGCACAACAATTCCGTTCCGCGCATCCAGCGTACTAAGGGTTGCAAAACCCTCGTAGGCATCCAGGGTAAAGCGAAAATAGCCAATATCGCGCCGATCGACGCGAAAATATCGTAACAGCATAGCCGATGCACTCGTAACAAATCATTCCCCCTTCTGCGACGGAAGAGGGTCAAGGATTGGATCTGGTAGGGGCAACCCCGTGTGGTTGCCCTGAATCGGGCGCCACACGGGGCCGCCCCTACCCTGTTCCTTCAGGCCGCCAACGCACGTTGAATTCTTCTGATCGTTTCGTCCCGACCGAGGACGCCAATCACGTCGTAGATACCCGGCGAGGCAGAGCCGCCGGTCAGGGCATAGCGGGCCGGCTGGGCAACATCCTTCATCTTGACGCCCTTCTCCGCACAGAAGCCCTCAAAGAGCGCGGCAATTGCGTCATGGCCCAGATCCTCCGCTTTCTTCAATCGCTCCACCAGGTCGGTGCATAATTCACGGGCAGCCGGGGTCAGAAACTTTAGCAGTGACTTTTCATCATACGCGAGGTCCGATGTATAATAGAAGATCGCGCCGTCCGCCATCTCAAGCATGGTTCGGGAACGGTCAAGAAGCGTCCGGATCACGGCAATCGGGTCTGGCCCGACGGTATAATCAACGCCTCGCTCCTTCAGGAAGGGCACTAAGAGTTCCGCCAACCGCACCGGGTCACCGGTCTTGATATAGTGAGCATTCAACCAAAGGAGTTTGTCGGGATTAAACACCCCTGCGGAGCGGCCGACCGACTCGATGGAAAACTTCTCGACCAGATCATCAAGGGTGAAAATCTCCTCATCACCGTAACTCCAGCCCAGCCTGACCAGGTAATTGACCATCGCCTCGGGGAGGAAGCCCATGTCGCGATAGGCCATGACGCTCGTGGCGCCGTGACGTTTCGAAAGACGCGACTTGTCCTCGCCCAGTATCATCGGAACATGGGCAAATTTCGGCACCGGGTAGCCAAGCGCCTCGTAGAGGAGAATCTGGCGCGGTGTGTTGTTGACATGGTCGTCACCGCGGATAACAGTGGTAATGCCCATGGTGGCATCATCGACCACCACGGTGAAGTTGTAGGTGGGCGTGCCATCGGTGCGCTGAATGATCAGGTCATCCAGTTCCTCGTTCTGAAAGGATATCCTGCCTTTGATCAGATCGTCAAAGGCCGTTTCACCCTCCTGAGGGCAGCGAAACCTGACCACGAAGGGAGCACCGGGGACATCCTCGGTCAGTCTCCTGCAAGTGCCGTCGTATTTCGGCTTGCGCCCTTCACTGATGGCGAGTTCGCGTTTCTTTTCCAATTCCTCGGCGGAGCAATAACACTTGTAGGCGGTACCGTCAGCCAGCATCTTTTCTACGTATTCCCGGTAGAGGGGGAAGTTGTCGGACTGGTAAAACGGGCCCTCATCCCAATCGAGGCCGAGCCAGGTCATCCCCTCGAGAATTGCATCCACCGACTCCTGGGTTGAACGCGCCACATCGGTATCCTCGATGCGGAGAATGAATTTCCCCCCCTCCTTTCTAGCTAGAAGCCAGTTAAACAGGGCGGTCCGTGCCCCCCCAACATGGAGGTACCCGGTCGGACTCGGGGCAAAACGCAGGCGAACTTCAGACATTATGAACTCCTTGTATAACGAGGAACAGTTTTACCCGACACGATGGTATCGATCGTACGGCATCTGAACAAAAGAAAGCCGCCGTGAAAAAACTGTACCAGCTGATAGGGTATCGGGCAACGAATCATCCGTACCAGCAGGCAAGGGAACCCTCACCCTGACAGTACCGGGCATTCGAAATTGGCGAAATGCAGATGTGTTTCAGAGGTTTTCCGGTTCTTCAGTATCCTCTCCGGAGGGGAGTGCTTCGGCGGGAACGGAGTATTCTCCCGCAACCCACGCCCCCAGGTCGATCATCCTGCAGCGATCGGAGCAGAACGGACGATAAGAATTGCCTTCCCATTCCACCTTTTTCCTGCAGATCGGACAAGCAACAATCATGAACAACTCCCGTAACAACAAGTAAATAAGGACTCTGGTTGCTTGAAAAGTTCCCAAACCCTTCAGAAAAGACAAAAAATCCCGGACGCTATCCTCATTGCCGGGGCTGTTTCAGCGATACCGAAGCGCTTGAAAGAATTATGAATACTATCGTGAAAGGCTGAAAAAATCAAGCCTCGCCTCAAGCGAGGATCAGTGCCCGCATTGACGAACCTTGGAAATAATGATATAGGCTTGCCCATGAAAAGAAGATTACCGGCCGAATGGGAAGAGCAGGACGGCGTGCTGCTCGCCTGGCCCCACAAAGATAGCGACTGGCACCCCGTACTGCACGAAGTGGAGCCGGTCTTCGTTGAGATCGCCAAACAGATCAGCCTCTACGAACAAGTAGTGATCATCGCTCCGGACAGGAACGTGCTGAAGGAAAAGCTCCGTCATGCCGGGGCGATAATGGAACGGGTCACCATCTGCGAAATAGGCTCCAACGATACCTGGATGCGGGACTTCGGACCAATTACCGTGCTTGAAGACGAGAAACCGCTCCTGCTCGACTTCTTCTTCAATGGCTGGGGCCTCAAGTTTGCCGCCGACCAGGACAACCAGGCAACCAGGCGTCTCCACCAGGCCGGAGTCTTTGCCAAGACAGCACTGAAAACTGTCGGCCTGGTCCTGGAGGGTGGCAGTATTGAAAGTGACGGCAAGGGCACCCTCCTTACCACCGAGGAATGCCTCCTGGGACCAAACCGCAACCCCCACCTGTCAAGGGAAGAGATCGAGGCGACGCTGGCAGAAACACTCGGTACGGAGAAGGTGCTCTGGCTCGGCAGCGGATTTCTGGCCGGGGATGACACCGACTCACACATTGACACGCTGGCTCGACTTTGTCCCGAAAATACGCTACTCTATGTTTCCTGTCCCGATGAAAAAGATCTACATTTCACGGCGCTTCAACAGATGGCCGTGGAACTGGAGTCCTTCAGAACCAGCGACGGCAGCCCTTTCCGCCTGATTCCCCTTCCCTGGCCTTCACCCCGTTATGACGAAGACGGTCAACGTCTTCCGGCCACCTATGCCAATTTTCTTGTCATCAACGGTGCGGTCCTCGTGCCAACCTACCTGGACAAGAATGACACGGCCGCCCTTGCTGCAATCCGCGAGGCTTTCCCGGGAAGAGCCGTCATCGGCATCGACTGCCTGCCGTTGATTGAGCAGCATGGCTCGCTTCACTGCCTCACCATGCAGATCCCGAAAGGAGTTTTACCATGAAAACCCTGAAAGCAGCTCTCGTACAGCAATCCTGCACCAATGACACTTCGGGAAATTTGTCGAAAAGTATTGCGGCGATCAGGGAAGCCGCACGAATTGGTGCACAGTTGGTTGTTCTACAGGAGCTTCACACCGGCCTTTATTTCTGCCAGACCGAAGAAACCCGCTGCTTTGATCAGGCAGAGCCGATTCCCGGTCCCTCCAGCGACCTGCTCGCCGCCGTTGCACGAGAATGCGGGGTCGTCATCGTTGCCTCGCTTTTCGAGCGCCGTGCAGCGGGTCTCTATCACAATACGGCCGTCGTCTTCGAGAAGGACGGAACGATTGCCGGAAAATACCGGAAGATGCATATCCCGGACGACCCCGGCTTCTACGAAAAATTTTACTTCACCCCCGGCGATCTGGGCTTCTCTCCCATCGACACTTCGGTCGGCAGACTCGGCGTCCTAGTCTGCTGGGACCAGTGGTTTCCCGAAGCGGCCCGCTTGATGGCTCTCTCCGGCGCGGAACTGCTGATCTACCCGACCGCCATCGGCTGGGACCAGAGCGATAGCCCCGCTGAGCAGGATCGCCAGAGAGACGCCTGGATCACGGTCCAGCGTGCCCATGCCATTGCGAACGGCATACCGGTCATCAGCGTCAACCGGGTCGGCTTCGAAGTCGCTGCCAATGCTTCCGGCAACGGCGTTCTCTTCTGGGGCAGCAGCT